>Ga0209541_10003151_pt1 | contig 30633 bp, 33 predicted proteins | sample RifCSPlowO2_01_FD_184027 | JGI IMG/M metagenome (GOLD analysis project Ga0209541, IMG submission 184027) | Groundwater microbial communities from Rifle, Colorado - Rifle CSP2_plank lowO2_0.1 (SPAdes) (version 2) | ecosystem: Environmental > Aquatic > Deep subsurface > Groundwater | place... | reverse complement strand
TTTCGATTGCCCCGTATAGTTCACTTTTCTTATTTTCCACTATTTTAGCTCTTGGGTCGCTATGGCTATATTTAATATCATCAATTTCTTTAATCTCGCTTGTCAACTTCAATAAGAGATTTTTATTTTTTGATAATGTTTCTTTAATATCAATGAATGAAGACATATCTTTTTTGATATCTTTGATTTCTTCAGATAGTTCGTTAATTTTTTCATTTGTTCTTCTTATTGAATTCAAGATTTTGTCAAGTACGCTATGGTCTGCCCTAATTTTCTGTTTTTCAATTTCCCTTAACTCCAATTGGGTGTTTTCCAGTTCCTCTGTTTTCTTATTGATGTTTTCGTCTATATTCTTAATTTTACTGTCAAATACTAGCAAAATGTTCTTTTTTAGTATATCCCCATATAACTCTCCAACAATCGGCATATTCCTTGTATGAATTTTTAGAATATTCAATCTGCCTTCCTTGCTTGGAACACCAATTTCTAATTCCCTGTCAAATCTTCCTGGCCTTCTTAACGCAGGATCAAGTATGTTCGGAACGTTTGTTGCTGCAATCACAACAACCTTGCCTCTTGACTGCAAGCCATCCATCAAGGCAAGCAATTGCGCAACAACCCTTCTTTCAACTTCTCCCCTTGTTTCTTCCCTCTTTGAGGCAATTGCGTCAATCTCATCAATAAATATTATAGATGGAGCGTTCTTCTCAGCTTCCTCAAATTTCTTACGAAGGTTTTCCTCCGACTGACCGTAATATTTAGAATTGTGCAGTAGTAACAAATTTTGGGTTACAAAATTATCCTTATCAACAGAGAAATCATACAATTCCTTTTCTCCAGCAAAATTTATATTCTTTATTTGCTCCCATCCTATATCCTTCCTATTCAGCAAGTTAAATTCTTGAATTAGATTAGTGTCTATAACTCCATATTTATTAGCCAGATTAAAAAGTTTATTTAAAGAGTATCTTGTAAATTTTCCTTTTCCATAGATGTAATAATCATTATTTCTGAAATATTTATACAATAAATTTTCCTTTATTGATCTAACCAAATGATTTGGAACTGGTATGTTCTCGAATTCCTTTATTTTTTGATTTAAATTGATTTTTACTATCTTCTTTAGTTTTGAAGAAGCGCTTCCAATTGACAAAAATTTCTTTCTGCCTTCATGACCCCTTACTACTAATTCATACATCAAACCCTTTTGAGTTTTATGAGGGTTGAGCTTAGTAGAAATTCCTAATCTTAATTGAATTAAAGATTGAAGTTCTTGCAGAAACTCTCTTGATTTGCAAAAAATCTTGGGAGTTGGATAATTAACTTCCTTGCCATCTTTTGTCTTAAATGGGGACATCGCTACACATCCATCTCCATCAAAGTAGCCTTTAACAAAAGATTTTATCTCTTCTTCTGGCAATGTAAAAAAATAAGAAAGTATTTTACTTTCTTTTTTTCCTGCATCAATTCCTAATTTATTTATATATTCAGATAACAGTTTAGAGTAAATCACAACTCTTCCATCTTTATATTCTTTTAAGTTATAAAGATTAAATAAATTTTTAGATAACTCCTTAAATCTATCTCTTAATAACGCATCATTATTGGAAAAAACAATGCTTTCTTTTCTTTCATCAATATGGCCATCCGACATAACTAAACCCAAAAATTCCATTAGTTCAGAAGAAGTTTTTTTAGGTAATTTTACCCAATTGCTTCTTGATAAATTTCTGCTTTTAATCGCATAAAAATCACCCTTACTCACTAAATTTTTCATTGAAAAGTTAATTTTATAGCTTATTTCTTTAATTTTGACTTTATTTAATTTTGCAACTAAGTCTCCTTCTTTTAATTCCTCTAATCTCTTCCATATCAAGTTTCCATTATCATAAACTAAAAATGGCTGGTTATTAGAAACAATTAAAGTATTGCCGTCACTAAATTTTACTTCATAAGAAGGTGCTCTTAATTTTGTAACGTGGGTTATTTTAGCTTTCGTAATTTTTCCTTCTTTATCTATGCCAAATGTTGATATTGGATTTTTTAATTTAATAACTTTTATTTTATCTCCTTCTATCTTGCCATTTTTCGCAGCACTATCAAAAATGTTTTTTGCTTTTATGTACCCTTTAGGATTTGTTAATATCTTTGTATCACCGTCAATACACATTATCTCTGGGCCATTAATCAGGATAAAATGCGAGTTTGTTTCATTTGCAACAGCTTTTGCAAGCAATGTTTTTCCAGTTCCAGGAGGCCCATGCAGCAGAACTCCTTTTGGCGCTTCTATGCCTAATCTTTCAAATATCTCAGGATGCTTTAATGGCAATTCTACCATTTCTCTTACTTTTTTTATCTCATCTTCCAGTCCGCCAACATCCTCATAAGTAATGTCTGGAACTCTTTCTTCCTCAATCTCAACAGCTTCTGACCTGAATTCAATCTCTGTTTGATCCAGAATAATGACTGCTTGCTTTGGGTTTGTGTCAACAACAACAAATTTTATGTCTCCAAATCCGATTCCCATCATGCTCTCATCCAAAATGCTGAAAATATCTTCATCAAAGAATGGGTTGTTCATCATTGTTGTTTTTCTTCTCCTTGCTCCCCCTAAGCTTACTATGTCGCCTCTTACAACAGCTCTTCCAAGCAAGCCTTGCTTAAAAATTTCAGGAGAAGCTCTTATAACAATGCCTTTTCTTGCAGGCGCTATTATAACTTTTTTTGCCTCTTTTACAAGCGCTTTTCTTATTCTTACTATCTCCCCAATTCCTGTTTTCGAATTCTTTCTTATTATGCCATCCATCCTTATGATGTTTAATCCAATATCTCCAGGATAAGAGCGGTCGGCTATTGCTACTGTCTTTCTCTCGCCTTCAATCTCAACTATGTCGCCTGGCTTGATGTCTACTTCGCTTAAGTATCCAGAGTCAATTCTAACTATGCCTTTGTTTACGTCATCCTGTATAGCTTCTGCGACTTTCAGTTTTAGTTCTTTGTCGACCATTTTATGACAACTTTAAGATAGAAACATTGTTTTATAAATGTTTTGATTATGTTGTAAGAATTGTTTTACCCTAATCAATTTAATTTTTATCAATTAGTGTAACGAAGAAAATATCTTGAATATGCTAATTACCATAATTAAAAATGTTAGTGAACTTAATAAAAGAAGTTTCTTTGTATCCATTAACTTAATCTTTATTAAAAATAGAGTGAAACCGGCGTAAAACAAAAATAAAACACTAAGACCGAGAGCATCATTTTCAATTCTAAAAATGCTAATGAAAGCAACTGGTAAAAAATAAGGCAAATATATAACCATAAATGGTACCCAATCTATATCTTTAGTACTAAACAAAAATAAATAACCAATAATTATATTTAATAAAAATGGAAGAAAAATCCAAAAAGCCCTTGATCTTAATATTATAATCAATTTGGTTTCATTTGTTTCTAGTTCTCGTTTCTTTATACATCTTATTAACCAATATAAACCGCCGAATATAATAATCAAACCGAGCAAAAAGACTATTAAACGAGTAAAAATGTCCATTGGGCCACTTATACTTACACCTACACTTACAATACCTATAAGAAGAGAAATACCACCAAGTCCAATACCCCATTTTTCAAGTAGATTAGTCATATTATAATAAGTTTTTACCCAATATAATTTTTGTCAGGTGCTGCAATTTGCACCTTTGGCATTGGAATTGGTGGAGGCAAATTGATTTCCTGGCTCAAGATTAAGGCTTGGACATTGCATTTTGTGAGTATTGTGTTGAGCAAGCCACCCATAATCTCTTTTGGTATTTTCTTGTCTTTTTTCCAAGAACTTAGTATTTCCTTGACTTTCTTTGGATCTTCCATGTAAAGAAGCTCGCCTTCAAAAAGAATATTGCCTATATTTGGCTCATATTTTGAGGTAAATTCAAAAATAAACTTTAGAACATTTTGGTTGTTGTTGCCCAAAGAAAAACTGTCTTCTTTAATGTCTTTAATGCTGACATTGTTGTTTATGTCAATCTTTCCTTTTGCCACTTCCTTCTTCTCAGCGCTTAATTTCGTGAAACCAAAGCCGACTATCATTTTAGAATATGGATTTTTAGATGGTATTTAAAGGTTTGGGGGAAAATAAATTAACTCTTCTTCTGTCCAGCATATAATTTTTTCACGTAATCCAAAGTAGAAGCCTCATGCGGACCTTTATCCTGGCGAAGGCCTTGAACTCTAGGAAATCTTAGCGCAAATCCACCCTCATAAGTAGGAGATTTTTGTATTTCATCATAGCCAACTTCTATCACTATCTTTGGTTTTACTTTCACTTCTTTTCCCTTCTCGCTTATTATCAACGGCTTTAGAATTTTTGTCATTTCCATGAAGCTTAACCCCTCTTCTTCCTTTTCCTTCAATCCAGTGCTTGCTTTGCCTATTTCAACAAAATTGCCGCTTTCATCGATGCATGCTATACGGTAGCTGCTCATCCATTTTGCTCTTTTGCCTTCACCCCATTCCGCGCCTGTAATAACCAAGTCAAGAGTCTCCATAATCTGCTTGAACTTTATCATGTAACCTACGCGAGCTCCTGGCTTGTAAGGCGCATTAAGCGATTTAAACATCAATCCTTCATTTCCTGCATTGATAGCATCCTTGAATAATTTCTCAACATCCTTTTTGTCAGAGACTATTTTGCTCTTTGAAAGCACAATTTTTTTCGGCTCTTGCTTTATTATCTTCTCCAGCAATTTTCTTCTTTTCTCAAACTCCTCATTAATCATGCTTTTGCCTTCATAGTTTATTATGTCAAAGACATTGACCTCAACAGGAAAATCCTGAGACATTTTATCAATGTCATATTTTCTCTTGATTCTTTGGGAAATATTTTGGAATGGAAGATACTTGCCTGTTTTTTTATTATAGCCAACTGCTTCTGAATCTATAATGAAGCTTTTGCCTCTGACATTTTTCTTGATAAATTCAACAACATCTGGAAATTGGGCTGTTACATCTTCAAGCCTTCTTGTGAACAATCTAATGTTTCCTTTTTCATCCTTGTGCCCCTGAATTCGAAATCCATCGTATTTAAATTCTATAGCAGCTGGTTTTCCAACAGTTTCAAAAGCCTCTTCAATTGTATCGCATTTCAATGCAAGCATTACCTGGATAGGAATGCCGACTTTCATTCCTATATTTCCAAGCCCCTCCAAGCCTTTTGATTTTGCAGCTTTTGCAACTAATGCAAACTCATTTGTAACATCATAAGCGTGCTGAACAGCATCAGCGTATTTGTTGTATATTTCCCTATCCTCAACTTCAATGTCATTCATCTCTCTTGTATATTTGATTCCAATTTTATTGCCAAAGAAAGCCCATACTATCGCATCTCGCATTGCCCCCTCTCCAACTCCGATTCGCATTTCACCAAGAACAGTTTTAACAATATATTTTGATTCAATTGGTTTTGCAGATGTGAGAAGCTCTGCTATAAGCTGAGTTTTCCTCTCAACAGTTCCCTCACCTTTAAGTTCTGCCAGTTTTCTTAAATTATCAAAAACTTTTTTCACAGTTAATTTTGTTGAATGCAAAGTTGCCTGCTTTTTTGTTTTGACAATAGCTTCAGCTACTAAGCCCAAGTCGCCTTGCTTTTTCCATTCATTTTCTATTTTGTCAACACTTATGCCTGTTGCAACACCTAGAGACTTTAACATCAACCTTGAAGCAACTCCAATTTCTCTGGCATCATAATTTGAGAATACCCTTCCTTCAAGAAGAAGCATCACATGCTCCATATCATCAGCGCTAACCTCTCTTAAGAACTCTGAAATAATATGCGTTTTCTCCAATCTTTTTGTTGTTTTATTTAATTGCTCGTAAACTTCAACTAACTTTGAGTATTCCATAATATAAAGATGTTCTTTATTGTTTATTAATTTTATTAATTAGTTGTATATTTCAGTTAACTATTTAAATATCCTTATCCAAAAATCAATTATGGAAGTTTTTGATTGCATAAGGACAAGAAGATCTATAAGAAAATACAAAGACAAGCCTGTGCCATGGGACAATGTTGTTGAGATTCTGCAGGCTGGCAAGTATGCCCCATTTGCAGGAAATATATTCAATGTGAAGTTTATTGTTGTAAAGAACGAAGCTAAAAGAGAAGCAATTGCAGAAGCGAGTGTGCAGCAATACTGGATGCAGGACGCTCCTGTACATATTGTAGTTGTTGGCGAGCCAGAAAAAGCAGAGAGATATTATGGCACAAGAGGCGCAAGGCTTTATACAATTCAAGGAGCTGCTGCTGCAGTTGAAAATATGCTTTTGACATCACATTCTCTCGGCTTAGGCTCCTGCTGGGTAGGTGCCTTTGACGAGGAAGAGATAAGAAGGCTTTGCAATCTGCCAGAGCATGTCAATGTGCAGGGCATCATAACAATAGGATATGCTGATGAAAATCCAAGTTCGCCTCCAAAACATAGGATAGAGCATATCATGTTCTTTGAAAAATGGTTTGGCAGAATTGAAGGGCCAAAAACCGGCTTGGGTTATTGGAGTCCTTACATAAAGCACGCAGTAACACAAACCCATAAGCACATAAAGAAGCACAGCAAAAAATTAGTTGAGAAAGTTAAGGAAAAATTGAAGAGGAAGTGAGATTTTATTTTTTCCGACGATTGAAAAAGTTGAAATTGAAAAAGTTGAAATTTAGACTCTTTACGTTTTTGAAAATACCAAAAAATCTGGACATAAAACCCTCGTTTTTCCTGTAATTGGAATAATCTGACTCTAAAGCTATATATAATGATGTCTCAAGCCTTTCTAACTCAAAAAACTCATTTGTATTAAGTCTTCCATACATTAAAACTGAGCTTTTATCTTTTTCAAAGTCGTGACAAATGTTGTTACATTGTTCTGTACTATAAGGTTGTTGATTTAAATTTTGAATGTGGGTTTCCCACTCATTTTTAAATTCTTGAAACATACTAAAATTTAATGTATTTAAAGTATATAAATTTTATGATTTTTATAGAGGAGAAAATTCACTTTTCTCCCAAAAAGTATATAAATAACTCAGATTTTGTATTTTTTGATATGACAAACAAAGGTTTTTGTAGATGTGGTTTATTTTTATCTTATGAAAAAGGGTTTAAGCCATCTAAGATAAGCCTTTCTAATCAGATACGACAGCAAGAGAAATCCTATCAAGCCGATAAAATCTCTCCATTCTTTGGTTGGAACAACCATAAATTACAAGAAACAGCACAGAAATATAAAAATATTGCTAAAGGAGGAGGATATATTTTAGCAGGAATATGGTAGAGGCGTATCAAATAGCACGTTGGGTAGGGATACTATTAGCAATAGCAACAATTTACGTAATTGATCGCTTTTTGTGGAGGAAAAAGGGCAAGCATCATCCCAAAAATACAATAAAACCTTAAAAAGTGCATATTCAATAAGTCTTAAACATTAAAATAAACGAGAGCGACTTTTATAAGCAAAGTGATAAAAGTAAACCGCTTGTAATTTTTTATTGGGTAAATAGGCGAGGCAAAATTGATTGGCAGGGAAATTTTCGCCGAGCACTAAATGTTGTTGCGAAGCAACGGATTGAAAATTTTAGTCTTCTAATTAACATCAAAAAAAAATGTGGCCCATTGCTGAGCCACCGCTTGCCTTCATATTAAAAACGTTGGGGGTGGTTTTATAAATGAAGGCAAAGAAACAATCTCACCACAAAGACTAAAGGGGTGATCATGAATTTTGCCTATTGTACTAATTCAATGCCAAGTTCTTGGATAACAGTGACTGCTGCTGGCGATGGCCTCGAGTGATCAATCTTGCCAAGCACCCACAGGCTTTTAACGCCTGTAATAATGGTCATAACTGTAATGCGGCCTTTCATATCATCAACAACTCGAGCGCCCCAGATAACATTGGCATCATCATCCAAGCTTTCTGTTACCAGCTCGCCTACCCTGTTGATGTCATCAAGCGTCATATCCGGGCCACCGACAACATGGATTAAAGCTCCTGTTGCTCCTCTGTAATCAACTTCAAGCAAAGGATTTGCAAGAGCTCCTTTGACAGATTCTTCAACCCTGCTGTTTGTATCAGAGCTGCCAACTCCAATGACTGCAACTCCGCCATTTTGCATTATTGCCTTTACATCAGCATAATCTAAATTAACAAGTGACGGAATAGCAATTGTCTCTACAATTCCTTTTATCATAGTTGCAACTAATTCATTGGCAACTGCAAATGCCTGTTGTATTGGCAGATTTCCAGCTATCTGAACTAGCCTGTTATTGTCAATTACAATGACAGTGTCAGAAACTTGCCTTAGCTGCTGCAAACCGAACTCTGCCTTGTCAACTCTTGCCCTTTCTATTTTGAAAGGCATGGTCACAGTTCCAATTACAATAGCGCCTGTGTCTTTTGCGAGATGAGACACAACAGGGGCTGCTCCTGTTCCTGTTCCGCCTCCCATGCCAGCGCAAACAAAAACCATGTCAGCTCCTTTTAGAGATTCTTTTAATTCATTCATTGATTCTTTTGCTGCTTCAGCGCCTTTTTCAGGAAAGCCTCCGCATCCCAAGCCTCTAGTGACTCCTTTTCCAATCAAGAACTTCCTGTCAGCATCTATAATGCTAAGATGCTGCTTATCAGTATTGCATGCTATTATCTCAGCGCCTTTGATGCCTTTTTTGTAGAGCCACCCAACCATATTGTTGCCAGCCCCGCCAACTCCAATTACTTTTATGTTCGCTTGTCCTACTAAACCTACATCTGTATTTGTACCTTCATCTAAAAAATCCATTTTCATCCTGCCCCCTTTTTCCCTAGCCTTGTGGTTTTCATATATATTTTACAATATAAACTTTCAAATACCGAAATGTTTATATTGCTCTTCTACAATAACCCTTTTAGAATTAGTTTGTGCCAACAAGCTGATTTGATACCGTTTTATAGTTTTTTTCGTACTAAAAAACTAGAATTCCCAAATTGAGATTATTTTAAGCCGCTTTTCGCCAAAAAAGCTGCTTTAACTGAGTTTTTCGCCAAAAAAACTCATATTTAATCTTTCTTTAATTTCTAATTAGTGATTAAGTTAATTTATAAAGATTTCTGGGGTTGAATGTATATTTTAAATCATACAATACTTCAGATACTGTTTACTTATCGGTATATGTTAATAAGAGAGTCATTTTTATGCATTTTCAATCAAAACTTAAGGCGATGGCAATCAAATTACGCAATATTAAATTGTCAAAAATTAAGACAAGTGCCGAAGACTAGACAATGTCAATACTTCAAAAGATTTATAATATTTTTGATAATTCTTTAAAAAATGCAAAAAATTCTTTACAAGGGACCTTATGAGGGTCCATATGTCGATTTAGATTTTTTCAGATTGATAGCTAAACTACCAGGAAGTGTAGATACAGTAGTTGATGAACATTTTATGGGTGGTTATCTAGGTTCACCTTCTCTTCAATTTGGTGATGAATATCGAGGTAGCGGAACTCGTCCAGAACAAAGTATAGTTCAACTTCCTACTATTATTTTAAAAGTATGGCGTTATTTTGACGCCAATATAGTATATCGTTCCATAAATTATGTAGATGAAAAATCATTATCGCTCAAAGGAACCCAAGCCTGTGTTTCTTTGCATGGTCCTCAACGTGCGATTGAAGGAGTTGAAAAAATAATTAAAGGCGTAATTGAATCTGAGCTTCATCGCGTTCGCTCTAATCCACAACAGGGAAATCAACTTTCCCTTAATCTTAGTTCTTAATTCCAAGTTAAACAAAAATGCCACTCTACTTCATCGGTCTTGGACTAAATAACGAAAAAGACATAAGCATTAATGGATTTGAAGCAATAAAAAAATGTGATATTGTTTACTTAGAAAACTATACGTCTATCTTGAACTGCCCTAAAGAGCAATTAGAAAAATTTTATAACAAAAAAATAGTTCTTGCAAGAAGAAATCTTGTTGAAGCGGATAATAATGAAATTCTGGAAAATGCAAAAACAAAGAATGTTGCTTTTTTGGTTGCTGGCGATCCTTTTTCAGCAACAACCCATATTGACTTGTTTTTAAGGGCTAAAAAAGAAGGAATAAAATGCCATGTTGTTCATAATTCTTCCATTGTTAGCGCTGTTGGAATCACTGGCTTGCAAGTCTACAAATTTGGCAAAACAACAAGCATTCCTTTTGAAAATGAAAATATAGAAGCTCCTTATGATGTTTTGAAGGGTAATTTAAGCTTGGGCTTGCATACATTATTTCTGCTTGACTTAAATCCAGAAGAGGAAAAATTTATGAGCGTCAACGATGCTATAAGGTACTTGCTAAAAGTTGAACTGAAAAGAAACGAAAAAATTTTTTCTGAAAAAACTCTTTGTGTTGGATGCGCAAGGCTTGGAAGTGAAAATCAAGTCATTAAAGCTGGAACTGCAAAAGATTTGCTGAAGCAGAACTTCGGCAAGCCAGCTCATTGCCTGATTGTGACTGGAAAATTGCATTTCGTTGAGGAAGAAGGGTTAAGAATGTGGAAATAAATATCAATTTTTGAATTAAATTTATTCAAGCTTGTGTTCATTTAAACGAAAGATATCGACAATAGTTTCATAAATTTTCTTTTCCTGCTCTGCACCAACATAAATGACTAATCCTTTATTAGCACGATCTACGCGTGCTGCTTCATGATTATACCTTATTGAAACTTTAACTCCATTACCTTTAATAACATAAGTTGTAGTGTTATAACCTCCAGGAATTTGTGGTTTTAAAACGTCTATATTAACTTCAATGCCAGAAAGTTCACTTACTTTAATTCTTACATCTTCAATTAGCTGGACTAGTTTAGACTCACTTAATTCTTTAGGAATATCAAATTTTCCTTCGACCAAAATACTACCTCCTCTAATTGGTTTTGCGATTTTTATTTAAATTTTATTATTCCGCAATACTTATGTCAAAATCAACAACAACTTTTATATACAAACTTTCAATCCGATATAATGACAGGCACGTGGTTTATAAATACCACTGGACATCTTTGCCTAAGATATATAAAGCCTGAAATATGCTAATTCTGAAAAAGAGAACACGCAAAACTGCTAAATTAAGCTTTTCGGCTTTACAGCACGAAAATCTATTATGCAGTTTCGCTTAACATTCTCTTTTTCTTGAACTCCAAAGTTCCAAAAGGCAGAAACTTTGGAGGTTGATAAAGATGAATGAAAAAAATAAAGAATTAGCTGAGTTTTTGGGTATTCTCTTAGGAGATGGTAATCTAAATAAAAGCAGTAATTGCATTACAATTGTTGGAAGCTTAGAAGAAGATTCATACTATAAAGACAACGTAATTCCTTTGATAAAAGGTTTGTTTCAAGTAAATCCAAAGCTAAGGAATAGGAACGACAGAAACGCAATTTATATTGATTTCAATTCAAAAGAGGTTATGGATTATCTAACTAACCCTATTGGTCTGGTAAGGGGGAATAAGGTTAATGCTCATGTTCCGACTCTAATAAAAAATGATATTAGCTTAATTCCTCCTTTTTTAAGGGGGTTGTTTGACACTGATGGGTGCTTTAAGTTTTCAAAGCAGACAAGCCAAAAAAATTATTATCCAAGAATTCAGTTTTGTTTTAGTGATGTACCTTTTGCTCGTGAAGTTAAGGGCTTATTAGAAAAACTTGGATTTAATTTTGGGATGTGGAAAGATCCAAGATTCAATGGATTAATTGTTTATCAGATTTCTGGAAGTGATAATTTAGAAAAATGGATGAAAATTATAGGCTCAAGTAATCCTGTGCAAAAAACAAAATATCAAATATGGAAGAAATATGGCTTCTATATTCCAAAGTCTTCTCTGAAATCTAGAATTGATTCATTAAATTTAAATATGGAGGTGTAGTCTTTAGGTTTGCTTCGGCAGATTCGTCATATAGCCCCGTGGAAGAACTAACTTAATGTTGTTCTGCGGAATGTAGCGGTCAAATACTTTAAGCAAAGCTTGAGTAGACTTTGCATAGGGCCCTTTGGTTGTAGGTAGCTGTAATCTGCAAAGATTACTCACAAGCCAAGCAACAGAAAGGCTCTGACGGCAGTTCGAATCTGCCCGGGGCTATTTAATAACATTTATAAATCACCTAATATTCCACTTTATTGAAAGGTAACCCGGTGAAAGCTTGGTTATGCTGGATAACAAGATTCTTGTTCTTCCAGTAGTTTTAATGTATAATTGGCGAGGCTGAGCGATATGGAAAAGGAGCGAAGCCGAGCAGTAAATTTTGTTGCGAAGCAACAGATTAAAAAATTAAAATTACACAGAAATTAAATATTTAACAAAAATGGCAAGGATGTATTCAAGGAAGAAGGGAAAGCACGGCTCGAAGAAGCCAGCTAAGAAAACCGCTCCATCATGGATTAGGTATAAAGCAAAAGAAGTTGAATTATTGATAGCAAAGCTTTCAAAGGACGGTAAAAGCGCTTCCCAAATTGGAATGATATTAAGGGATGTTTATGGAATTCCAAATGTCTTGGCTTTATGCGGCAAATCAGTAAGCGCGATTCTCAAAGAGAAGAATTTAAGCCCAGATGTGCCTGAAGATATGACTTCTTTGTTTAGAAAAGTTGCAGCGCTTAAAAAACATATAGAAGCGAACAAGCACGACGAAACTTCAAAGCGCGGCTTGACATTGACGCAATCAAAAATAAACAGGCTGACAAAATATTACAAGAGAGTGGGCATGATTCCAGAGAACTGGAAGTTTGATGCAACAAGAAGCGGATTTTTCTCAGAGTGAATTAGATTGTAGCATTTGGAATTTCTGCATTTGCTATTTCCTTTACCCTTTCCACAACCTCATCTATTAAATAATCAGGAGTGGAAGCGCCTGCTGTAACTCCAATTTTTTCTTTTCCATCAAACCATTCTTTTTGCAATTGCTCAGATGATTGTATAAAATAAGATTCAACCCCGTACTCTAGCGCTTTTGCATGCAGCTCTTTTGAGTTGCTTGAGTTTTTGCCCCCTATAACTATAACAACATCGCATTCTTTTGCCAATTCATCCGTATCAGATTGCCTCTGCTTTGTTGGATTGCAGATAGTGTCGACAAACCCATATTTTTTGCTTAAATCCTTCAAGCTTAAAGGTATTTCTTCAAATTTTCCGTCAGTAATTTTTGAATTAATGCCTTCAATCAGTTTTTTGTAGCCGTAAACTGACATTGTTGTTTGAGAGATTACGGCAACTTTTTCAAAGCCATTTTTTCTTATATAATCAATGACCAAATCAGAGTCTTCAGCACGCTCTACGATGAAAGTGTCTTTCCCTTTGATGTGATAGCTTGTTCCTATAGCCTCTGGATGGTTATGCTTGCCAAAAATAACAATCTCATATCCATTATTCTTTAATTTGATTGCCACATTATGAACTAGAGTGACCAATGGGCATGTTGCGTCATTAAGATTTTTTTCTTTTGTAATTGATTTTTGCTCTAAAATCTGATAAGTAGTTCCAGGCTCGCCATGGGCCCTTAAGACAGTAACGGCATTTTGCGGAATTTCATTTATATTCTCAACAAAAATTATTCCTTTATCCTCGAGATTTTTTATAACCTTTTCATTATGCACAAGCTGCCCCAAAACATAAGTTTTTTCCCTATTGCCCTGCGCAACTTCCTCTGCAATTTCTATAGCTTTCTTCACGCCAAAGCAGAAACCAGCATGCTTAGCAACCTTGATTTCCATTTTTCTTTGTTATTATTTTATTTAACATTAAACCATCGAAAATGTTTTACATTTTCGGGGTGCCAAAAATTTTTTTAAAATTTTTTAGCACAATCGCAACGGATTACTTTTATCACTTATTACTTCACAAAGTCGTTCCCGTTTTTTATTTTTTCATTATTTTGTTTTTGTACTGTTTTATTTAATATAATATTAATGTTTTAATTGATGTTCCATTTACTTTCACAGCGCATTAACAATTTAAATTTTAAAAAATAAAATAAAAACTGCACCCCCAAATGTGGTTTATTATATGTTGATTTATATAGTTTTTGTTAAGAAAACAAAAGGGTAATCATACTGTATCTTGAAAAATGTCTCTCTGGCTTCATAGATGCTGTTAAAAATTCCAAAAACTGTTGGCCCGGAGCCAGAAACTAATGCATTCAGCGCGTCATTTCTCAGCAAATTATTCTTGATTTCATTTATTACCTTGTATTTTTTTGTGACAATTGGCTCAAAGTCATTATAAAGATTGTTCGCTATCTCTTTTATGTCTTTTTTTTCAATTGCCTTAACTAAGCTGCTTATGTTTGCTTTTGTTTTTATTTTTGGTTTTTGCTTATCAAATGAAGAATAAGCCCATTTTGTCGATACCCTAAACCCAGGGTTTATAAGCACAATATTTATGCTGAAAGATTTCTTTATGCGCTTTATCTTGTCGCCTATGCCCTCAACTAAAGCTGCGTTCTCTCCTATAAAGAAAGGCACATCCGAGCCGATTTGCGAGGCTAGCTCAACCAATTGCTTTTCCTTGAGCTTTAAGCCCCATAATTTGTTTAAATTCAGCAATGTAGTTGCTGCATTGCTGCTTCCGCCTCCCAAACCAGCTTCAAGAGGCACGTTTTTCTCAACAAATATCTTCACGCCGTGCTTTACCTTGAATTTCTTCTTAAGCAGCAAAGCTACTTTATAAGCAAGATTTTCCTCGGTTGCAAGCTCCGGGCTTGTGCTTTTAACTATTATCCTGTCTTCATTTATAGGCTCAATAGAGATGTTATCGCTTAACTCTATTCTTTGCATTACAGATTGCAAATTATGATAGCCAGAGCTTAGTTTTTTGCCTATCTTTAAGTAAAGGTTGATTTTTGCGTAGCTTGGAATTGGCATATTTTAGCTTAGATATTATTTTCATATATAATATTTGCTAATTTTAAGGGCAAAAAGCAAGGTTTTTAAAATCAAGCCTAAAACAAAGCTTTAATGAAAAAATCAAGAACGTTAGAAGAAAGGCTAACATTCATCAGAGGTTTGCATAGAAGATTAGAGATAGAAATAGAAGCAGCTAGTTCATCAGAACGAGTTGAGAAGTTCATTGAAAATCCAGAATTACAAGCAGGACTAACTAATCTCGCAAGAGAACAAAGAATTACAGTGCATAAAGTCAAGTTAAGTGTGCTAAAACCTTTTTTAAGCGAAATTGATAATTCTGGTTTTTTGGAATCTGACATAAATTATGTTGACTGGTGTTCTGGTAGGGGTTTTTTAGCTTATTTGGTTAGTCACTTCGTTGGAGCGCCAGTAACAATGATTGATATAAAGTTTCCAAAAAATCATCTTCTTGAAAGGTATTTTCCATGCATACTAGAACATGAGATACCAAAAGTGAAGTTCAATTTAACTACCTTAAAGTGCGATAGATATCTGCCACAAATGCCTGAAGAATCTAATGGCAAAACCGCATATATGAGTATGCATTGCTGTGGAAGTCTCCCTGATTTGATAGTTAGATATGCTCAATTACAAAGTAGGATGCCTGATTTAATTGCTATTTTGCCTTGTCACTACGAAAAAATGGAATTCGAGCTTTCAGCTTTAGCCTCTAAAACAAGGTTAGACGAAAAACTATTTAGTCTCGTAAAAAGAGCAGTAGCTTATTTGCAACATCATAATGGCTATCATCCAGTAGCAAGAAAATCTATGGAAGTGATAGATTATTTCAGAGCAGAAAATCTTAGAAGAATGGGCTATGACGCTAAAGTTGTAAGAATCTATCATCCAAATGTTTCGCCATTTAACCATATGATTATTGGATTAAAACATTAAATAACACTTATCATCACAAAACACTGCATCCCCTTTCCCTGCCCAAAAGCAGTCAATTCTTCTCCAGAAGTATAATTAATGCCAATCCTTTCTTTATCTATTTTCAATATTTTTGATAAAGATTGTTTTATTTTGTCAGTATATCTCTCAAGCCTCGGCTTACTTGCTTCAATTGAGATGCTTACATTGTTTATTTTCAGATTTGTTTGATTTAATTTAGTTAAAATTATTTTCAAATATTCATTACTATTGGTTATTCCCTTTTTAAACATAGCATCAGAATAATAACCAAGCGACCTCTCTCCAATTGCAGAACTTATTGTATTGAATAAGGCATGCAGAATGACATCACCATCTGAATTTGCCTCTAATCCAATTTCATTTGGAATTATATACCCTCCTAATATCAATTGCCTGTTTTTATCTTGTGAAAATTTATGGCTGTCTTGCCCAAATCCTATCCTAAAGCTTGATGCATTGCATCTTTTCATTAAAATTCCCTCTGCAATTTCTAAATCATCATTTGTTGTTATTTTTATGTTTTCATAGGAGCAATCCACAATCTTTGCTTTTTTGCCCATGGCTTCAACAAGAGAAACATCATCAGTAAACCTTAATTTATTTTTGTTTGCATTCTTAAAAGCTTCAGCAAACAATCCATATTTGATAGCCTGGGGAGTCTGAACTTGAAAAACATTTGTTCTGTCAATTGTTTTTTCAACAAAATCTTTTTTTATTTTCTTGATTGTATCCTTTAATTGGAATCCAACAACAGCTGCGCCATATTTTTTTGCCGCATTTATGCATTCAGCAATTTCATTTTCTTTTACCAATGGGTTGCTTCCATTATGAACAACAACAACGCTATCATTTTTGGCATTTTTTATAGACATTAATCCATTATGAACAGAATTTTGCCTTTCTTTTCCTCCAACAACAATGTTTTTTATTTTATTGAAGTTATATTGGTTTTTAATTTCGTTGATTCTTTTAATGTCGTTTTTTTGAGTTACAATAATGATTTCATCAATCGCTTGACAATCCTGAAAAATTTTTATAGTGTAATAAATCATTGGCTTATTCAATAATGGAAGAAAAACCTTATTAGCATTTTTGCCCATTCTTTTGCTTTTGCCAGCAGCTACTATAATTGCAAAATTCATTTTGAAAAGCCTGATTTTTGATTTCTTGGTTTTTTTGCAGTAAAGATGTTGTACTTGAATAAGCCTTTTTCTGCCAGCTTATAGACTTCAATTGCAGCGGTTACATTTATGAAATATCTATGGAGTTTTAAAGAATCAACAAAAATGTATGAGATTTTCGCAAGTTTGTTCAGTTTTTTAATTGAGGGGAGCACATTTCCAGATATGTCTTCCCTGGTTACAGATTCGAAGCCTGCTTTTTTCAAAAGAATCGCAAATGAATCATGCCTCATGCTTTTTATCGAGCCCATTGCAGTTAGCTCTACTATTGTATCCCACATTTTTTTCTCATAGCAGTTGAATTCCTTGTCGTTTGAGATTGTATAGTCAAAAATTGCCAAAGTGCCTTCGGGTTTTAAAATTCTCAGGAATTCCTTTAAAGTGGCATTCGCATCAGGCGAATGTACGAAGGATTCCATTGCGTATATTGAATCAAACGTATTGTCCTCAAATTCCGTGTTGGAATAATCCATCAAGCGATATTCAATCTGTGAGCTTACCATTAATTTTTCAGCCAGCCTTCTGGCCTTCATTATTTCAAAGGGGACAATTGTGATCCCAATCACTCTACAGTTATATTTTTTCACAAGATATGTGCTTGCAAAACCCTGGCCGCACCCTGCGTCCAAGATAAATTGATTGTTTTTTATCTCAAGCCTTTCCGCAAGCAAATCCTGCATCAATTCCTGTGCTTTTTTTTCACTTATATTGTTTGTTTTATCAGGATAAAAGCCGAAATGCTTCACCCCGCCCAGAACTATATCATATCCCAACTTTGACTCTTTGAAATAGGATATTACCTTTTTGTGGTGCTGGTTTAGATTAATCATTCTAGATAAAAATTATGAATTTAGTTTTGATTCTAGTTTTTTAAGATAATCTCATCTTCAATTAATTCTTTTGTTTTTTCCTTTATTTTCTTATCAACATCAAGAATTTCATTTAAGCTTGGATTTTTAATTAGATTATGCTCATTCATCATCTTTCTTATCAGCCTTGCAATGTCTAAAAATCTTATTTTATTGTCTAAAAATGCATGAACTGCAGCTTCGTTTGCAGCATTAATTGTTGCTGGCAATGTCCCTCCAATAGCTCCAGCCTCATAAGCATATTTTAAGCACGGAAACATCTCAAAATTTGGCTCTTTAAATTCCAAGTTTTTTATTTCTGCCAAATTTAATGACTTGCTTAAGTTTTGAAATCTTTTTGGATACGTCAAGGCATATTGAATAGGAATTTTCATGTCAGGCAATCCAAGCTGTGCTATTACAGATTTATCTTGGAATTCAACCAAAGAATGGATTATGCTTTGCGGATGAATGACAATTTTTATTTTTTCATAATCAATTCCATAAAGCCAGTGCGCTTCAATTACTTCAAAGCCCTTATTCATTAATGTCGCAGAATCTATTGTTATTTTATTGCCCATGTTCCATGTCGGATGCTTTAAAGCGTCTTGCACGCTTACATTTTCCAATTGCTGCTTTGTGTAATTCTTAAATGGGCCTCCTGAGCAGGTTATTGTTATTTTATTTATTTCATTTATGTTCCCCCCATTCAAGCATTGCAGGATAGCGCTGTGCTCTGAATCAATCGGCATCAATGAAATTTTATTTTTCTTAACTTCTTCCATAATCACAGAGCCTGCTGCAACAAGAGTTTCCTTGTTTGCCAATGCAATATTTTTTTTGCTTTTAATTGCATTATAAGTGGGTTCAATTCCAACAGAGCCAACAAGCGCATTCACAACAGTATCAGCTTCATCTAAAGTTGCGATTTTGTTCAAGCCATCCATTCCAGAATAAACCTGGCAAGAGCTAAAATTTAGCAAGTCATCAACCTTGCTTTTGTCCATTACAGCAACTGCTTTTGGCTTGAATTCCTTTATTTGCTTCAATAACAAATCAGAATTTTTGTTTGTCGTCAATCCAACTATTTTGAATTCATCAGGATGCTGTTTGACTATTTCCAAAGTTTGAGTGCCAATGCTGCCTGTTGAGCCAAGGATTAAGAGATGTTTCATTTTTTTAGATTTTTAAAAACATGAGCTATAGATGTAATCAGGAAAAAAGTGCACATCAAACCTAAATAAAATGTTATTGCTTGTAAATTCTTTGCAAGTTGAGAATCAGATATTAAGCCAAAAGATAAAGAAAATAAGTATGATACAACAGATAGATAAATCCATAATGGGGGATTTATTATAATTTTAATTAAATTTATTAAATGTATGCAAGTTGTAGAGCGATTTAATCCAGGAAAATCCTCATTTTTTAATCTCCTTATGGATTCATTTTTTACTAAATTTTTTGTAACATCAGTCCAAATTAAAAATTTTTGAATATTTTTTTTAACTGAAATAATAAGACTAAAAAATATGGAAACAAATGTTAACATACCAATAGCTAAAAGGACACCAATATGCCCTTTATCATTTAAAAAAAAATCCCTTCCGTTTATTAAAAGATCTACAGTCAATATCACTCCTACAAAAAACATTAAATATATGAAAACAAAATGGCTTCTAATTTTTTTCATTTCTAATTCCCATTCTTTTCCATCTCCTTTATCTCTTTCAAAAGAACTTCGTAAATCTCATTGTCGTTAATCCTTTTTACAATCTTGCCATCTTTGTACAACAAATGATTTCCAGGCGCTCCAACAATTCCAATATCTGCCTTTTTGCTTTCACCAGGGCCATTGACTGCGCATCCCATTAAAGCAACATGAATTGGCTTTTTTACTTTCTCAGTTGCCTCCTCAAGCTGCTCGACTAATTTAATCACATCAATCTCTGTCCTTGCGCATGTTGGGCAGGAAGTAACTTGAACTCCATCATTTCTCAAGCCAAGCGCCCTTAAAATATGCTTTCCTACTTTTACCTCTTCTCTTGGGTCTTCAGACAATGAAATTCTTATTGTATCGCCAATGCCTTCTGCAAGAAGCATGCCCATGCCCATTGCTGATTTCACAGTGCCTGGAATCTTAGAGCCTGCTTCTGTAACTCCAAGATGCAATGGGTAATCAGTTTTTTCAGCAAACAACTTATATGCTTTTACCATTCTCGGCACATCAGATGCTTTTAATGAAACAATTGTGTCATAAAAATCCAAGTCCTCAAGAATTTTTATATGCCGCATTGCGCTTTCAACCATTGCCTCTGGCGCATAGCCATACTTTCCAAATAAGTCTCTTTCAAGAGAGCCAAGATTAACTCCAATTCTCATTGGAACTCCATAATCTTTTGCTGCATTGACAACCATCTGGACTTTATCTGGGTTGCCTATATTGCCAGGATTGATTCTTAATTTATCAACATACTTTACAGTTTCCAATGCTATGCGATAATCAAAATGTATGTCAACAACAAGAGGAATGCTTATATTTTCCTTTATTTCCTTCAATGCCTTTGCAGATTCCATTGTAGGAGCGCTGACTCTTATTATCTCGCATCCAACATCTTCCAATCCATGAATCTGCTCAACAGTTGCCTTTACATCAGTCGTGTCAGTTGTAGTCATCGACTGCACGCTTATAGGTGCATCTCCGCCAATGTATAATTTGCCAACTTTTATCTTTCTTGATTTTCTTCTAGGAAACATTCTATTAAATATTATTTTTTATTATTTGTTTTAATACATAGGCGAGCTAATGTGCGAGCCAAGATTTTGCGAAGCATATTGAAATTATTTTTCATTATTTTATTTTGCTATGTCTTTATAAATGTGAATTAAATGTTTTTCTTAAATATTTTTAATCCCTCATAACGCATTAATTTTCCTACCATTAAATTTCAAAAAATAAAAATTATTTCTTCCTTAACATTTCTTCAATTGCTTTCTTTATGCTGTCTTTATCAATTCCTGCCAATTTTTTCTGTATGTCGGGTTTGCCATGCTCTATGAATTTGTCAGGAACGCCGATTATTTTTATGGTGGATTTAATTGAATTTTTATTTAACAATTCCAAAACAGCACTTCCAAAGCCACCGTTAATAGTTGCCTCCTCCAATGTGATTATATTTTTTATTTTTTTTGAATATTTTAATATTAATTCTTCATCAAGCGGCTTGACAAATCTTGCATTAATAATAGCTGCACTGCACTTAAGCTCTTCAACTGCTTGCATTGCATCGTACAGAATAGGACCTACCCCTAAAATCAGCAAGTCATTTCCCTCCTTAATCACTTCTCCTTTGCCAATTTCAAGCTTCCTCAACTCAGAATCCAAGCCAACTCCAACTGCATTTCCTCTTGGATACCTCAAGCTGCAAGGGCCTTTAAGCAAAGTCGCAGTATAAAGCATGTGCTGCAATTCATTCTCATCTTTTGGAACCATCATTATTATATTTGGAATTGCCCTGAAGTAAGCAATATCAAATGGCCCATTATGAGTTGGCCCGTCATCGCCAACCAAGCCTGCTCTGTCCAATGCAAAGATAACGCCAAGATTCTGCAGGCATACATCATGGATGATTTGATCATAAGCCCTTTGCAAGAAAGTTGAGTATATGGCGCAGACTGGCTTCATTCCAGAAATTGCCAATCCCCCTGCAAATGTGACTGCATGCTGCTCTGCAATTCCAACGTCAAATGTTCTTTCAGGAAAATGCTTCTCAAATTTGTTCAAGCCAGTGCCGCTTTTCATTGCAGCTGTTATTGCAACAATTCTTTTGTCTTGCTCAGCAACCCTTATCAATGCATTTGCAAAAGCATCAGTCCATGTCATTTTTGTTGTTGTGACATACTTTTGCCCGTTCATAGGGTCAAAAGGCGACATTCCGTGAAATTTGTCAATGTCTTTTTCCGCAAATGCATATCCTTTTCCTTTTTCTGTCTTTACATGCAACAAAACAGGCCCTTTCAGATTTTTGATATTCTGCAACGCAGGTATAAGTTCATCTAAGTTATGTCCATCAATCGGGCCAAAATACTGGAAACCCATGCTCTCAAAAAATAACCCTTGAGTTGCCAAAGTTCTCAATAACTCCTCTGCTTTGCTCAACTTGTTAACACTATCTTCTCCAACGCCGATTTTCCTCAAAAAATTTCCTGTTTTTCTTCTTAATTCAAAGTAACCATGGTGCAAAACTATTTTGTTTAAATGATTAGACATAGCGCCAACATTAGGAGAGATGCTCATTCTGTTGTCATTTAAAATAATCAATATGTCTGTTTTAGAGGCTCCTGCATTATTCAATCCTTCAAATGCCAATCCAGCTGTTATTGCGCCATCCCCAACCATAGCAACAACTTTATAATTTTCATTCTTGAAATCGCGCGCTTTTGCAATGCCAAGCGCAGCTGAAATTGCAGTTGAGGCATGCCCTGCTCCAAAAACATCATATTCTGACTCTTCAATGTTGCAAAAACCGCATATTCCTTTATATTGCCTTAAAGTATGAAAATCGTCTCTTCTTCCTGTAACAAGCTTATGTGGATAGCTTTGGTGCCCTGTGTCTATCACAATTTTATCATTAGGCGCATCAAAGACATAATGAACAGCCAATGTCAGCTCAACTGCTCCCAATGGACCGCCTAAATGGCCGCCATTCTTGGAAACAACCTCTATAATTTTGTCCCTTATTTCCTGTGCAAGAATCTTAAGCTGCTGCCTGTCCAGTTTTTTAAGCTCTTTTGGAGAATTAATCGTATCAAGAACATTCAACCTTTTTTCTTCCTTGACTTCACCAGCAATCTGCTGTCCAAACAACGAGCTTTGGGATTTCTTCGATAACAATAGCTTATTGATAGTTTTATCGCGCTTCATTACACACCCCTTTTGAGCTGAAGGTTATTTTAAGTTTATAAAGGTTTTGAAACATGCTGGTTTTTATATAGAAAAATATTTATTTTGAATTATAAAAATAACATTATGATTAAAAAAATAAAAGGCAAATATGTAGTTATGTCTGAGAAAACAGGCAGGAAATTTGGAACTTACAAGACAAAAAAGGAAGCAGTAAAAAGATTGCAGCAGATTGAGTTTTTCAAGAGATTGAAAGCAAGCCCGACACTGCAGAAAAGGCTGAAGAAAAAGGTTCTCCAGACCAAGTGGCTTTTGTTAGTGCATTTATTGATTTGTTAACTCGCTTAAAAAGACACGGAATACTATTACCTAACATTGTAGTGCCTGTTGATGTATTGAACGAACTTGAAGCTGATGGTAAACGATATGTCGCAGATAAAGATTTCATAGACGCTTTTAATACTCTCATTAAAATAAAAGAGGTTCATCCAAGTAGGATATTTTCAGGACAAAATGAAGCAGTTTATGAAATGGCTAAACAATTAGCTAAAGATAAAAAAACCATAATACTGACTCTTGATAAAACTGGTTATACACCAACTGAAACTATTTTTCCACTTACCCCAAAAGAGATATTTACTACTATTGTGATAATCTATAATCTTTTATCTGACCTATTATCTCCAGATTTAAAAAAAGTTTATGATACTTGGATTTCTGATATTGATATTAACTCCATATCATAAAATATACTTTTCGGGCAGAATTAAGACTTATCGGGCAAGAGGCACTATTCGGGCAAAGCTAATTTTCCCGATACCTTTTTAAATCCCTTAATATTCCAATTCTCTACTAACCCGCATTACTACCTAGGTAGGAGGGCAAATGGAAAAGGAACAAATACAATCAGCATTATCAAAGGCAAAGGATATTTCTGAGAAGAGAAATTTCAAGCAAACTTATGACTTAATCATAAACTTAAGAGGGCTTGATTTAAAGAAGCAGGAGCATCAGATAGACGCATTTGTTACATTGCCTCATTCAAGAGGAAAGAAAGTAAAGGTATGCGCTTTGGTTGGGCCTGAGCTGGAAGAGCATGCAAAAGGAATTTTTGATTTCACAATAATGTCTGACAATTTTCAAAAATATAAGGACAAGAAAGACATTAAGAAGGTTGCAAACGGGTTTGACTTCTTTATTGCGCAGGCAAATATAATGCCAAAAGTAGCGACTGTATTTGGAAGAGTATTTGGGCCAAGGGGTAAGATGCCAAATCCAAAATCAGGCTCTGTAGTCCCTCCAAATGCAAACCTAAAGCCATTATACGAAAAGCTTCAGAAAACTGTAAGGGCAATCAACAAAACAGCTCCTTTAATTCAATGTCCAATAGGCACAGAGGATATGGATATTCAAGATGTGGCTGAAAATGCCTTGACTGTTTATAGCTCATTATTGCAGGTTTTGCCAAATGAAAAGCACAACATAAAGGACATATACATTAAGCTCACAATGGGCAAGCCTGTAAAAGTGGGAGAAAAGATAGAGGTAACAAAAGAAGCAAAATAAAATATAATCAATAAACAAAATAATTTCAATAAAAAATAAAATAATAACAAAAATAAAATTCAAAAATCCGCGACCCATTTCACTGCAAAGTTGATGATGGGTGCCCCGCATACTAATGTTTTTGTAAATGTATGGGCGAGGCGGTAGCTGAACGCGAGCATGCGAGCGTTCTCGCATGCAACTTAATGCCGCCGAGCAGTAGAATTTGTCCGAAGGACGGATTGAAAAAATAAAAATAAGATTGTAAAACTGAACCAAAATGGAACAAGTTCAAGCGCATGTTGCACAGTACAAAAAGGACCTTGTATCAAACCTTGTTAATTTAATTAATCAATACCCCATAATTGGCGTTGTCAACATGGAAAATCTTCCGGCACCGCAATTGCAAATCATGAGAGCTCAGCTAAGAGGCAGCTTTTTTATAACAATGACCAAAAGAAGGCTGATGAAGCTTGCAATTGAGCAAACCAAATCAAAGAAAAAAGGCATTGAAAAGCTTGAAGCGCATCTTGGAGGAATGCCTGCCTTGATATTCACAAAGGAAAACCCATTCAAGCTAAGCAAGACATTGCAGAAAAGCAAAAGCCCAGCTCCTGCAAAAGCAGGGCAGACAGCGCCAAGAGACATCATAGTTAACAAAGGACAAACATCATTTGCGCCTGGCCCTATCATTGGAGAGCTTGCTTTGGCAGGCATTAAATCAGGAGTTGAAGCTGGTAAAGTATCTATAAAAGAAGACTCTGTTGTTGTGAAAGCCGGAGAAAAAATCAAGCCAAAGGTTGCTGAAATTTTGACAAGATTAGGCATACAGCCAATGGAAGTTGGGCTGGATTTAGTTGCTGTCTATGAAAATGGCTTGATTTATGGAAGAGATGTTTTGTCAATTAACGAGAATGACTACAAAAACAGGTTAATGAATGCATCAAGATGGGCGTTCAATCTTGCAAGCTATGCAAGCTATCCAACAAAAGAGACAATAAGGTTGCTGATTGGAAACGCGTATAACGATGCCAAAGCGCTTGGCATTGCGCAAAATATATTTGACAAGGAAATCATCGATATTTTATTGGGCAAGGCTGAGCAGCAAATGCTGAGCCTGAAAACAATAGCCAACATAGAGGTTTTTGAAAGAACTCATGAAGAAAAAACCAAATCAAAAACCGAAGTTGAGCAAAAAATAGAGTCAACTGAAATAAAAGCCCCAACAAGAGAGGAATTGGAAGCCAACATAAAGATGAGGGAAAAGCAGCAGGAAGTAAAGGAAGTTGAGAAAATATATCACGATATTCATAAAAAGGTTATCGAAGAACACTATAAAAAAGAGAAATAATATTCATTAAAATCATCATACATTAAAAAATATAAATAAAAAACGAGAGCGACCTTTGACTGCAAATTTTTGAAGGTGACCCGCTTTTAATGTATGTCGCACCAATGCGGGCGCGAGTAAAGTTTGTCGCGAAGCGACAGATTAAAAATTAAATCAAACTCAAAATATAAAATTAAAATAAACTTAATGGAGGTAAATAAAATGGAGTATATATACGCAGCTATGTTGCTTCACAAAGCAGGACAGAAAATAGATGAAGCAGGCATAAAGAAAGTGCTTGAAGCAGCTCACGCCAAGGTAGATGACGCAAGAGCTAAAGCGCTTGTAGCAGCTTTGGAAGGGGTAAACATAGACGAAGCGATTGAGAAAGCAGCTATGCCAATTGCTGTAGCAGCAGCGCCAGCAGCATCCCATGAGCATAAACATGATGCACATGCTGACGAGAAGAAGAAAGCAGCTGAAGAGAAGAAGAGCGAAGAAGCGGCTGCCGTAGGATTAGGAGCCTTATTTGGATGAATGAATCATATTCATGACATCATCGCCAAAAGGATTATTTGAAGAGCTTAACAAGCATAGAGTAGAGGTATCTAAATTAAGAAATGCCCTTAACGAGCTGGACAGGGAAAAGGAGCAATGGTTTGGAAAAAAAGATGAAATCTCTAAAAAAATAAAAGAGTCTATACAAAAGATAAAAGAGGGCAAAACAAAAAGAGATTACTTTACACAAGAGGTAAAAGAGCTAAAGCCAAAAAGGAACAGCATAAACAAAGAGATAACTGCAAAATTAAAAGAGTTTGACAATTTAAAGAAAGAGAAAATATCACTTGCAAAGTCATTGGACATAAAGGAAACTCCTTCTAAGATTAAGCAGCATATTGAAAAGTTGGAATTCAAGATAGAAACAGAAGCTATCTCTTTTGAAAAAGAAAAAGAATTGATGAAAAAAATAAAGGGATTGAAAAAATTATACGGGGAATCCAGCATTATTGAGGAAGTTAATAAAAAAATGAGGAACATTTCTGATGAAATCAAAAAAATGAGGAAGGAAGCCAATGAATCCCATAAATCAATACAAGAAAAGGCAAGGCAAAGCCAGATTATGCATGAGGAAATACTGAAGATTTCTGCAGAGATTGACAAAATCAAGGTTGATGAAGAATATGCTTTCAGGAAATTCTCTGAATTCAAGAAAAAATTCAATGGGGTAAATGAGCAATTAAAAGAAAAACTGAAAGAGATGAATCATGTCAAAGAGCAATTAGACAAAATAAGCACTGAAAAAAAAGAGAAAATAAGACTTGAGCAAGAATTATTCTTAAAATCAAAGGAAGACGCTGTAAATGAGAAAATCAAAAGAAGGGAAAAATTAACAACAGAAGACTTGCTTGTTTTTCAGAAATTTGGAAAGGGATAAATTTTAATTAATTCTATTTATTAGTAATAAACTCGCAATATTTACAAGTCCCGCAAGTCCACCTATTGCTGTGCTTTGCCATAAAAGTTCCAGAGCCGCATTTCGGGCAGCTTTTGTTTTTTCTTTCAACCTTATTGCCAGATACTTGATATAGCTTCCATCTTCCAAAAAGTTTTTTCTTCGCTGCTTCTTTTGCCATTTTGAATTTTAATTAATTTATTTTTTACAATGTATTGGCGAGGCGGAGCGGTATGGTCAAAAAGCGACGCCGAGCTGTAAAATTTGTGAGCGAAGCGAATGGATTGAATTTTTTATTGGATAAAGTGTTCATTGAAATTTTTATTCTTTCTTTGCTTCTTTTGCCTTTTTATCTTTCTTTTCCTTTGCTTTTGGCTCTATGAACTGCTTTTTATTTTCATCAGCGTAAACATAAGCTATCACTTCTGCTTTTTTAGCCCCAAATGAATTATAGATATGCCTTATTGCAACTAATTTATCATCTATCTTTAGTTGAGATGCCATCAAGGATGTAACTTCTGGGTAAGAAGGTGTTGCCTTCTCAAATTCTAATGTTGCTGTAATCATTGTTCTTGACAGCAATGGCTCTTCCTTTTTGTTTATGATATTCATTTGCATAGAAATCACCTTACTTTAATAGCGTACTCTCCCTTTGATTTGATTCCTATCTTTTCAGCAACTAATGACTTGCTGGCATCGACAATGTACAAGCGTCCTTGCCAGTTTGTTGAAAATTGGTTTGTCTTGCATATAGGGCACTCATTTCCCTCCACAATCATCTTGCATCTCTTGCATACCTTTTTTTTCATTTTTTATGCTCTCTTTTCTCTTTGTGTTCTTTATGCTCCTTATGCTCTTTTTCTTCTTTTTTAGGAGCTTTTTCTTCTTTTTTAGGAGCTTTTTCCTCTAGTTCCTCTTTTATCCACTCTAACCTGCCAAGCCCTTGCTGCCTCATTGTAAGCCCAAGCTTTGGGTTTAGAATATCTTTAAATGAAACAGCTATTATTCTTGCTCTGCATAGATCATTAACCTTTAATGTCCTTTTTGTTTCCTTGCCTGCTAGCGTTTTATCCTTGCTAAAGCTCACAAAGTCGTCCATAGTTTGGCTTATATGAATCATGCCATCTATAGGGCCTATGTTGATAAATGCGCCAAATTCAGCAATATCTTTTATCTTGCCGAGGACTACTTCCTGCATTTCCGGCTTAAATGTTAAAAGCTCGAATGACGCATCATAATATGATGCTCCATCGCCTGGTATTATAACGCCTTCTCCAATATCTTTCATTCCAGACACATCTACAACAATGCCCAAGTCTTTTGAAATAAATCCATTGTACTTTGTCTTTATTCTCTTGATTACAGCTTCTTCCAGAGGCAGATTGAATAGGTTAGGAGGCACTCTTATGTGGTCTTTTAATTGTACTTTATAGAACATTTTAACGTACTTAGGAAAAAGGTATCATTTATAAAGCTTTCTTTCAACCAATTGAAGATATTTTTTCTGCCTCAGTATTATAACAGGAGTGCCTTTTTTAAGCAGTTCTTTTTTAAGGATTATGTCTTGGGTTGCTATGATAGTGTCTTTGTCAAGGTTGTTTAATATCAACGAATCCACGTCTTCTTGTGAAGATTTTATAACATTGATGTTTTTTAATTTAATCAACTTTAAAGCGAATTGCGCAGATTTTTTGTCAATTCCGGACTGCTTTTCTATAATGTTCCTCAATTCATTGATTGACTGCTCAAAAATATGCAGTGTATAATTAAAGTTGCGTATTCTGCTGAACTCTGAAAATATGTCTATTCTCAGCTTGTAAGGCAGCATTAAAAAATTTGTGTCAATGATTATTTTTTTCATAGCAGTAAAGATTAGATGTATTGATATAAATATTTCGAAAATTATTTAAACTTTCAGATAAATTTTCGCTTATGCAAAAAAGAGGCCAAATTAGTTCTGAGATTTTAGTTTATGCATTGACAGTTGTAATATTAGGAGTAATCCTAGTTATGGGCTATAAGTATTTCAGCAGCAGCAAAAATCTTATGGACAAAGGAGAACTCGTGCAGCTTCAAAGCAGGCTCGCTGCTGATGCAGCCACAATAGGCAAAGACCATGGCAGATACAAAAAAATCTCTTACCCAGTCCCTCAAAACTTGGACGAAGTGTGCATTGCTGATTTAAATCAAAAGGATAAGATTTTATCCAGTAAGTTAATAAGCTTCTATCCACTGATACAAGACAGCCTTAATAGCGGCGCTAACAAAAATGTTTTCTTCATTGGAGCTACTGAACAGAATTCTTATTATACACAAGGAATACAAATAAACCACTACCCCCATATCAACTGTTTTAAAAGCAAAAATAACAAGGTTGAGCTTGGTCTAGAAGGCTTAGGTGGTGGCACTTCTTTAATTTTGACTGATTTTGTGACAACAGCAAAAATTTCCAGTAATGCCAATACAATTCTTCAATCTGCTGATGAAATATTAACTCTTCAAGTGCCTAAAGGAGTACAAACAAATGCAGCCAGCATTTCTATTGAAGTGATTGAGCCGCCTACAGAAGAGCTAAAAAATGGCATAAGCGAAGTATATAAATTTGGACCTGTAGGAGTAACTTTCAATCCGCCGATAGAGTTAAGCATTAAGTATAATCCTGCAATTGTTGGCGATTGCCCATCAGAACTTAGCTTTTATCAATATGATGAAAATGGAATTCTAAAAGCGATTGTCCCTTCAAAAAAGATTGATTGCGAAAGCAAAATTGCTTTTTTTGATATCAGCGAATTTTAGAAAATTATTTATATATATATATAAAAAAGGTTGAATTATGCTTAAAAGAGGCGAAATTAGTGCTAAATTTTTTGTATATATTCTATTTCTTATTATTATTGGACTAACTTCTACAACTGCTCAACTTGGGCAGTTGGGAGTGCCTAGTCAAGGAGTTGGTGTGGGATGTCCTCAATTGACGCCTCCTCTTCAGAGGGAAGGTTGTACTTATACACCAAAATATGATAATAATAGATGTGTTGTTGGCTATGATGAAAGATGTTTACCTTGTCCTCAACTTTCACCACCTGCTCCTGAGTGGTGCATAAATGGTAAGATAATTCCTAGTGGTGTAGATGAAAATGGTTGTCAATTACCACCTAAATGCGAAAAGATTAGTTGCTCTCAATTATCACCGGAAGAATGCTTGAAGTATGATAATTGCCAGCTTGTAGAAAGCAGAAAGCAAAGACAAAGATGTGTTGAAAAGCCTATATGCCCTATTCCTGAGTGTGCTGCCCCTCCTGCCGGCTGCAGTTATGAAGGTGGGAGAGATGAAAAAGGCTGTCCAACATGCGGTAAACTTGTTTGTGAAAAGCCTATATGCGGCAACAATATTTGCGAGGAAAGCGAAGCAAACTATTGCCCTCCATGTGTTAATGCTAATCCACCATGTAAAGTAGCATGCAAAGTAGGAACTTGCCCGCAGGATTGCCAG
>Ga0209541_10003149_pt1 | contig 30663 bp, 33 predicted proteins | sample RifCSPlowO2_01_FD_184027 | JGI IMG/M metagenome (GOLD analysis project Ga0209541, IMG submission 184027) | Groundwater microbial communities from Rifle, Colorado - Rifle CSP2_plank lowO2_0.1 (SPAdes) (version 2) | ecosystem: Environmental > Aquatic > Deep subsurface > Groundwater | place... | reverse complement strand
GCAACTGTCATCGGCCCAACTCCGCCAGGAACTGGAGTAATCCAGGAAGCTTTCTCCTTGACATTTTCAAAGTCAACATCTCCTGTAAGCTTGCCGTCAACATCATTCATGCCGACATCAATTACAACAGCGCCTTCCTTGACCATGTCTTTGGTTATCATATTAGCTTTCCCCACGGCAACAACCAGTATGTCTGCCTGCTTTGTAATCTTTCCAAGATTCTTAGTCCTGCTGTGGCAGACAGTAACAGTGGCATTCCTGTTAAGAAGCATTGACGCAGTTGGCTTTCCCACTATATTGCTTCTTCCTACAACCACTGCATTCTTTCCCTCAATCTCTATTCCAGTCTCTTCAAGAAGCCTGATTATGCCTTTTGGAGTGCATGGCACAAAGGACTCGTTTCCCGAAACAAGCCTTCCGATGTTTACCGGGCTGAAGCCGTCAACATCCTTTTCCAGGGCAATTGCTGAAAGCGCTTTCTCGCTATTGATGTGGTTTGGAACAGGCAGCTGGAGAAGTATTGCATGAATCTTGTCGTCTGCATTAAGCTTTCTTATCAGTTCAAGCAGCTCTTCCTCGCTTGTCTTTTCAGGAAGCTTGTGCTCTTCAGAGTAGATGCCGACTTCATCGCATGTCCTCCTTTTTATTCCAACGTAAATTTTTGAAGCAGGGTTCTCTCCTACAATTATCGCGGCAAGCCCCGGCTTTTTCGCCATAGCTGAAACCTCTTTTTTTATCCCTTCGCGTATTTTTTTCGCGATTTCCTTCCCGTCAATTAGTTTAGCTGTCATTTTTTTGCATACAGCGGAAACCTCTTGCAAAGTTCCTTCACGTCTTTTTTTATCTGCTTAAGGGTTTTGTTTCGCTTTATTTCATTCTTGAATTTCTTCAATAGCTCCTTGCGCTCCTCTTTCTCTTCCGGCAATTTGTACTTTGCAGTTTCATTTATTGCGGCGGCCATCCATTTTCCTATCTGTTTCATCTCTTCCTCTTTCATTCCACGCGTGGTAAGTGCAGGCGTTCCAATTCTTATGCCGCTGGGGTAAAATGGCGATGAGGGGTCTTGCGGGATAGTGTTCTTGTTTACAGTGATCCCTGCTGCTTCAAGAGCCTCCTGCGCAAATACCCCGTGCCCTTTCTGGATTGGCGTCAAATCAGCCAGTATCAGGTGGTTGTCTGTTCCTCCTGAAACCAGCTTTAGTCCGTTGTCCATCAGTTCCTGTGCTAGTGCTTTTGCATTTGCAACAACCTGATGCGCATACTCCTTAAACTCCGGGCTGTCTGCTTCCTGCAGCGCAACTGCTATCGCTGCTATTGTGTGGTCGTGAGGCCCTCCCTGGAATCCAGGGAATACGGCTTTGTCAATCTTCTCTGCCAGCTCAGGGTCTTTCCGCAGCCCTTTTTCCGTGACCATTATCAGCGCTCCTCTGGGCCCGCGCAGTGTTTTGTGGGTTGTTGTTGTTATGATATGCGCATGCTCTGATGCGGAAGGGTGCGCCCCTCCTACAATCAGCCCAGCCACGTGTGCAATATCTGCCACCAGGTAAGCTCCGACTTCATCTGCTATCTCTGCCATTTCCCTGAACGGAAAGCTCCTTACGTAAGCACTCGCCCCTACCCATATCAGCTTTGGCTTGTGTTCGCGAGCCAAGCTGCGGGCTTCTTCAAAATCAATATACCCGTCAGTCTTTACATGATACTGGATGGCATTGAAGAACAGCCCTGAGAAGCTTGTTTTCCACCCATGGGTTAAGTGCCCTCCGTCAGGCAAACTTTGTCCCATTATCACTTCGTGAGGCTTGCATAATGCAAGGTAAACCGCCGCATTTGCAGGGCTGCCTGAGTAAGGCTGAACATTGGCGTGGGCAACATTAAACAGCTTCTTAACCCTTTCAATAGCAATATTCTCTGCAATGTCAATAAACTCGTTCCCTCCGTAATACCTTTTTCCCGGGTAGCCTTCTGAATACTTGTTAGTCATCACGCTTCCCATGGCTTCCATAACAGCCCTTGAAACAAAATTCTCTGAAGGAATCATCTCCAATCCGTATTCCTGCCTTTTGAGTTCCTCCCTTATTGTCTTAAAAATTTCAGCATCCGTTTCCTTTAGTTTTTTGCGGTTCATTTTCCCACCCCACAATCAATTACCCTTTCTTCTGTTATTATTTTGTCAACACAGACGTCCTTTTCTGCAGTTCTTATCTTGTCAACTATCTGCATTTCGTAAGCCAAGCCAATTTTTTTCCCTGAAACCCTTTTCAAAAACTTGTCGTAAAATCCCATTCCATACCCAATCCTGTTTCCTTCCTCATCAAAAGCAAGCCCTGGCACAATCACAAGCCCAATCTCGCCAGCCTTAACCTCTTCCCTCAAAATTGGCTCAAGTATGCCGTAAGCCCCTGGCCTTAGCGCATCAAGCGACTCAAGTTTTGATGGCAGTATCCTTTCATTGTCCAAATCGCTGATTGGAACAACAACTTTTTTCTGTGCAGCAAGCGCATCCCTCACCGCAGCTTCTGTCCGCACTTCCTTGTTTGTGCTCATGTAAAACATCACAGTCTTTGCAGTTGCGTATTCCCGCAGCTGCAACAGCCTCTTTGTTATTTCGCCGCTTTTGCTCTTAACATCCTCATCACTCATCCGCTCCCTTAGCTCTCTCAGCTTGTTTCTCAGCAACAGCTTTTCCTCAACAATATCAATAACAACGCCGTCGTCACTCCAGAACCTTCCTTCAGCAAGCCTTTTGACAGTTTCAGGATAAACCTTCCAGTCCCCCTGCTCTTTCAGCCTGTCAAGCAGTGCATGCTCGTCATTGCTGTCAATCACTACGGCATCGGAAACCATTAGCACAGGCCCGCCGTCAAGCTCAGTGGTCACAATGTGAGTAGAGCTCCTCATCCCAGTTCCCTTGTTTTCAATGACTTTCCTGACGCAGCCTGCTCCCATGCATCCTGCGTACAGCCTTCTCCCATCGCTATCAAGAATTCTAAGGTCGGCAGGGTGAACATTCAGCGTCATATACCTATCGCAAATCTTCCCGCTCACAACGCTCATATACCCGCAAAGCACAACAACATCAACTTTGTGCTTTTCCAGCAGCTTAGCAGTCTCTTTGTCATATTCTCTCCTGATGTTCATGTCTTTTCTGTCGCCATAGCCCCTGCTGCCATAATATTCGCGGATATCACTGCAATAATAGCTGATTCCAAATTCTTCAGCAATCTTTTTGGCATTGCACTTGCTTTCGTCAGCAGTGTCAGAGAATATCATTACAACCTCAAAATTGCCCTGGGCTTCAAGGATTCTCCTCAGGTTAGAGCCTGCGCCTGACATGAAAGCAGCCACTTTCATCTTGTCATTTCCGGGTTTGTATAGCTGCTTTAGCGTCATTGGCGTGTTGCCCTCTGCATTATTCCATCAGAAGGTTCTGCGTATCTGTGTTCTTTAAACAACAGAATTCCACTCATCTCTGATGAGTGGGGTTCTGTGTGCTCAAAAACCATGATATTCGTGGAATTCTGAGCGCAACAAAATCGAAGATTTTGTGCGCAAGAAATGTTCCATTTCTTTGCGTCAAAAACCACATGCCACCGGTCTCTGACCGGCGGTTTTTGACACTCAAGCACCTTTGTGATGCTATGCATCGTTACCTCCTGTTATTTGCCTGATGTGCTCAACCCTTTTCTGCACAAGCTCTTTTGTTCCTATATCCCTGCGGTGGTAAACTGCCCCGGTAACTTTTGAGGCAGCATCCTCTGCAATCTGTTCAGCTTCCCCTATTGTATCGCCCATCCCCACAAAAGCAACGCCTCTTGAATTGGTAGTCCATATCCCGCCATCCTTTTCATCAACAGATGCATAATAAATCAGGGCTTTTGTGTCGGTTGGCACTGTTATCTTTCCTGCTTTCGGATTTTCAGGGTATCCTTGAGGAACAACATACTTGCAAACCGTAGCTTTATTGTCAAATTCTGCACTTACCCCGCTCAATTTTCCTTCAACAACCGCTTTACAGATTTCAACAAAATTAGTCTTCAGTAATGGCAGAACGTTCATTGCTTCCGGGTCTCCAAACCTTGCATTGTATTCAATCAGCTTGATTCCGGAGGACGTCTTGATGAAGCCGCCGTAAATTACTCCTTTGTAGCTTCCTAGTTCCTGTTTTATTGCAGCACTAACCTGTTCTGTAGTCTTCTTTGCTGCTTCAACATCGCCCTCAGTCAAAAACGGCAGCAGTAAATTAGCGTCTGAGTAGCTTCCCATCCCTCCGGTATTTGCCCCAGTGTCGTTTTCAAATGCCCTTTTGTGGTCCTGCACAGGCGGGAAGTGTAAAAAGCTGTTGCCATCAGTAAGCGTTTGCAAACTGAACTCCTCGCCTTCTAATTTCTCTTCAACAATAACAGACTTATGCGTTTCAAGCACTTTACTGCAGTAAGCAAGAGCCTCTCCTTTGGTTTGGAGGTGCTCTCCAAGAACTTTAACCCCCTTCCCGCCGGTTAACCCGTCAGGCTTTACAACATACCTTCCAAGCTCGTTAAGAAACGCTTCTGCCCCGCCTATATTGTTCTTGTCAAATATCCTGAACTTGGGAGAAGCGTCAATATTATATTTCCGCAGTAAATTTCGCGTAAATCCCTTGCTTGTCTCCAGCTGCGCCAGTTCCCTTGTCGGCCCTACGCAGCCTATTCCTGCTTTCTCAAGCTCGTCAGCCATTCCTGCCTCAAGCGGCGCTTCAGGCCCGATAACAGCCAGCTTAATGTCATTCTTTGTTGCAAGCTCAACAACGCTTGCATTGTCATCAAGCTTTCCAATCGCATACCCTTTTGCAGCCTTTTTAATGCCAGGGTTAACCATTGGCATAAAACAATAAACTTCTGCACCCCCGCAGAGCAGGGCATCAACTATTGCATGCTCCCTCGCCCCTCCGCCAACAACCAGCACTTTCATTCTTTTTTCCTGCAAGCCGTATCCAGGAATCTTCCAAAAATCCTGTTTACAGCGCCGTGGTAATAGTCGCTGTTCTCTATAAATCCCTGAATTACTTTATCAGTAGTTGTAGGAACTTCCTCCACTTCGTTATGATAAGCTTCTACCCAAGCCATAACCATTCTCTCGGTTGCTTCAAGGTGAAATTGCAATCCATAAGCATTTTTATATCTAAAAGCTTGAGTCATTGCGTTTCCTGTGGCAATAACAGCTGCTCCAATAGGCAAGCTGTTGAATGTTTCGCCATGCCATTGAAACACTTTCAACCTGTTTCCAAACCCGGCAAACAATTCATCTTTAACCCCTCCTTCTGTAAGTTTCACCTCGCAGCTGCCAATCTCTCTTATTTTCGCTTTTCTTACACTTCCTCCAATAGCTTTAGCAAGCAGTTGTGAGCCCAAGCATGTTCCGAAAAAGTAACCTCCCCCATCAACATGTTCTCTTATTCCCTGAAGTTCACTTATTAGCCATCTGTAACTGTCATTTGCGCTCATTGGCCCGCCCATTGCTATAATTACATCTGTTTCAGGAATTTTTTGTGTAGTTGCATCCACAGTTTCATATTTAACGCCCCTTTCTTTCAAAATGTCCTCCAGCAATCCCGGGCCTTCAATGCCTGCATGTGTTAACACTGTCGCTTTCATTTTGATTGTTACCCCCTAATTCCCTCAACTTCCGGGCTTCCTCGGTTCAGCAGTTCCCTGATATCTGCGCTATGTGCTTTTCCCTCAGCTCTGCAAGCTCTTTCGCGTGCTTTGTTGAAGTGGGATATTTTTCTGTCAGGCAGCCTGTGCACAGCTCCTTTGTTCCCAGAGCTTTCTCCAGGCCTTCAACGTCCATGTAAATCAGCTTGTCTGCCCCAATTTCGCGTTCAACCTCATCAATGGTTTTATTGGCTGCTATGAGCTCTTCCTTGCGCTGGAAGTCTATTCCGTAAAAGCACGGGCTGATTATTGGCGGGAATGTTGAGAGAAAGTAAACCTTCTTAGCTCCTGAATTTCGCAATAATTTTACTATTCTTCTTGAAGTGGTTCCCCTGACAATGCTGTCATCCACAACCATTACATTCTTCCCTTTGATAGTTGATTCGACAGGATTAAGCTTTAGCTTTACAGCGTCATCCCTCATTTTTTGCACAGGCATTATGAAAGTTCTTCCAATATACCTGTTTTTTATCAGCCCTTCCTCGTAGGGAACTCCCAAAGCCCTTGCCAGCGAGTTTGCTGCCGGCCTGCTAGTGTCAGGAACAGGCATTACCAAATCAATTTCCATGCCAGGCCACTTCTTCTTGATTTTTTCGGCAAGCTGCTCTCCAAGCTTTTTCCTTACTTCGTAAACCGGCTTGCCTTCTATTACCGATTCAACTGTTGAGAAGTAGACCCATTCAAAAACGCATGGCGCATGGCTGTTGGCATCAATAATCCTTTTTTCAACATTTCCCTTGTCATCTGCAAAAATAGCTTCTCCCGGTTTCAGGTCAACGATGTTGCTGTAGCCCTGCATTGCCAGTGCAGTGCTTTCAGAGGCGAATGCAACGCTTTTTTTCCCGTTAAGATACTTCTCTCCACTCACCATCGGCCTTATGCCGTTTGGGTCCTTGAATGCAAGAATTCCTTTGTTTGCTATTATCATAACTACAGCATACCCCCCTATGATTTCGTCATGCACTTTTTTGACGGAATTAAAAATTCCTTCAACCCCGATATTTTTTTCATATTCATCTGCAAATACCTGCAGCATCACTTCTGCATCAGAATTGGATGTGAGATACACCCTTCTTTCCTCTCTCAGCTTTTTCTTCAGGAGGGGGTAGTTTACAACATTTCCGTTAAATGCCAGTCCAAGCCCGTCAGGCTTCTTTACAAAGAACGGCTGAACCTCCCTTCTGTCGCCAACTCCTATTGTCGGATAGCGGGTCTGGCCTATTCCTATAGTTCCTTTAAGGGAGCTGACTTTTGCTTTACTAAAAACCTCAGAAACCAATCCGACATCCTTGACGCGGAAGACTTCCCCGCTTGAAACATCGCAGGTTGTTATCCCGCAGGCATCCTGGCCGCGGTGCTGTAACTGAATCATGCCCATGTATATCTCAGCCGCCGCCTCTTCCGAGCCTGCAACTGCCATTATTCCGCACATGTTTTAAAAACCTCAATAAAACGGCTCTGGGCGCTTATTTTATATTTTGTCCTTTCTTTTCCTCTTGAGCTGCCTCGGTTCACTTTGTGAACTTAATTTCCTCCCTCCTTAACAAGTTTAAGGGAGGGAAAAATTAACCCTTGACAAGGGCCAGGGGGCGACAGCCAGGGCCAGGCATCAGCATGAAACTCTGCCATCCAAGCTAAATAGCTCAATTGAGAACAATGTATAAATCCGTATCAGTTTATATAGATTTTGACCACGTTTGTGTAACAGTAGAACGGCAAAGTTTTCGGGATTCCCGCAATAATTCTGATTATTAAGCAAAAAACCGGAGATACTGAGGTGCTTGCCGCAAATCCTCCAATTTTTCTGAAAATCTTCTCAAAATTGACCCTCAAAGTTTATTAAGCTCTAAAAGACGGAAAAATAAACCATAAAGTTTAAATAGTGATTATAATATGAGTTATAACGATATATGGGTTGAATGTTTGCTTCGTAATTTGAATAGAAAGACAGCCGAGGTTACATTCCCTCCGCATTTGTTTGACAGGAAGGAATATTGGAATCTTGACTTAGATAAGATTGAAGAAACAGTCAGAACCGGAAAGGTATCTGAAAATAAGTGTGAAAAGCCGAATAAGTTTTGCTTAAGCCGATACTTCGGCAAGGAGAACTTAACGTACAATGTAATCGCAATATTTCACCAAAACTTTATTGAGGTGAGAACCGTATGGCCACGAAAAGGAAGATAAGATGTGATTGCGGAGCGTATTTGAAGCCAAAACTGACCGATTTTGAGGGCTTTGCGGCAGAGGCAATGATTTGCCCTAAATGCGGCTTTACAACACTTACAAAGGAGCAGGCAGAGCGTTACGTTCAGTCAAGGCAGCTTCACAGAATTATTGACGCTGAGAGAAGGGTGATAAGGGTTGGCAACTCTATGGGAATCACGCTTCCTGAGCAGCTCAAAAGCTATGGCCTCAGAATCGGCAAGAAGGTCAGGACGACTGCGCTGGACGCGGATTCCTTCAAGGTCGAGTTAATTAATTAATTCTCTTCGCAAATCTTCCGGAATGCCCAATGGAATTTACTGGGAGCTTTTAAGGATCTATAAAAAGGAAATTGAACTTGTGAAGTTACGCTTCACCAATTAAGCCCAGAAGCTCATCTCTAAGGCTAAGATCTATATATCCCTCATACTCTCCAAAAAGCTTTCTAAATAGTTGTTTGCAATCATGCGCTTCGTACACTTGCCTGTTTTCTATACCACTACGCATTAACATAGAAAGCTGTGCAGGTGCCCATCCTTTGAATTTATCCAGTAATTCGGCTATCTCATTCGAATTGCGAAAATTCCCGCTGCTGCTTAACGCCCTAATTAAGCTCCCCTTAAGGGGGTAGGCATGTTCCTTGTAATACGAAAGAACTTTTATGATTTCTGCGCACGACTTAGTGCAATCATAACTTGTAATACCATCACTATCTTTTGATTCATCATAAGTAAACTTAAAAGCTTGATATTTGTTTATGAAACCATATGGGTCAACATCTGCCTTAAGAGAAATAATGAGTTTTTGTAATGCGATTGCAACACCAATTTCTTGGGCTGTATAATCGGCATCCCTGAAATTGTTTGTCAGAAGAGCAATAAGCACATTGGTCTGCTTTATTTTACTTAGTGTCTTTTTCTGCCATTCTAATGTGGGCATAATGTCTTCGTGAGCAAGGAACACATCTAAGCCAAAACGTTCAAGACACTTCTTCAATGCCCCAGCTAGAAGCTTATCCTTATTGGCATAACTGACAAAAACTCTTAATGTTTTGCCAAATGATTGTGCATTGTTGTCGTCTTCTGCCATGCGAAGACAAAAATAATTTTGCTTTATAAATACGACTCTATATACTATATAACTACTACGATGTTCTTTAGTCAGAGACCGCGACGGCAATGAAAATTTATAAGGTGCAAATTTTGTTAATGCAATTTATTTTTGTATTCCGCATATAATTCAAATAATCTTCTCTCCTGTGTCCTTCTTTATTATGTGTATGACATTGACCGGGCAGATTTCTGCTGTCGCCCTCATTTCCTCTAAATCAGCGTCGCTTATCTCAATCTCCTCCCAGCCGTCTTCCTTTGGGGTTCCGCCTATCAAGTCTGCCTTCCCGTCCCTGTCGTAGTTCATCTTCCAGAATTTCGGGGAAGCGGCGGCGCACACACCAGCACCAATGCAGTTAGTCCTGTCGTACTTTACAAGATACTTTGCCATGATCTCTGCAAACAGCTATTTCTATTTAAATTTATTCCACTGTGTGGCGTTGTCCTAAAAGAGCTTTCTCGCATGTTTATCGCTTCCATTTTACTTCCTCCCTCCTTGCCTTTTAGGTAGGGAGGAAGTAAAAGAGCGTGCAGAAGCAACAGCAGGAACAGGATTCGGGACAACGCCGCACCATGTCGAAAATCTCCGTTTTGTCTTGCCCACAACTTTTCCTTCCCTTGCCTTTTTTCAGTTAAAAGTTACTGCGACATTCTCAGGAGAAGAAAGAAAACGAAAATCATTGTAACAACTAGCGCAAAGCTTATTAACAGTCCCCTCAGAAATTCAATCGCGTCCAGCTCAGCCCTTGCGCCCTTTAGCTTTCTCAATGCCCAACCCCCCATTTTCATGCATTACCTCCTCGCTTATCATATACCTCAGCGTTATCAATATCAGGATGTTCCAGAAAAGCCCGACCAGTGCATAAAGCTGTTCCTTGTAGAATGTGAAAAGCTGCGTCAGGAATATTGAAATAAGCACCGCATACTTGAACATCCTGTAAGCGTCAACCCTTGAGCTTTTGATGCGCAAAACTCCGACAACAACGAAAGCGCCTGCCGCAGCTGACGAAACCAGCTCCCCCCATTCGGAAACAGACAGCACTGATGTTTTTGAGCTTATGAGCGAGATTGCCTTTAGCAGCCCGCCTATTGTATACGCCACAAAGAAAGTGACTATTGCCCCTGAAAACCACTTTTTGCTGATGAGCATCTTATACAGCTTGTGGAAGAAGCGGTTTGTTTTGGAAAGCAGGTTTGGCTTTTCCGGGGGAACTGAATCAATGCGGCTTAGCATTCTCTTTAAGCTTCTTACCATGGGATTTTTTGGCTCCGATTTTTTCAGTAATTCAAACGCTTTGGTTTTTTCACGCCCTTCAAGGTCGTTGTAGGCAGCCTCCTTGCTGATTTCTATTGCGTTTATCAGGTATTCCCTTTTTGTCAGCCTCTTGAAGCGGTTTATGCTCTGGGAGAAAAAGTAAATCAATACAAATATAAGGTAAATTATTGCAATCGTGGGCTGGTAAAAGTAGTTGTTGTCATGCGTTATGAACTTGCCAAGCTCATCTATAAACAGCCCGAATCCTATTCCGCCAAGAACTGCAGCGAGCCTTGTTGCCGGTTTGCTTATGAAAACCAGCAGCATTATGATTGCTGCTAGCATGAACACGCCTCCAAGAAGGACGTGGGCAATGTGAAAGTTCTCTCCCCCAAGCATAGGGTAGCCTGTTATCTTGAGGAAAAACCGGTATCCTAGCAGGGATGCTATGGCTGATACGAGGAAGCTTTCAACCAGCTCCTCTGCCTCTATATCCCTTATAAGAAACTTGTTGCTGAACAAATTGTCAATAAGCATAAACTGGTTGCTTGAATAAGGTCTTAATAAAACTTTTGCAACACGGCGTTCCTTTAGTGCCTGAAAACCCTTTTGCCTGTAAATACCATAGCTATGCCGTATTCATTGCAGGCTTCTATGCTCTGATAATCCCTCGTTGACCCTCCTGGCTGGATTATTCCCGTAACGCCTTCTTTTGCTGCAACGTCCACTGTGTCCCTGAACGGCAGGAACCCATCAGAAGCCATTACAGAGCCTTTAAGGTTGGCATTTTTCTCTGCAACCTCCCTTTCTATTTTTTCCTCTTTCTTTTTGTCGGTTAACTCCCATAATGGCATTCCATAGCGCTGAAAGCAAATCCTGTCAGCCATCTTTTTGTAAGCCTTTATTATTGCAAGCTCAGTTGCTCCAACTCTGTCCTGCTCGCCTGCGCATATTGAGACAGTTGTCCTGTCCTTTGCGAAGAGCATTGAGTTTGATATGACGCCCTGAAGAACTTTCCACCCGAAGAGCATGTCTTCCATCTCTTTCTCGCTTGCTTTCCTTCTTGTGCTGTAAACGTTTCCCTTGTAATCCACTTCAGCGTTTGCGATATTATCCCTGCTTACTTCATTGTCTGCTGACTGCTGCGCTATTATGCCGCCGTCAATAAGCGTCTTTAGCTCAACTGTCCTCAGCCTTCTGTATTTTTGCAGGGCTTCAAGTTTTTTTATTCTCATCAGGCGCATGTTCTTTTTTACGGTGAGTGCTTTTAGAGCTTCTTCATCAAATTCAGGAGCGGCGACAACCTCCAGATAATTCTTAACAACTTCTTCTGCCGTCTCTTTGTCAACCTTCCTGTTTACTACAAGCACCCCTCCGAATGCTGCTATGCGGTCGGCAAAATTTGCCTCCACATAAGCGTCTTTTATGCTGTCCCTGCTTGCAACCCCGCTAGGATTGTTATGCTTTACAATTACAGCTGTTGGCTCATCAAAATATTTCAGGATGTTAAGCGCAGCATCAAGGTCTGTGAGGTTGCTTTTGCCAATGTGCTTTCCTGTCTCTGTAAGCTCTTTCTCTGCAAGGTTGCTTACAATGCCGTCCTCAGGGCTGACATACTCGCATTCGCCAAGCCTTAAATTGCTGGAAACCAGCTCATACAATGCAGCTTCCTGCCCTGGATTGTCGCCATACCTAAGTCCAATTTCATCTCCGTTAAATTTCCATTTTCTTTTCCTGTAATGCAGCTTCTGGCTGCCGAATGTTATCGTCATCCCTTCAGGAAAGTGGTCTCCTAAGACTTCACTGTATGTTTTTTTGTAATCCTTCATTTTATTTGGCCTCAAGGTAAAATGAAGCTACGAACAAAGTGAGTTTGCTTCATAATTCTTCAGCTTTTAGTTTTCCAAAATAATTGTTTATCTCGCTTAGGTAATGCTGCAGGTGTGCAACGGCTTTCTTGGCAAGCCCCAGCCGTGTTTTCAGGTCGCTGCTGCAGTTATTCTTTTTCAAGGCGTTAATCAATTGTGCGTAATCCTCCGGGTCGGCAACAACAGCAACTCTCAGGAAATTCTTTGAAGCTGCCTCAAGCAGGCTGACCCCTCCTATGTCAATGTTCTTTCTTACGTCTTCAAAGCATTTGCCCTCTGAAACAGCCCTTTCAAACTGGTATAGGTTAACAACAACCAAGTCAAACGCTTCTATTTTATTGTCTTCCAGGTAGCTTTTCTGTTCCGGGTCTTCAAGCTCGGCAAGTATTCCTGAGTGTATCTTCGGATGCAGCGTCTTAACAAGTCCTGCAGGCATTTCCCTGAATCCAACATACTCAGAAATTTCAACAAGATTATTCCTGGCAACCGGTTCAAGCTCTTTGTAAGTGCCGCTGCTGCTGAAAATCTTAATGTCCGGATTTAATTTCACCAGCTCGCTTGCAAACTCCTTTAATCCGCGCTTTTCATAGCAGCTGATAATTGCCCTGTTTATCCTTACGTTCCTTACATTTTTCATTTCCCAAGATACTCCGAAGTGCTTCTTAGAACGTCCTTAATTACTGTTATCTCTCTTTTCGGGCTTAAGGAAATCATGCTTACAGGCACCCCAGTATAAGCTACAAGGTCTTTTATGTATTTCTTCATCCCTTCAGGCAATGCTTCATAGCCCAATTCTACCGCCTTTTTGCATTCATCTTCGCTCATGCTTGGCCAGAAGTATTGCTTAGTGCTGTAAACAGGTTTCCATTCCTCAAGCTTGAATGGAAACCGCTCTGTTATTTTCCTGTCCTTTTTGTATGCAATTGCAGCCTTGAACGTCTTGCCCCCAAGCACGTCAATCTTTGTTATTGCCCATTCGTCTATTCCGTTAATCATTGCGCAGTATTTCAGTGCAACAAAGTCAGGGTAGCCTGTTCTTCTTGGCCTTCCTGTTGTTGCCCCGTACTCGGCCCCGTCCATTCTTATCCATCTTCCAAGAATCCTTTCATCGCCCCCAATAACCTTCCTTTTTTCCTCAATTGTAAGTTTCCTGTTCCTTTCCTCTTTTTTAGCATCTTCATAGCTGCCAAGCTCTGTAGGGAAGGGACCTTCCCCAACCCTTGTTGGGTATGCCTTGGCTATTCCGGTTATCCTGAACATCCTTAAGTCAATTCCGAGGTTTGCAGCTGCCCCCCCTGAAATTGTGTTTGAAGATGTTACGTACGGCCTTGTTCCGTGAACAACGTCAAGAAGCGAGCCCTGCGCCCCTTCAAGCAGCACAGATTTTCCTTTGCTTACCTCTTCGTTAAGAATGTAGCTGGACTCCCCAACGTATTGCCTTATCCTTTCAGCATATTCGGAATAAACCTGATGAATTCTTTTGCAATACCTTTCAACATCATATTTTGTGGTAAGAACCTTTTTGGCCAGCATCTCATCCTTTTTCGCTTCGACAGTTTCTCTTATCCTTTCAAGAAATCCATCGCCAGTCATGTCTGCAACTGTTATGTCCGTTGTCCGTTCTGCCTTGTCCATTGCGCATGGCCCGATTCCGCGCTTTGTGGTTCCGATAAAGCTTTCGCTAGCCCCATCCAGCTTGATGTGATAAGGCATGATTACATGCGCCCGTTCGTCAATCACAATCTTTCCTGTCAGCTTAAAGCCGTTCTCCTTGACATGATTCAGGTCTTTAAGGAAGCTTCCTGGGTTGAAGAAAACATCTGGCCCTATTGCAACGTTCTTTCCCTGCAATACGCCTGAAGGAAGGGTGTGCAGCACCACCTTTTTGTCTCCAACGACAATGGTGTGCCCTGCATTATCCCCTCCATTATACCTCACTATCCAGTCAGCGTCAGCTGCCAGCAGGTCAACTATCTTGCCTTTGCCCTCATCCCCCCAGTAAGCTCCGACAACAACCGTGTTCATCATAAACCTCTCGCCGAGTTTATTGTTTTAAAGGGCGGTAAATCCCTCCCACTCTCAAGACGTGCAAATCGGCAAAGCTTTATATAGGTTTTGTGCAAGCATTTGTAACATGAACGCCCTGGAGGAAACCAAGATAAAGCTGCTTGCCGTGGATTGTTTGCAGGCGATGAAGCAGCAGAAGACTTTCAGGAAGTTGAGCAGGGAGCTTTCCCTGCCTGCAGGCGTCCTAAACCGCTACATAAACGGCTATGTGCTTCCAAAAAAAGACAGGGCTGAGCATCTTATCAATTTCTTCATTAAGAATTACCTCCTGAAAATCATTGAAGCATCAAAAATTAAGGGCAGCAAGTACATAGTTACTGCCGATATTCTTTCTCAGCCTTTTCTGTTGAATGTAATAGCTTACAAGGCAGTTAGGGAGCTGAGCAAAAAAGTAAGCATAGTGCTGACTGCAGCTGTTGACGGCATTCCGCTGGCGCAGGCAACTGCAAACCTTCTTGGAGTGAAATTTGTTTACGCAAAGCTCACGCAGGAATTTGCATTCTCTGACCATTACGCCTCTAAAAGCTCCGGGAAAAAGCCGATAAGCTCTCCTTTTTACCTTCCAAAGTCGCTTCTCAGGAAAAACGATAACGTCCTCATTGTGGATGATGTTATACGGGCAGGAACAACCTTTGACGCCCTGACAAGCATCTGCAGCCAGGCTCGCGCATCCATTGCGGGGATTTTTGCCATGTTCATAACAGCCTCTGCCTGCAAGGAGCTTAAGAGGCGGTATAAGGTGTATTATCTTCTTCTGGTGCAGGGTTAGAGAGCTATCTCTTCATTCAGTTCCTTGACAGCCCTTGCGGCAGCCCCCGCATAGTCGTTTGTTTCATTTTTTTTGTAAGCATAATTAATGCCGCTGCTGCTGTTTATCCTGTGGATTTTTATATCGCCAATATTTTTCAAAATTGCAGCAACTTCCTTGGCGCTGCCTCCCTGTGAGCCTACGCCGGGAATCAGCAGTGGAACGCTTTTCTTTGCAGAAGAGAAAAACTCGCTGATATTTTTCAGCTCTTCAGGATTTGTTGCCCCTACCACTGCCCCCACCCCGTCCTTGTGCCACTCAACCACTTTCTCAGCCACTTTTATCAGCATTTTTTTGCCGTTGGTGCTGATAATTTCCTGCAAATCGCTTGCCCCGGTATTTGATGTTCTTACCAGCACGTAAACGCCCTTGCCGCTGCTGCATCGGCTGATAAAAGGCTCCACGCTGTCTGTTCCCATATACGGGCTTACAGTTACCGCATCCGCCTTCCAGAAGTCAAACACCTCTCTTGCGTAAGCCTCGCTGCTTTTCCCGATGTCGCCGCGTTTCGCGTCAAGTATCACTGGAAGTTTCTTTTTCCTGCTTATGCCGATGACTTTTTTCAAAGCCCGCAGTCCTGGAAAGCCATATTGGGCGAAGAAGGCGTAGTTTGGCTTTACTGCCGATACGTTCCCTGCTACCGCTTCTATTATATCGCCGTAGAATTTAATTATTTTTTTCCCGTTATTCTTTTCCTCAAAAGGTATTTTTTCTATTACGGGATCCATGCCTAAGCAGACTATGCTGTTGTTTTTTTCAGCGCTTTTCCTGAGTTTTGTGGTGAAGTTCATCTGCACCTCTCGCATTTGTGCCTTTTTTCCCTTTTGAGCTTCTTTCCTTCTGAAGCTTCTTTTTTTCTTATTGCATCAATAACCCTCCTGACAAGCTCGTGAGGCTCCTTGTCGTAAATCATTACAGCCCCTGTTTTCTTGTTCGCTATCCTTATGACGTCATCAACAAAGTCAGCTATTCCCCCGCTTCCTTTCATAACCCCTATTACCATTCCTTCATCATACGCTATTGTGAACTCGTTCAGCGTTCCAACGTGCCCTGAAACAACTATGATGGCATCGCAGTTGCTTACGTTGACTACATTGCGCCCCTTGAAGCCAAAGCCGGTATAAAACAGTATGTCATAAACGTCTGTCGGGAACTTGTATTTGTGAGTGTGCTCGTGCAGGTTTTCCGCAGGGCTTACCCCTATTATAAAGCCGTCGGAATCCTTTGCTCCTTTGCTGGCAATGTAAGGAACGCCCCTGCACGCCCCGTTTACCAGTATGCAGTTGTGCTTTGCAATCTCCCTTCCAAGCTCGTAAGCGAGTTTTTTTGCATTCTTTGTCAGGTAAGAGCCTCCTTTCTCCACCCCTGAGCCCATTATCCCTATTTTCAGCTTCATATAACCGCCTTAAACGTTTTCTTTTCTTGTTACCTGTTTTACTTTATCAAACGCCAAGTCGAAAGAGTATACCTCTTTTATATTTTCCTCTTCTCCAAGCGCCAGAAAGGTCAACTTTCCACAGATTATTTACATCATAATCCCTAACGTATTCTTTTGGAGTTCTGTCTTTAGGAATATGGGTCCCGTATTCCGGGTTTGCCTTTAGTATCTCTATTTTCTGCTTTATTGAATTGAGCAAAGTCTGATGATCACTGCTTGTGATTCCTTTGGCAATTTCTTCACCCACAACTTTGTTTAAATCGTCAAATTCTTCTTTGGCCTCTCCTGTTATAATCACCTTTGTAGGTTTTCCTTTGAACATTATAGTTCAACTCCTTCCTTTATTGCCTTGTCTAGCTTTGGGCTTGGATTGTATATCCATAAAATGCCTTTTCTCCCATCTAGTATTTTCCCGCCATCTTCTAAATACTTCAATATAACATTTAGAGTTTGATGCATTATTTGAGTAGGTAATTTTTTCTTGAGCTGTTCTCTAGTCATGAGCTTATTGGCCTTTTTTAGAGCATCCTCTACCATTAATACAGTTTTCAGGTTTGGATAATGTATTACTTCTAATTTTTGCATTTCAATCACCATCTTATATGGATTTATACAATAGTATATGTAAACTTATATAAATATCTTTCGTTTTTAATGCTTTTTACGTGAGTGTGCCCCTATATTCTTGTCCTTGACGTATCGCTTCACTCTTTTTTATGGAACGGAACCCCCTAGTCCTTCGGACAGTTACACTCCCTTCGGTCGAATTGATTGGAAACTCAAATTTACTTTTCGGAACGAAATTTTACCCCACTTTGTAGGGTAAAAGAGTTTAACAGGCATTAAACTCAATAAAAAAATCGGCTAATTTGTAGAAGGGGTTTTGGGCTTAAAACGAATTTCTTCCGTGCTGTTCAGTTCGCCATTCAGATTGAGAGGGATTCAAGCTCACTTTTCCAACTCTAGTTTGGTCATAAACAATAGTATCTAAAGTGATTTCTGGGAAAAGTGCTCTTATACCTGTTTCAAGAAATTGTGATGCTTTATTCGGTCTCTCCACTAAAACAACCCCTCTCTGTTTTTGATAACTTCCTTTTAGATGTGTGTCTCGCAATTCTCTCAATCTTTGTATATTCTCATCAACATCGTGAGGTGAATAATGTGTCATTACTCCTTCTCTTACTCCTTGACTTTCAAAATATAGCAAAGTTGCAATACATCCGCATAAACCAGAAGTATCCAATTCTTGACCACTTGAATATTTTCCAGAATACATATTAACAAAATTAGCAGGCACTTTAGCATTTTCTATATCCTGTCTTTCTCTCTCCAAAAGTGCCCAATAGTCCCATCTTTGTTTTTTTGTTGGAGTGGCTGTTCCGTATTTTCTTAAAGATTCAGCATCCATTCTGTCCTGATATCTTTTACAAGCCCCATCAACTTGTTCTTGAGATAAAAGACCTTGACCAACTAATTTCTGCGCTTCTTGAAGGGACCAATCTCTAATCGGAATATCAAAATGTTCCAATTCATGCAGCACTCTTTCAACAGATTTATCTCCCATCATATATTATTTGGTGATAACTAGTAATTAAATCTTTCGTTTTGTAACTACTACAAAGTCAAAAATAAATAACCAAAACATTTATATACATGTATATCTATGTATCTACATAATGAATGAAATTTACTTTCAAGGCAAACAAATCATAATTAAAGTTCATGCAGTTAAAAGAGCAAGGGAAAGAGAGATAGCATTTCCAGACCAAGTTTATGATGTGTTGCAAACTGGCAAAGTAAAAAGATTTGGAAAGCATGGCGGCTCTGTTGAAAAAGTCAATTTTGCCTGTTTTAATGATGTTCCTGCTGCCTTTAATTTTATCTCTCCCCTTTAAAAGGTTAAGGGGAAAGATAAAATATAGCAAGCCAAAGAAGCAAACAGGCAAGACTTTCAACAATGCCGAAAGCATGGCATTAAGTTTGTAAAAAGAGGCAAAGAAGACTCAATAATCTGTGTTGGCGAAGATTTAGGTTATTGCATAATAATCAAAACAATAGAACGAGGTAATTAAAATGAAATGTCCAGTATGTCAAAAAGGAAAAATGGAAAAGAAAAAAGATATTATGGAACAGGATGGAATAGAATTTGAAGCATATAAATGCTCAGAATGTGGAGAAGCGATTATGAACATGAAGCAACTTAAAGTGTTAGCAAATAAATATAGAAAATTAAGACACGCAAAAGATATAACATTTGCTAAATGGGGAAATAGTATAGCAGTCAGAATTCCAAGCGACATTGCAGACGAATACAATATTTCTGCTGGGAAACATGGAACATTAACGAAAGACAAAGAAGGAATAAAAATAACTCCAACATAAACAAACTGATTCTTGCCCGTTCTGTTTTCCTAGATTGCTCACTTTGTTCGCTGAATTAAACACGAGCCACTAAAAATTACTCTTCGGACGCAGGTTTCCAGAATGTCGGTAAATGCTTCGCATTTCCGAGCATGCTCAAAAATCTTTGATTTTTGACACTTCGTAACTGGAAACGATTTTAACAAAGGTTATATTCAATCACTCCCTTTGGTCGTGACTCGAAACCTTTATTGTCAGCAGAGCTGACATAAAGCTTTCGCTTTTCTTCACTTTGTTCAGAAAAGGAATCTAACACCGATTAAATACAATAATTTTTAGTGGCTAAACCATCAGTCTGTGACTGATGGCAAGCTTTGCTTGCTGTTGGTATTTTGCAGACTGGAAATGTCAGAAGCGAAGCTTCTGATGATGCTCAGAAACCTACGGTTTCTGACAAACCACCCGTCACAATAGTCGCATAATCCCACCAGTCTTTGACTGGTGGTTCTTTAGTAAAAATATTTATAAACTATTAAACAGTTATAGGTAATCATGCGGCTAAATAAATTTTATGAAAATGTTCGCAAAATATCTTACATTATTACTAAATACCCAGAAGAAAAATTGCTATGGCTGTTCGTTGTTATTCTGTTTTATTCATTAGCCAAAATACTTATGTATTTTACTGGAAAAGTCTTCTATGATGAGGGGGTATATGTCGGGATTGCCAAATATTTTGCCAGCGGCGGATCTAATGGCTTTTTTGAATACATAAGACCGCTACTTTTACCCATAATGTTAACACCATTCCAATATTTACCTATTGACTATTTGATTAGTGGAAGAATTTTAGGTTTTTTGCTTACGATTGGCTGTATTTTGTTGATTTATCACATTTCACGAGTTCATTTTGATGAATCTTCCGCAAGATGGTCTTCATTGCTTTTCGCAGCCAGTAGTTCAGTAGTTTTCTTTGGAGGCACGATACTTACCGATGTATTCGTTTTCATACTAGTTTTGGTGTCGGCCAGTTTTGCATGGAGAGAAAAATGGTTTTTTGCTGGATGTATCTTAGGTATATCATTTTTATTAAAATTTCCTGTATTGCTTCTTTGCTTCCCAATAATGCTCCTCATAATATTTAGATATAAAAAGAAACTTTTAATTCCAAGCATCTATTTTGGAGCTGGTTTAATTTTGTTTGTCACGCCTTATTTAATCTTCAATTTCTTTCATTATTCAGGTTTGATATTTGAAAGAATATTCACGCCTCTAATTGACGCATCAAGCATTTTGCAGAATGATACTTGGATATATGAAAAGGCAAGTTTATGGAGATATAGTTTGTTCCTTTTAATCATAGAACTTCCAATAATAATCAGCTTTATATTCTCATGGCTAACTGTTAAACAGAAGGAAAAATCCCTTCTAGTATTTTTTACTTTATGTGCAGCATCATTTATGATTTATTTTTCTTTGTATGTTGCTCGATTGGATTATAGATATATGCTCTCAGTGATACCTTTCTTTGCAGCTATTGGTGGTACAGGACTATCACATATAATAAAGAAACGCTGGAAAGCCATTACTTTGATTGTAGCAGTCCCTCTAATTATTATAAGCTTTTTTTTCGTGATTGGAACAGCACAAACCACAGTAAGTATTAACACTGGTGAAGATATGGTATTTACAAATGCAGGTCAGGCATTATTAAAGATTAATGGGAAAGCGGAACTATACCCCGGTCCTAATATGGGGCATCTATACAAACAATGGTACATGAACTCATCAGCAGAATGGCTAATTCTTGATTTGGAAGGGTATCCTTGTCAAAAATATGATAATTATTGCAAAGAAGACTTACGAATGCAAGTTAGTCGCCTTCTTACTGCGAATCAAATAGTATCCTGCGGTAAATTATATGGAGAAGATGTTATAGTAATAGCAAAACATCCTCAAACCACAATTACACGAGATGATTGTATTAAGAATATCCGAGGCGGACCTTATTCTAATGTTAATACTACGTCTTATGTGCGATTACATGCAGCAGTAATAACGCTTGAAGGACAACTCCAAAATATTGAAGGACTTAAAATGGTTACGAAAGAATTATCAGAACAGAAAATTTCTTCATTGTTGGTGATTGTCGCATCAAACACTAGCTTAGATGATGCAAGCAGGCAATTTATCGTTGAACTTCCGAATAATGTTGAATTAGGTGTGCTCACTCAGGAAGATATCAGCACAGTGAAGTTCATTACAGATTTCAAAGAGTTAACAAATAAAACAATAAGTGTGATTGCCAGTCCATCTGATGATTGGATTGGCAGGAGCCCTGAACTTCCTCAAATTATTAAATCATGCGTTAAGGGATCTTGGGATCAAACAATTATGAATATTACCTGTAAAAAAATAGATTTGTATACAATTAAAGATTGGGATACACTGTCGTTACATAATACTGTGGAGTTATTTGCTTCGTTTGACGCATTGTCTAACATAGATTATGAGGTTGGAGTCGATATCCCTGTTGCTGCGCTATATCCAGACAATATGGAAACAATCACAAAATTAATAGAATATGTGGGAAAAGGTACAAAAGATGTTCAAGATTAAAGATTTGTTTGCGGCTATGCGTCCATGTTAGCGGTATAAGAATATTTTAATTTTTCTTGCAATAATTTTTTCAAAAAATTTTCTTATACTAACTGATTGGATACTACTTTTTATTGGTTTTTGCTCATTTATTATCTTTAATATAAATTCGCAAAAACAAATACAACACCGCTTATATTCAATCGCCGGCAGAAATGTTGTCTTTCCCCCATTCTTCCGGATTCGCGCTCCATTCCTTCAGCATTTGTATCTGCTCTTCTTTAATGTAGCCTTTTCTTGCTGCAACCTCTATTAATATGCTAAAGTTGCTGAGTGCTATCAGCTGGCAATTTGCCTCTTCAAAGCCAGTCTTTGCCGCTTCCATCTCGTAAGTGAATATCGCAATGCATTTGCCAACAACAGCCCCTTCGATTCTTGCAGCTTTCACGCTGCTTATGGATGTTCCTCCGGTGCTCACTAAATCCTCTACAACCAGCACTTTCTGCCCTTTTTCCAGCCCCCCTTCAATCAGGTTTTCCTTGCCGTGGTCTTTCTTCGCCTTTCTTATGTATATCATTGGCTTCTTCAGCTTTTCAGCAATAAGCGCTGCCCAGGGAATTGAAGCAGTGGCTATGCCTGCTACCACTTCAAATCCTATTTTTTCTTCCCGAATTTTTTTAATATAATAATCAACAATTCTTTCCCTTTCATTTATCTTTGACAGCAGCAGCCTGTTGTCGCAGTATATCGGGCTTAATATTCCCGAGGCAAACGTAAAAGGCTTTTCCGGCCTTAATATGATTGCTTCAGACTTCAGCAACAGCTCAGCTACTTCTTCAGCTATCATTCAAATTCAACCTCCTTCCCTTTTACATTGTTTATCTTCCCCTCATTGTAGACAACGTTCCCGTTGACAATTGTGGTTGTTGGCCATCCTTTCAGCTTCCAGCCTGCAAATGGGCTCCATTTGCATTTTGTGAACAGCTTCTTGTTTTCCACTTCTTTTTCCATGTTCATGTCAACGATTACCAAGTCTGCGTCTGCCCCCACTGCCAAGTTTACTTTATTTTTTATTCCGAATAGTCTTGCTGGGTTTTCTGACGTCAATTTTACCAATTGCTGCAGTGTTAGCATCTTCTTATTAACAGCGTCTAACAGCAGCGGTAGCATCGTCTCAAGCCCCGGCACTCCGGAAGGCGCTTCCATGTAATCAGTTTCTTTCTCCTTTTTTTTGTGGGGGGCGTGGTCTGTTGCAATGCAGTCGACTACTCCTGAATTTATTGCTTTCCATAGCGCATCAACATCCTCGCTGCTTCTTAGCGCGGGGTTCATCTTTGCAAAATTGCCCTGCTTTTTCAGCTCCTCCTGTGTCAGAAACAAGTGGTGCGGAGTCACATCGCAGCTGCTTCTGATTTTCTTCTTGGCTTCCCTTATTATTTCAATGCTTTCTTTTGCGCTGATGTGGGTAAAGTGCAGCCGTTTCAGATTGGCGGCAGTTAAGGCGATTTCAACAGCTTCCCTCACTGCTTTTGCCTCAACTTCACCGCTTCTTATTTTTGCATGGACCTCTGCATCATTTTCATCCTTGTGCTCCTCAGCGTTTCTCTGCATCAGTGATTCGTCCTCAGCATGCACAACTATTGTCTTGCCGCTGCTGAAAATGTCCCTTATTGCATTTGCATCTGTAACCAGCAAGTCCCCTGTTGAGGAGCCCGTGTAGAGCTTAACACCGGCAATGTTCTCGGCTCTTTTTATTTCGTTAATGTTGTCAGCCGTTGCTCCCATGTAGAATCCGTAGTTTACAACGGCTTTTTTCTTCATAAGCCCCCTCTTTTTTTGCAGTAGTTCGGCAGTGGTGGTGGCCGGATTGGTGTTAGGCATTTCAAAGACAGTTGTCACGCCTCCTGCTGCTGCGGCCATTGTGCCTGTTTTGAAATCCTCCTTTTGCGTAAGTCCCGGTTCGCGAAGGTGAACATGCACGTCAATCAGCCCTGGCAGCACAATCTTTCCAGAAGCGTCAAGTCTATCGCTGCTGCTGATTTTATCCGCAGTAATTTTAGTTATCTTTCCATTTTCTATCAATATGTTTTTGTCTTCCAGCTTTCCGTTTACCATTACTTTTCCGTTGACAATTGCTAACGTCATCTTTCACAACAATTGGTTACCTTTTGTATTTTCTCAAAAGCCTGTTCAGTTCTTTTAGCAGCGTTTTTCTCCAGTCCTTCTCTAACTGGGTTTTGATGAAATTCGCCAAGAATCGGTCATATTTCGTCAAGCCCGATTTTTCAAGTTGTTTGCATTTGTCTAAAATTTCAAAATCAGCCTTTGTCGGCAAAAGGTATTTTTTCTTCTCTGCTGAAGTTAACTTAAGCTTTTCGCTCATTTTAATTTCCCAAGCACCAGCCCGAGCAGCGCCATCCTGACTGGAATGCCGTTATGGGCCTGCTTGAAGTATATGCTTTGGGGAAGCTCATCCAGTTCTGGGTCCAGTTCATCCACTCTTGGAAGGGGGTGCAGTATTTTTGCGTCGCTTCTTATGTGTTTTGCAAGAGACTTGCCGAGCCGGTAAGCCCCTTTTACCTTTTTGTATTCTTCTTCGCTTTCAAACCTCTCTTTCTGTATTCTTGTTACGTAAAGGACGTCAAGCTCTTTGCTTACTTTGAACAAGTCAGTTTCCTCAAAGTATTTTATGCCTTTTTTGTTAAGCCCTTCCAGATACTCTTCAGGCATTTTTAACAAAGGGTGGGAAATGAAATAAAACTCCGGGTTGAAATTGCTGAGCGCCCTTACTAGTGAGTGGACTGTCCTTCCGTACTTTGAGTCTCCCACAAAGCCCACTTTTAGCCCTTCAAGTCTTCCAAGCTCCTTCTTTATGGTGTAAAGGTCGAGGATTGTCTGGGTGGGGTGCTCGTTTGTGCCGTCTCCAGCGTTGATTACGGGAACTGCTGCATCCTTTGCAGCCTCTGCAACGCTTCCGGATTCGGGGTGCCTCATTATAATTACGTCGCAATAGCCGCTCACTATCTTGATTGTGTCAGGGAGGCTCTCTCCTTTTTTTATTGACGTCATTGAGACGTCGGAGAAGCCTATTATTGAGCCGCCTAGGCGCTGCATTGCCGCCTGGAATGACATTCTTGTCCTTGTGGATGCCTCGAAGAAGAGCGTGGCAGCTATTTTTCCTCTTAGCAGGTCCTTATGCTTTTCCCTGTCTTTGTCCACCTCGCCTGCAACTTTTATTATCCTGAGCAGCTCTTCTTTTGTAAAATCGCTTATTGCCAGTATGTGACGGCCTTCAAAGCTCATTTTTTCCCTCCAAACTCTTTTTTTAGTGCGCTTCCGTCACGATGGTATTTTCCAAATTCCCTTATTTTAAGCGCTTCCTCGCCGCTAAAGACAGTTCCTTCAACGCAGACGCGTTTGCCTTCGTCATCAACGCTGCACGCCCCGCAAACCCCGAAGCCGCATTTCATATACCTCTCAATGCTTATCTCGCAAGGCACATTATTCTCGAGGCAAATCTCCGCTACTCTCTTCTCCATCAGTTCAGGTCCAACTGCAAAGACCTTATCCGCTTTCTCTTCTTTCAGGATTTTCTGCAGGACATCTGTAGTAAAGCCTTTCTCCCCGAAGCTGCCGTCGTCTGTTGTGAAGATTGTTTTCAAACCAAGCTGTTTAACACGCTCTCTGTAAATCAAGCAATCACTGCTGCGGGCGCCAATAATCATAGTGGCGTTAGTTTCTTCCTTAAGCGCTCTCTCTGCCAACATCATCAGCGATGCAGCCCCGTACCCGCCTCCTATAAGGACGATATTTTTTCCCTCAAGCTTGAATGCTTTTCCGTAAGGCCCCATGACCCCAAGAAGCTCTCCCGCCTTCATTTCACAAATCTTTTTCGACCATGCCCCTACAGCAGATACCGTTATTCCAAAAGAGCTTTCGTCCTGGTAAGAAACACCAACAGGTTTTAAATCCACCCCCGGCAGCCATATCATTGCAAACTGCCCTGGCTTTGCATTAAGCCTGTAAGGGAGAATTACGCTTTTTATCCCATTAGCTTCGTCTATCACTTTCTTTATTGGCACTGTTACAGGCATCTCATTCTTCATGCGCCTTCCCCCTCATTTCTTCCAAAGTGGAGTAGTTATTCTCTTTCATGAAAGCCGTAATCTCCCTAGTAACCTTCCTGAAAACGCTTATTCCGCGGTTGTAAACGCCAGTTCCTATTCCCACAGCTGTTGCCCCTGCCATTATCATCTCAACCGCGTGCTCCCCTGTTAGCACTCCGCCTGTTCCTATGATTGGAATCTTTACAGACTTGTAAATGTCGTAAACGCACCTGACAGCAACAGGCCTTAACGCATCTCCGCTCAGCCCTCCTATTTTTCCTCCAAGAACCGGCTTTCGGCTTTTTATGTCTATAACCATTCCTGGGCCTAGCGTGTTAACAGCTGTTATCGCATCAGCCCCTCCTTTTTCAGCAGCTTTTGCAATCTCTGATATTGCCATCACGTTTGGGGAAAGTTTTACAAACAGCGGTTTGGTAACCTTTGCCCTTACTGCTTTTGTTATTTCCTCGGTTATCTCAGGCGTGCTTTGCCCTGCCATTGTGCCGTAGCCCGGGGTGTGGGGGCAGCTCATTACAATTTCTATTGCCGCAAAGTCCATTTTGTTTATCTTCCCTGCAAGCATCGCAAATTCTTCTGCATTTTTCCCTGTTATGCTTCCTATCACAGGCGCTCCCACGCTTTTCAGGTTGGAAAACTCTTCTGCTATGTTGTCTATGCCAGGGTTTGGGTATCCGACTGAATTCAGCATTCCGCCTTCGTAAGTGAGTATTATCGGCGCCGGATGCCCTTTTCTCGGCTCGGCGGTTATCGATTTTATCGTAACCGCCCCTGCCCCGTTTTTTACAGCATAGCTTACCGAAGCCTTGCTTATTCCTACAATTCCTGAAGCCAGCACAGTGGGATTCGCAAGCTTCAGCCCGCAAAGATTCACTCCGATGTCAGCCATTTTTCCCAACTCCGAATCGTTAATTTCCCGCTTTTATAAATTATTTTGTCAGTATTCATTCCACGCCTTTATGTCCAGCTCCTCAATCTTTTTGCTGCTTAGCGCATCCACGAAAAGCCTTGCCAGCTGCCTGTTTGTAATCAGGGGTATTGCGAAGTCTGCAGCCTTCCTTCTCATTGTGTAGCCGTCTGCCAGCTCGCTGGCAGTATACTCTATTGGAATGTTTATTATGAGGTCCAGCTTGTCTTTGCTTAGGTATTCCTTTATGTTTGGAGAGGTGTCCTCGCCTATTTTGTGGAGCATGGTGTTTTCTATATTATTCTCTTTGAGAAATGTTGAGGTTTTGTGCGTTGCAAAAAGGTTGTAGCCCATTCCTTCCAGCTTCTTCGCGCTTTCCAGTAACTTCTCTTTGTTGACTTCACCTCCTAAACTGAGCAGCACGTTCTTCTTCGGCAGTTTGAACCCGGCTGCCATCAGCGCCTTAAGAAAAGCCCCGTTCACGTCATCGCCAAGGCAGGCAACTTCTCCGGTTGATGCCATTTCAACTGTCGAGATTGGGTCTGCTCCTGTAAGCCTTGAGAAGGAAAACTGGGGGGATTTTATGCCTACATGCTTAATGTCAGCGGCTTTGCAGTTCACATCTACGCCCATCATTACCTTTGTCGCTGTTTCTATCATGTTGTTCTTCCCGACTTTTGATACAAACGGAAAGCTTCTTGAAGCGCGCAGGTTGCACTCTATCACCATCACCTCATTTTCCTTGGCTAGGAACTGGATGTTAAAAGGCCCGGTTATCCTCAGCCTGCCTGCAATGGCCGCAGATATGCTTTTCACCTTTTCAACACTGTCCTCATAAAGCTCATGCCCTGGATAAACCATGGTGGCATCTCCTGAATGAACCCCTGCATTTTCCACGTGCTCTGTTATTGCCTCGGCAACGATTTCCCCGTTTTTTGCTACGGCATCTATCTCTATCTCCTTTGAATTGACCATGAATTTGCTTATGACAACAGGGTGTTCCTGGCTGACTTTTGAGGCTCGTGTCAGGTATGTCTCAAGGTCGGCATCAGTGAAAGCAACGTTCATGGCAGCACCGCTCAAAACATAGGAAGGCCTTACAAGTATAGGGTAGCCAACCCTGTTTGCAAAGCCCCTGGCTTCTTCATAATTGGTCAGCCCCTTCCATTCAGGCTGCGCTATTCCCAGTTCGTCAAGAAGTTTTGAAAACTTGTAGCGGTCCTCTGCGTTGTCTATGCTCTTGGCAGGTGTTCCGATTATTTTTGCGCCATAATTCTCAAGCTTTACTGCAATATTGTTTGGTATCTGGCCGCCCATGGAAACAATAATCCCGTCAGGATTCTCTTTTTCATAGATTTCAATCACAGTTTCAAAGCTTATCTCCTCAAAGTAGAGCTTGTCGCAGACGTCATAGTCTGTTGAGACTGTTTCAGGGTTGTAGTTTATCATGATAGTTGTGTATCCCAAATCCTTCAGCGTTAGCACTGCATTCACGCAGCACCAGTCAAACTCAACGCTGCTCCCAATTCTGTAAACGCCGCTGCCAAGGACAATTACTTTCTTCTTTTCCTCGAATTTGACGTCGTCCTCATCGCTATTGTAAGTCAGGTAGAGGTAGTTTGTCTGTGCAGGGTATTCTGCTGCAAGGGTGTCTATCTGCTTAACCGCAGGCCTTATCCCTAACTCGTCCCTTTTCCTCTTCACATCGAGGTAGCTTACATTGAAGATTATTGAAAGCTGCTTGTCTGAAAAGCCCAGCTGCTTGGCCTGAAGAAGAAGCTCCCTGCCGGTTCCGTCAAAATCATTTTTTCTTAGCTTTTCTTCAAACTCGGTGATGTTTTTTATTTTGTGCAGAAACCACTCGTCTATGCCTGTAAGCTTTGATATTTCCTCGCAGCTATAGCCGATTTTGACTGCCTCCGCTACCGCAAATATCCTTTCATCGCTTGGCTCTGCAAGCTCCCTTTCAATGTCGTAGCTGAAGTCATTGCAGACGATTCCATGCGCCCCTATATCAGTCATTCTGACTGCCTTTTGCAGCGCTTCCTCAAATTTCCTTCCGATAGCCATTACTTCCCCAACTGATTTCATCTGGCTTCCTATTCTGCGCGAGATGTTCCTGAATTTTTTCAAGTCCCACCTTGGCATTTTCACAACAACGTAATCAAGGGATGGCTCAAAGCAGGCAATGGTTTTTTTTGTGATTGAATTCTTTATTTCAGTGAGCGAGTATCCCAATGCCAGCTTTGCAGCTACAAATGCAAGCGGATAGCCTGTCGCCTTGCTCGCCAGGGCAGAGCTTCTTGAGAGTCGCGCGTTCACTTCAATAATTCGGTAGTCATCGCTTGAAGGCTCCAGCGCAAATTGTATATTGCATTCCCCGACTATTCCGAGATGCCTTATCAGCTTGATTGAAATAGCCCTTAACTTGTGATACTCGTTGTTGGTAAGCGTCTGCGATGGAGCAACCACTATGCTGTCGCCGGTGTGTATTCCCATCGGGTCAAGGTTTTCCATGTTGCACACAGTGATGCAGTTGTCATACGCATCGCGGACAATCTCATACTCAACCTCTTTCCACTTGTTCAGGTATTCTTCCACGAGGATTTGCTTGGTGTGAGAAAAAGCCATCTCTGCAGCCTCCTTTAATTCGCCGCTGTTGCGGCAGAGCCTGCTTCCCAAGCCTCCAAGCGCATAGGCAGACCTTACCATGACCGGATAGCCTATTACCTCTGCTGCTTTCAATGCAAGCCCAATGCCGTCAACAGCTATTCCTTTTGGCGTTTTCAATTCAATTTCAGTAAGTTTTTTTACGAACAGCTCGCGGTCCTCAGTGGCTTTTATCGTCTCAACAGGCGTTCCAAGCACCCTCACCCCGTGTTTTTTCAGCACTCCGCTGTCGTAAAGTTCAACGCCGCAGTTCAGTGCAGTCTGCCCGCCGAAGCCCAGCAGTATCCCGTCTGGCTTTTCCTTCTCTATTACCTTTTCGACAAAGTAATGCGTTACCGGCAGGAAGTAGATTCTGTCAGCAATCCTGCTGTCAGTCTGAATTGTCGCGATATTTGGATTCACCAACACCGTTTCAATCCTCTCCTCCCGCAAACTTTTGAGGGCTTGCGAGCCTGAAAAATCAAACTCCCCGGCTTCCCCAATTTTTATGGCGCCGCTTCCAAGCACCAAAACCTTCTTTGGCTTATTCATTTCTTTTCAAAAACTCCCAAAACACCTCTGCAGCTGACGGTGAAACATCACTTCCCGCAACAAGCTTCTTTGCCTCATCCAGCGTCACGAACTTTCCTTCCTCAATCTCCTCTTCCTGAAGCCTGACTTTGCCGTTGTATATGCAGCTGTAAACTTTCCTGTTATTTTTGTATTCGTCGCTTCTGTATTTGAAGTAAAATAAGAATTTCAGCTTGGCATTTTCTATCCCCGCCTCCTCTTTCAGTTCCCGCAGGGCGGTTTCCTCGTAACCCTCGCCATCGTCGACCACCCCGCCAAGCTTTATGTCATGCATTCCCGGAAATGTCGGGAGGCTCCGGCTTCTTTTGTGCACTAAAAGCTCGCCTTTTGAGTTGAACACCAGCACGTTAGCAGCCCTTGTAATCATGCCTTTCTCATGAGCCTCTTTCCAGGTGGCTTTGCCTATGACGTTGTCGTCCTCGTCAGCAATAGCGACGTATTTATCGTGCATTTTTCAGCCCCCAGTATTTTTTCATCACATGCACGCTATCCGGTGTAAAGTCTTTTCCTTCAACCATCCCTCTGAGCTTTTCTTCAGAAACAAAAAAGCCTTCGCTGACTTCTTTATCTACAAACGTTACGCCTTCTTTAATGACGCACTTATAGACCCTTATGTTTGCATTGTTTTCTTCTGAGCGAAACTTTGTTTCAAACAGTAATTGCGGCTTTGCATTTATCCCTATTTCTTCCCTTAGCCCCCTCTCGGCAGCTTCATCATAATCCTCGTTGGCAATGACAGTCTCTCCAACCCCTACCTCATAAAATCTTGGCCAAATGTCTTTGTTGGCAGCCCTTTTTTGAACAAAGAATTTCCCTTTTTCATTCAAAATAACCACGTGAATTGTCTTGTGCAATAACGCATTTTTCCTGACATCGCCTCTAGAGGCTTTTCTTACAAATTTGCCTTCCTCATCCAAAACATCAATCATTTCCTCGCTCATTTCACCATCTCCAGGAACTTGTCAAAAATCCATTCTGCATCAACAGGGCCAG
>Ga0209541_10003148_pt1 | contig 30665 bp, 42 predicted proteins | sample RifCSPlowO2_01_FD_184027 | JGI IMG/M metagenome (GOLD analysis project Ga0209541, IMG submission 184027) | Groundwater microbial communities from Rifle, Colorado - Rifle CSP2_plank lowO2_0.1 (SPAdes) (version 2) | ecosystem: Environmental > Aquatic > Deep subsurface > Groundwater | place... | reverse complement strand
CTTCAACCTTATGGAATGTTGGTATTGACTCTATTGAAAAAGGTCCTTCTTTAATTTTGTCCCCAACTTCAAAAACTAAAGAATGAACTCCTTCTTTTTTTAGGGATTCTGATATTTCTCTAACAGTATAAATTTTTGGTTTTGATTGGTAATATATTCTTTTAACCGCCTCTAAATCATAATGATCTATGTGTTTGTGGGTAATCAATAATAAGTTTATACCTCTGAAAAAATCTCTATTTACTCTTCCTTCATCAAAATTATATTTACCGGGATCGATAAGTAATGAAATGTCATCTTCTTCTACTAAAATGGTAGATTGAGCATATTTTGTAATTTTCATAAAGATACAATTAAATTCTTTTTATATAAATCTTTCTATATTGTGACTACTATGGGATTAAATATCACAATAGACTATCCAGATAAACAATATTATAAATTATGTGTTTTGATTAAACAAAGTAATAATAAAGGAAATGATAAAGAAGAATTTAAAAAAATAAGAGGAAATATTATAGATATAGGAACACAGATAGAATATGATTTGGATGAAGTTTTATTAACATTAATGTTTGGAGAACCAAAAAAAAATAACTAAGGAAAAAGAATTTTTTAGAGAAAATATACTTTATGAAAGATTTACCTTTATGGACAAATGGAAATTATTTAGTGCCTTTGAAACAATTTATGAAGAATTAAAAGAAAAGAAATATTCAGAATTAAGAGGAAATATTCATAATTTTATAGGAATAAGAAATAAATTTGTTCATGGAAAAGTAAGATTTAAAGAAGGAAAAGACCTTATTTTAGTTTATTATCAAAAAGGGGAAAAAGAGGATATTATAACAGAAGATTATATAGAGAATATTTACAAACTGACTGATGTTATTGTTCATGAATTAATTCAGTTAATGGTGTTCACAAAGAAATGATTTTTTACACAAAAGGCACTATTTACACAAAGCCAAATTAATAGAAACATTAATATATCATTTAATCTTTATTATAAAAGGTAAAAAATAAGAGCATTGAACTTTTTCTGATTGCTCGGACGGGGCAAAAATCCTCAATTTTAATGCCCAGTTAACTGAAGCTTTAAAAGAAGCTTAAAATGAGGTTAATATGGCTGAGAATGATATTTACAACAACAAGAGAAGATATGATAATTTTATCAAAAATATTTCTAATCTGATAAACAAATCAGTTAAAAGCAAATATTATTGCAGAAATAAAAACAATCTGTAAGGATTTGGGTTTTAAGAATATTGATAATTTGACTTTAATTGAATATTATCGGTTTATTGAACCAGTGATCGTCCAAAAAATTCTTTCTCATTTAGAACATACAGATGTTATATTAGATACCCATTTTTATTATCTCATCCCTTGTTTGTCAATAAAAGCATTGCAAAAAATTTCTTCTAATATCAAATCTATTATTATAATTCACATTGAAGAAGATCCAATTAAGATATATCAACAGAAGAGAGGAAGAGGGGATATATGGTTTGATTCATTTGATAATATTAATGATGATTTAATTTTTAATAAAGCATATTTTGAATTCTATAAAATTACTTTACAACAAAATATAAAAATATTTACCATCGAGATAAAACTTGAAAATGATTATGATAAAAATATAGAAGAATTTATTAATACTTTAAAAGAACAAATAAATTACAATGAAACCTAAAATAACAAAATTTGGATTTGCAGTATTTATCTATATTTTTAATGCAAAATTTAATAAGATTTTGCTTATAAAAAGAAATTCTGAGAAAAGAATGAAATACGGGGTTACTTGGGGGAGTGTTGGAGGAAAAATTAAATTTGGGGAATTTTCCTTTGAAGCTTGTTTAAGAGAAATTGAGGAAGAAATCGGGATAAACATTGATCCGAAGATGATAAAACTTATTCAGACAAAAGAATTTATTAATAAAGAGATTGAGGAATATGCAGTGCATTTTAGATATTGCTCAATTTTATCTGAGGATATTCAACTTAGGTTAAATGATGAATCCGATGAATATAGATGGTTTTCATTATCTAATTTGCCTAAGAGTATGTTTGAATCTCAAGAAGAAATTAATTCTTTTAAATCACTTGCAATAGCCTTATTTTCTAATTAATTACAGATGAAATATTAAAAAATATTATTCTTGAGTTGGTTTATATTTTACCCCCCATTAATAACAAAACCTTTAAATATTCTTAAAACATACATCTTCAGGGGTAAATATGAGCATACTAAAAAAGTTATCAATTCCTGTATTGTCTTCAATATTAGCTCTAGCTCCACTGAAATCAAGGGCTTTGGACGGCATAGTAATGGAATCAATAACAAATCAAGGAATTCCAGATGCAATAGTCAAGTTATATCAAGGAGAAGAGTTATTGGATTCAACAAGAACAAATGAAGAAGGTTATTACAGGGTAAGCCCTAATTATGTGTCTCCAGAATTCAATCTTCCAAACAACAGAAGCAATCAAATAAAAGTGTTTGACATAAATGGAAGATTCCTTAAAGTTCCTGAATGAAATACTCCTTTTGGAATTTTATTCTTCGCAATTTTTAATGCTGATTTGCTGATATCAAAACCTACATATTTTTTTACGAGTTCTCTAACTTCTTCTCCCATATATCCTTTACCACAGCCGGCATCTAATAATCTTTTAACCTTTAATTTTTTGATTCTTCTCTTGAAGATTTGATGCATTTCAAAAATTTCTGGAATATCTTCTGTTCCAGGAACTCCTTCAGGATTTTTTTCATAGTATTCCTTTATTAATTCTTCAGTGATATCATATTGATTTTTCATATGAAAAGTAGGATTTATTAATTATTTAAGGATTTCTAACTATCTTTTAAATAAATATTCTGGTTTCAATAGTTTAATAAAATGTAAATCATTTATAATTGGAATGAAAAAAGAAAGATTCACATTTTTTGAGAGTAACCCAGAACTGTATGAACAAGGATTTAGTTATCGTACTATTGATCAACAGGTTAATTTTTTAGATAAGATATTCCAAAAGAATAGATGCAAAAAGATTCTAGATATTGCTTGCGGACATAGCCCACAAGGCATACTATTAGCAAAAAAAGGTTACGATGTTTCAGGAATAGATATTTCAGGACCACTGTTAAAACTTGGAAAACAGAGAGCTAGTGAAAAGCAAGTTGACTTTAAATTTTACAAAAAGAATATGTCTAATTTTTACATTGGGAAATTTGATGCAGCATATATTTTATTTTCTTCAATATTGCATTTATACAAAAAAGAAGACTTGATTAATCATTTTAAATCAGTGAGCAATAATTTAAAGAGGGATGGGTTGTATATTTTAGATATTTCTTCATTGCCCTTTGATTCCCCCTTAAAACCTAAGAAAATAAAGTATTCTAATGGGGGATTAACAACAACTGTTGAATATTTACCAAAAGATATTTTAAATTTAACAGCATCATTTAATATGAAAAGCATGTTAAAAAACAGAATAGTCAACAATGATAAGTTTAACATTCTTATGTTTCTTCCTTTGCCTATTTTATTTTCCTTAGCAGTATCAAATGAATTTAAGATTGAAAATTTATATTCAAATTTTTATTTTAATAGAAAATTAAGTAAAAATAGACCAGAGTATATTGCTATTTTAAGGAGAAAATGAAATATTCTATTTTCAAAAATGGGATCAGCTCCCGCATTAATAATTCTGACGGGAGTGTTAAGCAGATCAGAAGTAAAATATGGGTGTAAAGCCTATTCGCTCTCGTTTATAGAGGCAGGTTATATGGGCCAAAATATACAATTAGTTGCTACAGAATTAGGGATAGGATCATGTCCAGTTAGTGGATTTATAAATGATACAATAAAAGAAATATTAGATATTACTGAAGATGAAATTCCTCTTTTTACGATTAGTTTAGGTAAAAAAAGAAGGTCTATCTAACTAAAAATATATAAATATAAACTGATTTTAATACATATGAATAATTACATCATAAGACAAAATAAAAAAATTCTTGCAGAAGTATTTATTTATAATAATATTAATAATAATAAAGAAGAATTAGTTGAAAGTATATTAAAAGAAGTTCCTTATATTAAATCTATAGGGTATGCTGGATATTTATCAAAAGATGCTTTAAAAAAATTTCTCTCATGGGGGATAATTAAAGAAGAAAATAATGCTAAAATAAAGAAAATAAAAGAAAAGGAATCTTTAAAAGAGATTAAAAAAATATTAAATAAATTTAAAGATATTACTAAATATGAAAAAAAATTATATATCTTCTTATTTTCAACTTTTGAAAGCAACATTATAAAAAAATTAGTGGGAATTAGTGGATATTGTACATGGAAAAACACAATAATAATATTTATTTATCCCATTAATGGATGGAATGAATCTTTAAGAGAGACATTTGGTCATGAATTAGCACATTCGTTATCTCCATACTATCATAAAGAAAATACAATAGGGGAATGGTTAATCTTTGAGGGAATAGCTGAACATTTTAGGGAACATTTTGATAAAAGTGGAAAGAGTGATATTGTAAAATCAATTTCAAAAATAAAATCAATGAAAATTTTAAATAGTATTAAATCAAAATTATCTATTAAAAATGAAGAGTTACATACAGAACTTTTTTACGGGACTGGAAGATATCCTCTTTGGAGTGGTTATTCAATAGGATATTATATTGTTGAAAATTATTTAAAAAAGCAAAAAAAAATAAATTGGAATAAAATTGTAGAAATAAATCCAAAAATAATACTAAAAAATAAAATTATTTATTTTTCCAAGTAATTCCCTTATTCCCCAATCTCCCTATGATTCAGCAATTTCCTATAGTAGGGAGGTATGTTTTTTACTGCTATTGATAAATACTTGTCATTTTGAGACAATACATACATCCCACCTGCATGCTGTACATCCAAAGGATTAGCTGAATCTCTTCCTATTACTAATTAATTTAAAGATTTGTGATAGGTTGCTGTTTCTATATCTTCTATATGTCTTATGTTATTATTAACATAAATCCTGCTTCTTAAAGGATAATATGTTCCATCTCTATTCTGTCTTTCAGTTATATGAAACCATGATGCTTCTTGAGAAAAATCATATGTTCCTCCAAGAGAATCAGGAGCTTCATCCACTAAATCAACAAAATCATGAGAATAATCCCCATATCTAATATCACTTACATCTTCCTCAAAATACCTTATTACATTTCTGTAATTATCATTTGGAGCTTGTTCATCATTAGGAAATAAATTTATTGGAAAATCTGGCCATCTGTAATGATAAACATGTCCATTTCCTTCTAAAAAATCTTCATTAGTACTTCTTAATATTCTTTTCAAGAAATGCAAAAAATTCCTATAAGGAGGAACACCATTCCAACATTCAGGCCATTGCTCTCTAGGGGGCCATTGTAATTCAACATTTGGAAACAAATCAAGGTTTAAATCATAACTTTGATCATCATCTGCATTCAATGTATCTATGAATTGAAAATAAGCTGTGTCAGGATCACTTACAACTAACCTAATATTTCTCATGTCATTTGTTCTTGCAATCTCTTTTTTACCATATTTTTGCACTTCATCCTTAGTTGGAATTATTATTCCATTTCTAACTTCTCCCTCTAAATTCAATGATTTTACAGCTTTACTGTTTCCATGGGTATCTCTAAAGAGATAAAACCTCATTCCAGAAGGTTTGTTTGATTGTTTTCTAAAGTAAGGATTATAATGAGTTTCTTCCAGTCTTCCCTGCAAGTCAAATATTCTAACAGAACTTATATTATCTTTATCTAAATTAAAATTTGGTTCTCTTACAGATGTGAAATTATATCCTGCATTTCCATTTTCATCTGTAGTTAATTCTGCTATAACTTGATGAGCAGATAAATCCTCTAAAGTAATGTTAATGCCTTCCAAAGAAGCTCCTATTTCTGTGTAATTCTGCTTGTTGAGCATGTCTCCTATATGAAATGATAATGATTGAGCTTGCGTTCTTATGGGATTAAGCAGTAGCTAAAGAGATATATATTAATCCTTTTTTAACTAAGTTTTTCATAATTTTTTACTTTAAATTATATAATCTTAGAATATTTAATTCAATAGAATTCTGACCAGTCTAGGACTGGTAGTCAAAAGTTTTTTCTAAAACAGAATTAAAGAAATAATAGCGTGCTTGACGCTAGCACACCCGTAAAAACAACTCATTTAGTGTGAGCTTTTTCTAGAAATAGAAAGGTATTTATATTTATTGCATTTATAAAAACAGGGGGGATGATACAATGAAATCCAATCAGGATATAGCGAAGTCTGTTGAATCCGCAAGAAGGATAGTACATGACATCTATGCGAATGATAATAGATTGAAAAATCCAAAACAACAAGGTCCAGATTCTGGAGTGGCTCAGGAAACAAAAATAGTGTTTCAGGAAGTTTTGAGATATTTACTGAATAATTAGGAGGAATAAAATGAGTGAACAATATAAAAAAGATGAAACGGCATATCCCCTTAATCAGACACTCTATAACAGAACAATTGATAATGATATAAATGTTTTAAGACCTTTTTCAAACCAAAGTGAATTAGAAATAACTGTAAGAGAATCAAATGTTGGGTCTAACAAGCCACAGATAGATAAATCTGGAGCTATTTGTGCATTTTTTTTGTGTGATCTGCCCTTCGATTGTTGATAGGTCTATAAAATGCCTGAAATAAAAGGTTTCTGATTTGGGAAGGATTATGAAAAAGCGAATAAGTTTGGATTTGTTAGTAAGTGTTCCAGATGATATAAAAAGAGTACCCAAAAGTGAAGGAATATTATATGTCGCAAGAAGTAATCCTTCATTTATGCTTCTTTCTGAGATTGAATCTCTTATTTTTGAACAAATAGTAGAAGGCAAAACAGTACGTCAAGCCGCTGAATATATCGCAAGAATAGATAATTTTTCAATTCCGTTGATTGAAGAGTCTACTGAATCTTTATTTGACAAGATAGAACATTCTGGTTTTTATAAAGATAACAGCAATTTTCAAGAAAAAATATGGCCATTGCACCTTTATCTTACTAATTCATGTAATCTAAAATGTAGAATGTGCTATAAAGATGCAGGCCTTACTAAACCCAATGAATTATCAACTAAAGAGATATGCCAATTGATTGATGAGTTTAGTGAACAAGAAGGTAAGTCTTCTATTGTATTAAGTGGTGGAGAACCTCTTATGCATAAAAAATTTTTATTCATTGTAGAATATGTAAAACAAAAAGGTCATAGGATAAGTGTAGTAAGCAATGGTTTGTTAATACACTCAAAATCTGATGCAGAAAGAATTTCTTCATTGGTAGATTTTTTTCAAATAAGTCTTGATGGAGCATCTGAAGAATTTAACGATTATTATAGAGGAAAGGGAACTTATCAAAGAATCTTGGATAAGATAAATCTCTTTTCAGGCATTGATTTTAAATTAAACATAGGAATGATAGTGTCTGATTATAATTTTGAAGATATACACAATAATTTAGGGAGTTTGTTAAGCAAATTAGAAAATAAAAATTTAAAGATTAATGTGAGCAATATAATAGATTTTGGTCGTGGCACATATTGTTTGAGCAAAGGTACAAGGGATATGGTGCATAAGATAATAAGAAAAGTAAGAGGGGAGGGTATTCATACAAAAGATTGGGAAGTTCTTAATATAAGAACTTATGATTGCGGTTTTGCACGATCTATAACAATAGATTCCGACGGTTCAATCTATTATTGCCCAGTTACACATCCATTTACAAGCTCGGGTCTTAATATACGAACGACATCTTTTAAAGATATATTAAAACATTTTAAAGAGGTGAATAATAGCATATCAGTCGAGCATATCCCCTTATGTGTTGATTGTGAATTAACGTATCTCTGTGGAGGAGGATGTCGCATAGAAAATATGCAAAAAACTGGAAGTTATATGGGACAGGGGATATGTGATTCAAGTAGAAAAGAACTTATATATGATGAAATGGTATTGATGAGGGAGGGAAAAAAATGATTGGCATATCAACTATTTTAGAAAGAATATTAAACAAATTAGGAGATGAATGTCCAGATTGTGGCTCCAAAGATTATGTTTCTGAATATGTTTCCAGCGTTGGGATTCAAAACTTTTATAGAAAACTTATGTTAGAAGATTCTTTTGATGTACTTTATGGTTCAGAAACTTCAGATAGAACACTAAAATTTGAATGCGGATGTTGTCACAAAAACTGGTTTTTTTAATCTTCCAAATAATTCCAGGTTCTTGCAAATGGCTTTTCTAAAACTATGTACCTTAATGTTTTTCCTTCTGATGGTCTAGGTAAAGCATCAACATTCCCTCCACCAGTCATTATATGAGTTTGATTAATGCTATGAGCTCTTGAAGCCATGACTGCATGGCCTAATTCATGATTAGTATCATCCAATAATATCCAATCATATCTTCTTCCAAGAGTATTTCCTATATAAACTGTAATAATCCTTGGGGAATAATATCTTTGCCCGTTTATATTATGAGTGAACCATGCATCTGCTATTGCAGTTCCTGAAGCTCGCATTGTTGTGTAATCCATAAGTATTCCGGCATCCGGCCTTTCATTGGATTCCTGAAATAAATCTAATTGAGAAAATCCTTCATATTCTGTTGATGATTCCCAGTTATTTATTGCTGTCTCTAGAGCTCTTACATTGTAACCTTGATCATTCTGCCTGTTGTAGAATACATTTGCTGGATAAGAATCCCATTTAGATACATAACCACGCCTTTGGTCATCAGGAAGATCACGGTCTGTCTGTGTCATCCATTTTATTTGATGCAGATTATTTCTATAATTAGAACCAACTGTATCCTCTTCTATATCCCATACAGGTATCAAGTCCTGAATGACTTCATAATTTATATTTTCATCCACATTTATAGTATCTCTTATATCATAATAGTTTCCTATTTCATCTGTATTCTCATCCCTTATGTTTAACTCTATCTGTAACAATGTATTTATTGATGCCTTTCTTTTAGGATTATTCTCTTTTTTGGCATTAAAAGGATAAGGCAGTCCAAACATATCAGTTTCAAGAGAGGTCAATTTTCCAGTTAATCCATTTCCTCTTGAATCTGTAATCCTGTAAAAATAAGATCCTGAAGCATTATTTCTTGGAAGATTATTCAAGGAACTATATGAGCCAGCATGTCTTCCAATAACATCAAACAAGTTTATGCTTGCTATTTCATTCATATTGAAGTTATAATCTGGAGATATAACACTATTTGAAGAATATCTTGCCCTTCCTTGAGCATCTGTTGTCAATGTAGCTATGTTATTTCCTGTTTCTATATCCCTTAGAAGTATTTCTATATTTCTTAATGGCTCTCCTAATTCTGAATAATGATTCTTTTTAAGAACATCTCCTATTCGAAAGTCTATTGTTTGTGCTCTTGAAGCCATTGGATTAAATAATAAAGCTGAAGCTAAAGAAATATATGCAAGGCCTTTCTTGAACAAGCTCTTCATCTTAACCTTAAAATAAAAGTGTTTCAAGTATTTATAAGTTTTTTGCTATTGTCAAGTAATCAATAAACAACTATATCTTCAAATTCTCCATATTCTTTATTGTTATATGTTATATATGGACAGCATGCCTGCGTTGGATTAGTATTTACATTTTGTTGCCTGAAGCAATCCAAAATATTCTGATTAAATCTATCCCCATACCATTGATCTGTAAACCATCTGAACATGCAGAGTCCTATGGCTTCTCTTTCTTCAGCATCAGAACTATAGCATATCTGTCCTGCTATTGGACTACAGGATGGTACTTCTAACTCGGAAGCCCATCTAAACCCACTCGGACACCCGCAACTCCCATATCCTCCATCAGTTGGCATTCCATCACAGCATGCCTCATTCTCATCAGGAACAAACCTTTCTTCAACGCAGCAGGGCCTTTCTTCATTATCAACAATATTAACATTAATAATATTCCTTAAAGTAGTATAAATCCTATTTCCAACATAAACTTCAACATCATGATAATAATTTCCGGGAGAAGTATAATTTATACTTCTTATGCCAAGACTTCTCTCCCCCACAGGAATATCCCCAAAACTTCTCTGAAATATGTTATAAGCATTATTGTTGAAGTAAGTAGTATCAACAATCCTTACATTGCTTGCTGTAACGCTTCCGTTATTGTTCATGATATATCCAATATCCTGCCTTGCTTCTATGCATTGCACGTTTGTTGCATCAATTACAGGATTAAGGCTTGGTTGATTTTGCTGCCCTCCACCTCCACCAATACCAACTTGACATAAGCAGTAAGTTCTGCAGTTTTCTGCCAGATGATGATTCCCGCATACTGCCACGCTTCCATCATCTCTTCTACAATCCTGAACAAGTTCATAACCTTCCCTCCTTACCTCCCCTCCACCTTGAACAGGTCTGCACACACATTCAACTCCAGGGCAGTCAAGTGCATCAGCATCATAAGAATAAAAACTAAAAACAATTAAGAGGACACTAATTAAAATCACATCTCTTTTCATGCTGAGATAATCTATTTTTTTATTTATATAACTTTCTGTTGAGTCCGTGGATTAAGGGTGGTATTTTTTCAATGCAATATCATTTTATCTCAATTCCATTTTCAACAGCTTCCTTGACTATTGTAATCTGTTTTTTAAGCTTGTTGAATTCTTCCGGAGTATAGCACAAGAAATCCACAGGATAATTCAGTTTCCAGTAATCATACATTTTAGCGCCTCTTTTGAAAAAGTTTAATCTTCTGAATTTTGAGCTGACTATTACTAAATCTATATCACTCCATTTTCCAGGTTTTCCATGAGATCTACTTCCAAAAAATATTATTTTCTGCAATGGAAATTCCCTGTTTACATCGTACTTAAACCTGGTTAATTTTTTTATTATAATATCTTTTTTTCTATCCATTCTAATATCTCCTGGAATAATTTAAAATTTTTTAGATATACTTTTTATATCTGATTCTTCCTCAATATCAGGATATCTTGAATAAATATAAGACAATGTTAATTCCTTGCAGTAATCAGCAAGATTTTTTGGAAGGTTAACATCATTGCCCAATTGGGTTAAATCATGTATTTTTTTTATCTTATTTTTTTCTTTAAGCAGCAAAGCTTTTAATGTCTTTTCTACAGACTGCTGGCAGAAAAATGTTGTGCCATCATATTTTTTATTATCAAACAATATCTGAGCCTTCTCCAAATCATCTTTCGCCCTGTTCCACCATCTTTTTACTTCTTCTCTCATGATAAAAGCATATCCTTATTGTATATAAGCCTTTTTTAACTTCCTAAAATTTTAAATATTAAGCAGTTAATAAATAACAGATGAAAACAATCAAAAATCAGAGATTTTTGGTGTTCCAAAGACTGCTGTCTTTTAGGAAGGCCCAGTTTTGGTATGCGGATTTCTTGATTGCAGTAATGATAATAATGATAATAGGTGTTTTGTTTGTAGTTTCAATAAGGGACTTGACTTCAAGGAATGAAATTCTTAAGGATTTAACATTGGAAGCTTCTGATATCTCAAGTGTCTTGATGACAGAAGGCAGGGGCTCTTTGGGAGAGTGGAGTAATGGAATTGGAACTATGGGATTCATCACTGATAATAGGTTTGATGAAAACAAATTTTGGGATTTTCTTGAATTAAGTAACGAGCAGCAGAGAGCAATGCTTGGCACTTACAATAATGTATGGATTTATCTTGCAGACAGAGATGGAGAGATAGGGTTGCGTTATAATTTAAATTACATTTCAATAAATGAAATCAATGCGGATAATATGGTTCACATAAAGAGATTTGTCTTCTATGATGAAGATAATGACGGCAAGGGGGATATCTATATTTTAGGAGTTGTGGTGTTCAGATGAAAAAAGGATTTTTCTTCTCGCTGGATTCATTCTTTGCAATAATGATATTTATATTAATATTGGTGAGTATTTATGGATATTTTTTTAATACGCAGGAATTGAGGCAGCAGTATTTCTACTCAGAGGATGTTCTTGATGTATTTACAAAAGTGAAGATGGGGGATATTGATTTTGAGGCAATAAGCAGCGAGAATCTTAATCTGCTGAATCAATGGAATTTTATAAATCAGGATCTGACTGTGATTGAGCAGGTGATATCTTTAAAAGACAAGGGATATATCAATTACAGCCAGTGGATTGTTAATAACCTTACTTCTGATTTATTAAGTGAAAGGTATGGGTTTAGCTTTGATGTTGAGGGCATAATATATGAAAAGGGCAAGAATATCACCGCCCTTGTCTCAAGGCAGAGGTTTGTTTCAGGTTAGGGTTGGAATTCTTGTTGCCCTTCTCCAATCCCATAGCATTCTGAATGGCTTGAATCTATGTAGTATCCGCTGTTTCCTATTTGTGTTAATTGTGCTGGGTCTATTCCAGTTATGTATTGGTAGTCTATTGCAGTCTGGGAAGGGTTTTTAAAATCCACCATCGATTCTATCCCAAATTCGGAAGCAGTTGTTATCTTTTGCATTCTGTTAAGGAAACTTGGAGCTTGATTGCATGCAAGGAAGTTTGTATACTGGACATGGGGGTTTATTTCTCCCGGAAGATCATAAATGGTTCTGTTTATGGTTATGTTAACCCCGGGATTTCCATCACCATCCTGGTCAATCATGTAAAATGGATCCCTGTATGCTGTTATTGGCATGCTTGTTTTTATTATTTTGTTGCTGTAGCTCCATGATACATCTCCTTTTCTGTTTGTTATCTCGTAGGTTAATTTTAAGGTGAAGTTTATCTGCCAGGGATTACCTTGAAATGTATTTAAATCAGAGGGATTATCTCTTATCTCGTCAAATCTGAAGGTTATTCCTGTCAGGTTTGCCAGATGCACAAGCTCTTTCAAGGTGTCATTTATTGTATAATTTGCCCCTTCATAATCCTTCATCATTTTCAGCAAGGGGCCCTGAGGCTGCCCGAAGTTATTATTGTATTCGCCGTCAATCATTGCATTCACTATGTAGTTTCTTATCTCTCCGTTTGTGATGTAAGCGTCATTTTCGCTCATGTTCTGCAGCAGGGCAAGTATTGCCTGGTTTCCAGAAACCCTTAAAGCTCTTGGAAGGTAATCATCATTCAATGCCTTGACAAAAGAATTCATCGTTTCAACCTCGGTGTTTGTTTTTTCAATCTCTGCCTTTGCTCTTGAGGTGTACTGTATTAGAAATGCAAGAACAAGCACTGAAACAAGAGTTACGGATATGAAAGTGAATATGAAGCCCCTTTTATTCATCTTCCTTCACCATCTCTTTTAATAGATCGATTATATGCTTAAATTCAAGTTTGTTTCTTATTAAATAACTTTTGTCAACAAAAATACCATCGTAGTTGATTCTATTCCTAATATTTTTTAATTCATGGATGATATTTATTTCATATTCATATTTAGAATGCTTTTCTTTCAAATAAGAGATTAAGCATTCATGATTATCTGATTTTAATCCATTTTTTAACAATAAAGCGGTTAGCAATTCTTTTATGATTTCATAATAATCTCCTGTTAATATTGAAGCAGTTTCATTATCTATCTCCTGTTTTTCTGTAAATCTCAGGCGAATATCGCACATTTTTAATATGGAATTAATTTTGTTTATATCAGGACTAACTTTTTTTACATAATTCTTTTCACATGTTTTCCAATCAATAATTTCTTTCATTTTAATTTTAAGTATCCATATAATTTTATTCCATTTATTATATTGTTGAATAATTCATTGCTTAATTTATTTATATCATCTTCAAAAATTATGTTTATATCATGCTTTAGTTTTCTTTCAAAATTTGTTAAATTGATTTTTTTTTCTTCAGCCTGGACAAATATGTCAATATCGCTGTTCTTATCATATTCCCCCTTGCTCATGCTTCCAAATAGGATAACGCATTTTGGATGCAGTTCATAATTCAAGAAGTCTATTAATTCAGAGCCATAAATTCTTAAGACTATTAACTGTTGTTTGTATATCTTAAATATTCTATTTTCCTGATTTGCAACATAGCTGGGATATAATGTTTTTTTGTCTTTTGTTAATAATTTCTCTTTTAGCAATTCATCAAGATATTTCTTGACAGAAGTTACTGCTATTTTGCTTAGTCTGCTTATTTCTCTAATTTGGAAATTTCTAGAAGGCTCTTCAAAGAATACCTCAATTATCCTTAATTTATTTTTATGTAACATTTTTAGTACATATGTACCAATATTATTACACTTATAAGCTTTTCTAGTTTATTAAAGCATTTCGGATTTTCTCACAGCCTTTTCCATCCCTCTATGAAATCTCTGTCATAATACTCATCAGGCGGAATAACTCTTCCATTCTTCTTTAGATGCATCAAATATATCAAATCAACACTTTCCGAGAAAGTCTGGCTTGTAATGGGATCAGATTTTCCAGCAAGGCATAAATTTTCCAATGAATAAACTGAATCTCTCATATTACTTCTCTCATGCTCGCCTAATTGGGAGAATAAATCTCTTTTTAATAATGATCTTACTGTTTTTATAACATCAAGTCCTTCATCATATTCCTTTCTGATTGCATGGCTGTTTATCCTGTCAAATAAAAAATATAGGGTACTTCTGTAATTATCAGTTTTATATTGGTGATCTATTTTTGGCTGTTGCTCTGAATCTATGGATGATATATCTGTTCTTTGTTGATCCTCATATAAGGCATTTCTCTCGGATAATCTGGTCTTATCAGCATATTTGTCTACATGAGTCTTTATTACGGGCTGGCCCATGCCAACCAGTCTTTTAATTCTTTGTTTTTTTTGTCTTACTGTTTTGGTTATTTGTTTTTTCCCCATATCTTATATTTTTAACGGGTCATTTATAAAACTTTTTATCATAATTTTTAAATAGTAGTGACTAATTCTTAAGAATAAAATCATTAATCCTGTCTTTTGCTTTTTCTTTCTTATTCTGGTGCTCTTCAAGGAATTTATTCAGTTTTTCTATGAGAATATGTTTTAGTTCAGAAGTCAATAACGCTCCAGACTTGTAATCATCATATATCTTCTTTAGCTTATTGTCATCAGGCTCAAGGAACATTCTCAGATATTGGTAGCTCACATCCATATCAGGATTTCCACCTTTTTTCCTATGCTCTTCAACCGTTGCCTGTCCTCCTGAAAAGGCATATTTCTTTATTTTATCTTCAACTTCTTTTTTTGAGTCTGACAGGTATATGCTTCCTTCTTTTGAGGATGACATCTTTGGATTTCCATGCAATGACGGGATGAATTTTGCATGGATGGCAGCAGGCTTTTCAAAGCCGAAATCCTTGTGCTCTGCTATGTCCCTTGTCAGCCTTATGAAAGGATCCTGATCGATTGCAATTGGAACTAAGCTCATGTGTCTTCCTTCCTGGAATTGCGGAAACAAGATATGTGCAGCCTGCATCGCAGGATAGAAGCTCCATCCTATGTTGTTTTCATTTTTCAATCCAAAAGCGGCCTTTGCAGTTGAATATGTGATTCTCTTTGCAATCCTTGCAGCATTTCTGTATATTTTTGTATAGATAAAATCTTCAAATATGAATGTTTTTTTTGCCTTGAATCCGAGAGCAATAAGGTCCAGGATGTTATCTTTGGAGTATTCTATTGCATCATTATAAGTCAGGTTTTCTTTTACATAGAATTTCTCATCATCCGATATTGGAATGTAAACATTGCAGTTGAAATTTTCCTGCATTGATTTTGAAACAAGAAAAGGGACAAGATGCCCCAAGTGCATTCTTTCAGAAGGGCCTCTTCCTGTTATTATTGAAACATTTTTTTTGTTATCATGATTATTGAGCCATTTGTCAAGATCTCTGTGAGAAAAATAAACTCCTCTTCTTAATAATGGATGGGTATCTCTTAATCTTTTTTTTATCTTGTCAGGAATTATGGAAACCCCAAAATCCTTCACTAATTTATCATAATCAATGCTGCCTTCAACTTCCCATGGAGTGACTTTCATATCAAGAAATTAAATTCATTTGTTTAAATATCTTTTTATTTATTTTGATTGAACTTTTCCTAAAAGTTTATATCCAGGTCTTTACCTTTGCAAGGATTATATTTAATACTTTAGAGCCCTGATATGCCCCTCCGGTTTCTCCAGCCAATCCCCTGTCTACTGTAAATTCCTCAGAATCAGCGCTTTCAGGATATGTCTCATATACATCACCCTCAAAGTCCAAGGTCCATGCTGTGGCACTTGCAATCATCCTGTACTGTCCATTATCAAAGTTTGAATTGTCAAAATTAAATACAAAATAATTTCCTTGTCTTTGACCTCTTATTGCAAGCCTGTTGCAGTCATTCTGATCACATTCTTCTCCTTGTGAATTAATTTTTGCATAAGAGCCGTCCTCTTTTCTTTTTTCAATTAAGAATTCAACCATTCTTGCATCTGCCCCCTGATCTCCGTTGCAGCTTGCTTCTACATTGAAATTACTGTTTTCGTCCTGTGTTATTGAAACAAATGGGGTTGTTTTTCCAGAGTCATAAACAGTACCTATGATATTTGTTTCATAGTGATCTTCTACCCATATCCTTTCATAAAATCTTACTGCATAATTATAAACCTTACAATTATTATCTGGAGAATTACGCGAAATCTGGGCAGGGCATATGTTATCAGGGCACGAATTAATTGTTACAAGTTCAACAAGACTAATATCATTTCCGTTAACAAGGTAAAATCGGGATTCGAAATTGTCTCCTTGTCTTGCTATCCCATATCCATAAGCATCCATTTTTATCAAAAAGGAAGAGCTTGCATTGGAATCTGGAACATCTAAAGCGATATTTCGGCCACAGCCTCCGCAGTCAGGATCGCATGGAGTGCATTTTTTGCCGTAATTATTCTGTCTGCAACTGCTCCATTCTCCATAATTTTCAGGACATACTCCATCACCGGAATAATCACACTGTTGATTGGATTCTCCGCAAAATCTTGCACCCCTGCATGTATCAGGACTTGCACTAGCAATTGGAATAATTGCAGCAAGAATCAAGAGATAAATTATTGCTCTTTTCATCTCGCTTCCTCCAAGCACATATTCCTGGAATTAATGTTTATTATATTTGAACAATAACTCTCATCCACGTTGTTTATTGCATTTCTGAAATAAATATCATCTCTGCAGCTTTCCTTTAACTTTCCATTTAGCATCTCGCAGTCTTCCAACAAATCAGCCTTTGCAAAATAATATGCATTCTTGCAGAATTCATCATTGTTGCACTTGCTTATGTCATTTGATGCTATTGCAAGGTTTAAGTTGACAGTTGGATCAGTTCCTTTCTGGAGGATTATATTTTCTTCAGGAATTATTAAATCAGAATCATCAGTCTTTATCGGTCCCTTAAAAATGCTGAAGATGATGAGAACTACAAACAGGATAAGGACAATGACGCTTATTGCAAATGGACTTTTCATTTCTTTTTTATTGGATTTTTTCCTTAATCCTGCACCCCTCTTCTTTTTTCTGGAATTATGTTTCATCCGTTATTTATTAACTTTTTGGATATAAAAACTTTGCTAAAGAAAACATTTATATACAATCTTTCCGTAAATCTGAATATGAATGGTAATATAACTACTGCCGTGGATTCTCTTGTTAAATTGGTCAAAAAGGAGGGCAGGATAAGCCTTGAAGATGCATCTAAAGAGCTTGGAATTCCTCAGAATATAATAAATGAATGGGCGTCATTTCTTGAGCAGGAGAGGATAATTTACATAGAATACAAGTTTACAACTCCTTTTCTAATGTCAAGAAAAGAGGAAAAAGGAAAGGAGGAAAGTGCGGATTATGAGATGATACAGAGGAAGCTTGATGTGATGAGGGCATACCTTGAAAAATCGCAGCCAAAGGATGAGAAAAAAATAAAACAGAAGGAGTACCTTCTCAAGGAGATAGAAAAATCAATGGAAAACACAAGAAAGAAGAGAATAACAAGGGAAGAGCTGCAGAAGATAGTGAGATATTACGCAATATTCAAAAATGATTAAGGAAAAATACAGTTTTTATTCTGAAAACATTCCTGTAAATATTTCAATAGAGTCAAAGAAGGATGAGTTTGTGCTGATATACAATGTTAATATCTCCCAGATAAGTGCAAACACTGAATTGGTTCTTGACAAGATAAGGGATGAGCTGGTTAATAAGGTAAAGCTTGGAATTGCAGATATAACTGATCCGAAGAAGATGGAGTTTGTCAGGGGTAAATTCCAGGAGACCATAATCTACCTTATAGAAAAATACTTTCCAGATATAAGCGAGGACACGAAAAAGTTCTTCACGACATATCTGATGCACAAGTCCTTCGGTCTTGGAAAGATAGAGGTTATTCTTGATGACAAGGATCTTGAGGAAATTGTGGTTAATAATGCAGATGAGCCAATATGGGTTTATCACAGAAGGCATGGATGGCTTAAGACAAACATAATCCTGGATAATGAAGACTTGATAAAGCATTATTCCTCGCTGATTGCAAGAAAGGTTGGAAGGTCAATCACGATGCTGACTCCATTGCTTGATGCCCATCTTGACACAGGGGACAGGGTTAATGCAACTTTGTTTCCAATAACAACAAAGGGAAACACCATAACCATAAGAAAGTTCTCTGAAAAGCCAATAACAATAACAGACATGCTGAAGTCAAAGACAATTTCATTGAGTGCATCATCATTGATATGGACCGGAATTCAGTACGAGCTTAGCACCATAATAGCTGGAGGCACGGCTTCGGGAAAAACTTCAATTCTTGGTGTTGTATGCAATTTCTTCCCGCCAAATCAGAGAGTGATATCAGTGGAGGACACTAGAGAAATCTCGCTTTCCAAGCATCTTCAGTGGATTCCTATGGTGACAAGAGAGCCAAATGTCGAGGGCAAAGGTGAAGTGTCAATGCTTGATCTTACAGTAAATTCACTTAGGATGAGGCCTGACAGGATTATAGTGGGGGAAATAAGAAAAAAAAGGGAAGCAGAGGTTTTATTTGAAGCCATGCATACAGGCCATTCAGTTTATGCTACTCTCCACGCAAATGACACAGAAGAGACAATTACAAGGCTTACAAATCCTCCCATAGATATCTCAAAGACACTTCTGTCTGCAATATCAATGCTTTTGGTGATGTACAGAAACAGGAGAACTGGATTGAGGAGGGTATTTCAAGTTAGCGAGATATTGAGGGATTCAAGGGCTAATGTCTTGATGCAATATGACATTGCACAGGATAAGCTGCTGAATGCAAATCAGTCAGTAAGGCTTCTTCCAGAGCTGGAAATTCAGACGGGATTGTCTTCTCAGGAAATCAACCAGGATTTAAGGGATAAAGCAGAAATCCTGAAATGGCTTGTTAACAAGGATATAAATGATGTCAACGGGATAGGAAAAGTTGTTGCCAATTACTACACAAACAAGGAAGGCTTGATGGATTTTATAAGAAGATAATTTTTATCGCCTAAACCTTTTTCAGCTTCCTGACAACAATCTTAATAAAGTCCTCGGGAAGATTGTATTTATTCATCTCTTTAATGGTGTCCTCAACTTTTTTTCCATCATTAATCATGCTCCTGCAGTGCTCAATCCACATAATGATATCCTCTTTCTTGTATTTCTTGAACTTGAACATGAAAAGATATATTGCGGCGCCGCCAACTATTAGTATTGCCACGGCAACAATAATCCAGATAACAAGACTTATTCCTTTAGTTCCTTCTTCATAATCCGAAGGCACCCCAATATTGCCTCTCCCCTTTATTCCTGTTGATTTTGAAGAATCTTCATCATAAGAAACTGCTCTTAAAGGTTCATCTCGTGAAATTTCTAATTGACCTTCATCTAATCCACTTCCACCACTTCCACCTCCAGAAGCACCAGGGCTTGGACTTGCTGGTTCTAAATTTTCAATGCAGTCTTCATCCCCATCATCAGTTAATCCATCACAATCATTGTCTAGATCATCTTCACAACTTATTTCTCCTTCTTCACCCCCTTCAAATTCAATAGGTAAACACGAATTCAAATCCAAATCACAGATTCCAGATTCACATTCATTTCCATCAGTGCATTTTTCCTCTTCAGGAAGCTGACATGAGTTAAATTCACTCCATGTAACATTCCCCCCGCTCTCAACACATGTTCTTGTTTTCTGCCCCTTTTTCTGGCATATCCCAACATCAAAATTACATTTTTCAGAGCTTGTTATTCCCATATTATCACTATTGCACTGAAGAGATGATGTAGACTTTGGAACGCAGATATTTGTTTCCAAGTTGCATTCTTCCAAGGGATCAGGGCAGGGCATTTCTAGGCTGCATTCAATATTAGGAATATCTTCAATAATCACGCATCTGTTCTCAACACATTTTTTTCCTTCATCACATTCAGAATCAGAGATACATACAGGAACATCATTGCTTAACTCAAAATTAGCTGTGATTTCTTTGTCAGAATTAATTATAATTGTCAGCGGGTTTTCTGTAATGATGTTTCCATCCATGTTCCATCCACTGAATTCATGGTTTAAGATGGGGTTTGCCGTTAATTTGACAGAATCTCCTGAATCAAATTCTTCCTTGTCAGTGTCTTTCTCAACAGTTCCTCCGCTTGATGGATTTATATTTATACTTAATGTATATTTCTGTTCTTTAAAAATACAAGCACCAACACTATTGCACATTTCATCGGGTTCACAATCGCTGTCTTCATCGCATCTAAGTTCTGGAGCTTTTTCTTTTGCAGCTATCTCAATAACTCTTGATCTTTCAGATGATATTATTTCATTCCCAATTATTGATGAAACAGAATAACTATAAGTTCCTTTCAATTCAGTATAGGTATAAGTGCATGTCTCTTTGCAATTAAATTCATTTGAACTTCCTCTTTTTATCTCCACACCGTCGGCAAATGATTGCTCAAGAGTGTCAGGATACCTTGTTATTGAATAGCTCACCTGTCCTATGTTTATTCCAACAGTTTCCAGCCCGAAGATGCTCCTGAAGGCATTTATAATGCTTAGATAAATTTTTGAGAAAAACCCGGTTTTAATAACAGCACTTGTTGTAACAGCATTAAAATCAGGATTGGGATTCTCAGGAACTTCCTCTTCTGGGAGATTGACTGCTTCTTCTAAAGGTACGCTCGGATTTTCGGGTTCAGAAATTTCCCCTTCTTCAGGAATATTAGAAATTCCAGTTATTGGTCCCGAATTATCATCTTCATCATCTTCATCAGGAGCATCTGCAACCTGAGTTTGTAAATCTTCTTCTTGAGGTTGTATGCTGTTCCATGTCAATGTAACCCCTTTTTCATCCAAAGAAACTTGCAGGTTAAATTCATCCGCATATGCATTAAGATTAAGCAGTAAAACAAATAATAAAATCACCCATACTCTCATAAAATTTCATTATTTTCGGTTTATATAAACTTTTGTAAAAGGTGTATTATTAAGTTAACGATTGGTAGAAATAGTTAAAAGTGTTAAAATCTTGCCTTTTCTATGGCTAAGGAATGGATATTAAATAATGTAATGAATCTCTTCCAATTAAATTTTAAGAGAAAAATCATATAAAAACCTTATTAAGTCCCTTAAGTTCCTCATGCGACACCAATATTCACGTCCCGATTATGCGACAACCCCGCAAAAGGTTAATCTTTTAAATTCCCAAGCATTCGTTTTTACAGAGGTGGTTGAATGTTCCAGTATCTTGCTCATAAGTTTCCAAATTTAAATCTTTATCTAGAACAGGCTCAAATAAGAAAGAAGCCAGAAGAGTATGTCAAGAGCACTGTAATGCTTTCAATTATATTCACGGTAGCGATTGGAATTTCATTGACATTGTTTCTTTTGAAATCAGAAAAAAGTCTTTTCCTCCTGTTATTGTTGCTGCCGATGCCTGTGATATTGTTCTACTTTTTTATCAGCTCTCCAAAATACAAGGCAAAGAAGAGAGTCAATGACATTGATTCAGAGGTTGTTTATGCAGGAAGATACCTTCTTGTGGAGATGAGTGCGGGAATTCCATTATTTGATGCCCTTGTAAATGTTTCTCAGGCTTATCTTAAGATAGGTCGTCATATCCAAGACATAATAAGAAGAGTTGAAGTTGGAAAGCCCCTGGATACTGCAATAGATGAGGTTATAGAAATTACTCCTTCTGCAAACTTCAGGAAGATGATGTGGCAGGTAATGAATTCATTGAGGACTGGTGCAGATGTGAGTCAGGCATTAGAATCTATTACTGAACAAATAAGCAAGGAGCAATTGATTGAGTTCAAGACATATGAGAGAAAGCTCAATCCCCTGGTGATGTTCTATTTGATGATTGCTGTTATCCTTCCTTCTTTGGGCATTGCTATGCTTTCACTGTTAAGCACTTTTCTTGGAATTGAGCTCAGTTTTGGCTCTTTGATAGGAATAGCAATTTTTCTTGCACTTGTTCAGTTCATGTTTATGAATATTATAAAAAATTCAAGGCCGGGATTTGCACTATGAAAACAGTAGAAAGATTATTTGTGCCATTAAGCTTGATTGACAAGCTGAACAACCAGTCAAAAATCGCGGGCATGAAGTTAAATCTTGCAAAATTACTCACAATATTTATTGTGGTGGATTTTTTTATATCATTCATACTTCTCATCATATTCAAGGACCTGTTTCAGTATTATAAAGGAGTCAATATATTCATTTCATTCTTGAGCTATCTCACAATAATATTCTTTGTGATACTGATAATTTTTGCGTTTTTCTTCTATTCATACCTGAGTTACAAGAAAATCAAGAGAAGAAACGAGATAGAGAATGTACTTGCTGATTATCTTGAGTTGGTATCAGCAAACGTTGGCGCTGGAATGACGATTGATCAAGCCCTATGGTATGCTGTTAGGGACAAGTTTGGAATTCTTGCTAATGAGATGGAGACTGTTGCAAAAAAATTAATGGCTGGCCAGGATTTGGACAAGGCATTGTATGAATTCACAGAAAAGTATGATTCAGATATCCTGAAGAAATCATTTATCCTGCTTGTTGAAAGCCTTGAATCAGGCGGGGAAATTGCATCCCTTATAAACAAGATAGCATGGAGCGTCAAGGAAAACCAGATATTGAAGAAGGAGATTGCAAGCAGTGTGACAATGTATACAATATTCATTGGTTTTGCTGCATTATTGGCGGCGCCATTGCTTTATTCCTTGTCCCATAGGATAATAATAATAATGTCTGAACTCACAGGAAAGATTGATTTGAGCTCTGCTGCAACGGTTTCAACAAAATTGCCAATACAATCAATAGGCTCCGGAATAACAGCAGCTGACTTCAAGATATTCGCGTTCATAATGCTTTTTATAACAAGCTTGTTTTCCGGGATGATAATATCAGCTGTGAAGAAAGGCTCTATAAAGGAAGGATTGAAAAATATTCCGGTATACATTGTTGTGAGCATTCTGCTCTTCCTGATATTCTCGGTTATACTAACTGGATTCTTTGGGAATATAGGCATCTGATTGTTATTTTTGATAAGAATAAATCTTAAAAATAAGCACGTTAATGTAAAGTGGAGATTATAATATAAGATGAACATAAAAAAATTGCTTGGATTGGAGGTAAGAACACTTGAAGAACTGGAAAGAGAGAGAATGTTCATCATATCTCATCTTCCACTAGGCAGGCAGATTGAAGCAGGGGAATATTGGGGCAAAGAATATCAAAGATATATGGATAGAAATAATCCCTTTGATTATGAGCACTTTTTATACAAACTTGCAGGTTATGAACGCGCCAATAGAAGACTGAGAAAATATGCGAAGAAATTATCAAAAGAGTCCAGATAACATCATCTAATTTTTTTTATCCTAAGTTTTTCATCGCTTTCCATTATTATAGGCCCAATATATCCGCAGTCAAGGCACTGATAATTCCCTGTTAATCCTCCTGCATATAACACTATATTTCTTGATCCGCATTTTGGGCAGGCTTTTATGTTCATTTTAAGTATAATAAGAACAAAGTGGTAAATAAAACTATCGCAAGGCAAATTGAAGAATTGTATTTTCTCTTGTGAAAAGTATAAATGATTGAAAAAATTATAAGAATAATTCCCATAGTCTCAAATCCAATCATTTTGTTATATCAAGTAATTATTGCTTATATATCCTTTTTTTTGACAATATTTAAAAAGTCAAAACTTAGATTATCCTCATGAAAAAATCAGATGAAAAGATTGATTTCAGGTACAATCTTAAGGTTTATTACAATTTGCTAGTCAGGCACAAGTGGGTTTTCATATTCCTGTCAATTGCTGTATTGATAATAGAATCATCTTTGCTTGCGCTTAATTACCTGTTCAAGCTTGTGACGGATAATGGTGCAAGTTTTGTTTCAGGAGATTTAAGTAGGGATGCATTTGTGAAGATATTGCTGGGAGTTCTTGCAGTATATATAGGGATAATGATGATTAAGTCAATCTTTCAATGGGTGAAGCATCATTTCCTTAACAGCCTTGATTCACATCTGATGGCTGATATAAAAAGGAAATTCTTCAACCACCTGATAGGTCTGCATTATGGATTTCACACTTCCCATAAGACTGGATCATTGATAGCAAAATTGCTGAGAGGAAGCAGTTCAATAGAAAGATTTACAGATATTATAGTATTCAATTTCCTTCCGCTTATATTCGGATTCATAATGACATTCCTGGTAATATTATACTTTGATTTAACGAGTGCAATCGTGGTTTTAGTCATTGTTGTTGCATTTATCCTATATGGTTTGTTTTTATTGGAATTGCAAAAAGAGTCAAATATTGGTTACAATGAAAATGAGGATTATGAGAAGGGAGTTGTTAGTGATGTGTTCACGAACGTTGAATCAATAAAATATTTCGGGAAGGAATTCAGCATAAAAGAGAAGTACAAAAAAATAAGTGAAAGAACAAGGCTTTCATTGATGAAATACTGGGGATATTTCAGGTGGTTGGATAGTGGTCATGAGATAATACTCGGAATTGGGATTTTACTGTTGATTTATTTTCCAATAACAAAATTCTTGAACAACGAGTTAACTATAGGCACCTTAGTCTTCATATATGGTACTTTTGGTAACTTGGTGAGCATCTTGTTCAGGTTTGTTTATGGTATAAGAGGATTTTATAGGTCAATGGCTGACTTCCATTCTCTGTTCAAGTATGACAAGATTCATAATGAGATAGAAGACATGGAAAATTCAAGGGAATTAAAGATAACCAAAGGGGAGATTGAATTCAGGAATGTCACTTTTGGGTACAGGAAGAGCAAGATACTTAAAAATTTCAACCTGAAAATTCCAAGGGGAAAGAAGGTTGCATTCGTGGGCCATTCAGGCTCCGGAAAGACAACACTGGTTAGGTTATTGTACAGATTGTATGACCTAGATTCAGGGGGGATATTGATAGATGGAAAGAATATAAAAGAATTCAAGCAGGAATCTTTAAGGTCTGAACTGAGTATTGTCCCCCAGGAATGTGTTTTGTTTGATGAAACCATATACAATAACATTGCATTTTCAAATCCGGGTTCAAAGAAAGAAGATGTAATTAATGCAATCAAGTCAGCTCAGTTGTATGACATCATGAAGACCTTTCCGAACAAGGAAAAGACAATAGTTGGTGAGCGTGGGGTCAAATTGTCTGGCGGAGAAAAACAGAGAGTTTCAATAGCAAGGGCAATCCTCGCAGGCAAGAAAATATTGGTCTTGGATGAGCCTACTTCATCCCTGGATTCAAAGACGGAGAGTGAAATCCAAAAATCACTTGAAATCCTTATGAAAAACAGGACAACAATAATAATCGCTCATAGGTTGTCAACAATAATGAATTCAGACATAATTATAGTCATGAACAAGGGAAAGATAGTTCAGAAAGGAGATCATAAACAATTGATAAATAAAGAGGGATTGTACAGGGAATTGTGGGATCTTCAAAAAGGGGGGTATATCAGATAATCATTTTTTCAGCAAGAACCATAAGCTTGTAGATATCATAAATCCAGACAAAACATGCGCTACAGGCAGTCCAAATATAAATGAGGTTTGCTCTTTCATAAATTCAATAGTGAATCTTAGAACGCCATAAAACAATACAAATAACCAGGATAATGTTCCTTTCTTTAAGTTCTTGTTTTTTAAAAATAATAAAATAAAAAATATAAATAAATTTTTTAGGGATTCATATATTTGTGTTGGATGCCTATAACCCTCATAATTATTAAACTTCACGCCCCAAGGTAAATCAGTTATTTTTCCGACTAATTCTCCGTTTATAAAATTTGCAATTCTGCCAAGGAAAAGCATGAATGCACCTGGAATGACTAATATGTCGGAAACATCATAAAATCTTAACTTTTTTTTCTTGGTAAATATATAAGTCCAGATTATTATTCCAGTCAGGGCTCCATGAAAGGATAATCCTCCTTTCCATATCATAAGCATTTCCAGGGGATTTGAAAAGTAAAATAGGGGGTTATAGAACATAATATTGAAAATTCTTGCACCAATAACAGTAAAAATAATAAGGTAAAAGACATAATCATAAACATCATCTTTTGTCAGCCTCAATTTATCTCTTTGCTTCATCAGTATAAAAAGAATCAGCAAGAAACCAATAACATAAACCAATCCATAGTATCTTATCTCTAGTCCAAAAAAATTAACCAGCACTGGATTTATATTGTGTATAAACATATCTTGTTGCTCCGATAATTGCTAATATTAAGCTGGTTATGATTATATTTAAAGCTAATCTCCGGGAAAATTCAGTGAAGAATTCAATCGGGTAAGTTTTTATCAGCAGGGTATTTTCATCAAGGAGCCAGTAGTCATTGCTGAAGGCTGCTTTGTGAAAATTTGTAAACAGGAAACCAAAGTCAATTAAAGTCAGTGTTAACATGAACAGCATTGTCAAGAACCCTGATATCATCAGAATTTTTGATAAATCATCCTTGTTTAGTATCAGCACAATCAATATGATAAATGCAAGAACATAAAGAACAATGTTTAACATATTAAATAAATTCTTCACATCCTCAAGATGAATCAGTTCTTTTTGGGTATAATTGAATCTTAACTCATCCTTATTGCTCAGGTAATCCAGGAGATTTTCATTAACATCTTTATTTTCATAATCATAAAAGTCATGATCAAACGCAAGAATTTTCAAGTTAAGAAATATCAGAAAAACAGGAATCAAAAACAGTAAAAAATATTTAACTTTCATATGAACATCCAGTTAATTGGCTTAGTTTGTTCAATCCTTGAATTCCTGCATACCGTCCTTCATTAATGATCCACGTGGGGTAATAATTTATTCCTGCCTCATTGCATTTCTTTGTTTTTGGATTTGGCCCGTATTCATTGCATTCTACATAAACTCCTGATTTCTCAAAAGTGTATAAAGAGTCTCCAAAGAAGGACATTTGCATGAGGCTTTCTTTTGAGGCATAATTACCATACATCTTTGCTCCGGAATTCTTTAGGCACATTATAAAATTATCATAAGGGCCAGGTATCACCTCAGGTTTTGGCTTTAATAAAACAAACCCCGCCAGGATTACTACTGCAGCAATTATCACAATGACTGCTGTTTTTGGTTTCTTTTTTGCCATGTTATTTTACATTCATTATGGTTTTTAAATTTTTTTGCAATAAGTTTATAAACATCAAAGTACAATATTAACTAGTTAAAATTGGAGGTGTTTTGTAATGGGGAGTTTTAGTTGGGTGCATCTGGTTCTGGCGGTGCTTATAATAATATTTACTATCCTGGGAGCGACATATTCCTGGCTGGTTGTTATATTTGCCGCAATAATAGCAGTGTTGAGCATTTTTGGAGTTAGCTCTGGCAAGTCAGGTTATTATTCAAAAAAAGAAGTAAGGCCTGCCATGAAAGCTCAGGTAAAAAAGAAGAAGTAATCATTTGATTATCTTTTTTATTTTTATTAATACAAATTCTTAAAAGAAATGTTTAAATATAACAAAAACATCACAAATAATAGTGAAAAAGATATGGATACGAGTGAATACAAAATCATACCCAGCAAGCATTTTATATTGACATGGATAAGAAAATGGGATTATGATATTTATTCATTAAGAACTGCTTTAGAAAATGCCTATAAAATTGATAAAATAGGCAAGATCAAATATGAGGTTTATGTAAGAGCAAAAAGAAAGAGCAGAAAATTAATATTCATAAAGAATGAAGATTGTAAAACAATTTTTATAATAACAGGAGCTGAAGGAAAATGAAAAAATGTCCAATGTGTGAAAAAGAGGAAATGATTAGAGTGGAGGATATAATATTGCCTGTAGAAGGGTATATATTCATATTAAAAGGGGAAAGATGCAATAAATGCAATGAAGAATTTCCATATGAAGAAGAGACTCAAAGAACAATTGAGGTGGCGAGAAAGTTGGGAGTATGGCCTGAACCATTAAAACTTCATAGAAGCTTGTCTAAAAGTGGAGGAGGCTTAATACTGAGAATACCTTCTGATATAGAAAAACAATTTAAACTAAAGGAAAATACCCCAATAGAGATAACAAAAGTGGGTAATAAAATTGTAATAGAGCCAGAGAAGTAATCATTTGATTATTTTTTTTATTTCTTCTATGAATGTTCTCACATCTTCCTCATTGTTGTATAAATACAAGGAAGCTCTTGCAGAGCCTTTCAATTTGTTCTTGTTAAACCATGAATGAACGCAGTGAGCTCCTGATCTTATGCATATATTCCTTGAAGAATTCAATATTCCGGCTATATCCAATGAAGAAAATCCTTTTACATTAAAGCTGAATATTGAAGGTCTTAATTCAGGATTTTCAGGTCCAATCAATTCAACTTTATCCAATAATTCTTCAGTTATTGTCTTGTTAAGTTTAATCTCATTCTTGTTTATATCATCAAATCCAATTCTTCTTATGTAATTCACGGCTTCTCCCAGTCCAATTATCCCGGAATAATCCTGCAGTCCAGCTTCAAATCTCATCGGAATCTCTTCATATCTGAAATTGTCATAATCTGAGTCAATTACTGTTCCTCCACCGATGTTTAATGGCTCAATCTTTTCCAGTAATTCTTTCTTTCCGATTAATGCTCCCGTCCCAGTAGGTCCTAAAGTTTTGTGCCCTGAAAAAGCCATGAAGTCAACATCTAATTTGCTGAAGTTAATTTCAGTATGCCCTGCAGACTGCGCTGCATCAACAAGAACCAGTGCCTTATTTTCATGTGCAGTTTTTATTATTTCCTTTATTGGGTTAACAGCGCCGTCAAGATTTGAAACATGATTGACTGCAACCAGATCAATCCCTTTAATCTTGCCCTTGAAATCCTCAATGTCAAATGTATTATTATTCTTTGAGTTTATGACTTTTATCCTGCACTTGTTTTTCTGCCATGGCAGTAGGTTTGAGTTATGCTCCTTGTCAGAAATTAGGATATTCTTTCCTCTGAAATTGTTTGCGGCTATGTTTATTCCTTCAGTCGTATTTCTCGTGAAAATAACATTTTCTTTTTTTGTGCTGAAGAACTTTGAAATTATCTCTCTTGCCTTGTAAACTTCCTCATTTACTTTGTTGCTTAACTGATGCCCGCTTCTTCCAGCGCATGCGGGATATTCATTGTAATACTCATTTATCTTGTTTATTACTTGTTTGGGTTTTAACGATTGACAAGCACTGTCTAAGTATATATATTTCTTCAGTATTGGAAAATCTTCTCTTATCTTGCTGACGTTCATAAAATCTGATAAGGAGCTGAATTAATAAAATTAACTAAATTTTGAGCTGTAAAGTAAACGTCAGATATTAAGTTAAAAAAATTGAATTGTAAATTCTTATGGATATAAATCATTTTTAACAAAATAACCCTGTTTCAAGAAATTCTCCATTTTCATCACATAAGACAACTCTGCTTTCTTTATCTATTTTTGTTCTTGCAAGAGGTTCTATATACCCAGAAGGATACATTATTTCATACCTTATAGATATTATTTTTGAAAGATTTCCTTCTTCACAAAAAGAATCCATATAAAGACTTGTATATAAATCCCTATATTCTTCAGCTTCTTCAAAAGAATAAAACTCTTTTATATCCTTTATAGAATAAGAGATATCAATTATAGCTGTTGTTTTCATAATATCAAGCCTTTCCTTAAGATTTTCTCTACATATTTTAATAGAAGGGTCTTCATTTTCTGATTGTGTATTAGATTGAAAAGTATTAATTACTGAATTCTTTAAATTACCAAAATCTATTTTGGTGTCTGTATAATTTAAATATCCAAAGAAAGCAACAATTACAATTAATATTATTATCCACCAATTAACCATTTTAATCCTTCCCAATAATTAACTTATCTTTTATTAACTTATCTTTTTTGACCTCTTCCTCTTGCCTTGCTTTTTGTTGATTTCAAGACAGCATTGATCCTTGTTGCCTTTTTTCATATATTTGGAAATCTTGGAAGGATGGCTTTTTTCAGGCACGGCATTGACAAGAAGTTAATATT
>Ga0209541_10003144_pt1 | contig 30668 bp, 38 predicted proteins | sample RifCSPlowO2_01_FD_184027 | JGI IMG/M metagenome (GOLD analysis project Ga0209541, IMG submission 184027) | Groundwater microbial communities from Rifle, Colorado - Rifle CSP2_plank lowO2_0.1 (SPAdes) (version 2) | ecosystem: Environmental > Aquatic > Deep subsurface > Groundwater | place... | reverse complement strand
CAAGCTGCGATAAGCTTTGGTGAGGTGCATGCAACTGTTGAACCAAAGATTCCTTAATGAGACTTCTCAATAGATCTGAAAAGATCGGGAACGCAGGGAAGTGAAACATCTCAGTACCTGCAGGAAAAGAAATCAATCGAGATGCTGTTAGTAACAGCGAGCGAAAGCAGCATAAAGCAAACTGAATCTTTTGTAGAAATACAAAAGAGATGTGGTGTTGTAGGACTCACTTTTAGTCTTAATTAGATGAGTTGAAATCTTCTGGAAAGAAGTACCATAGAGAGTGATAGTCTCGTAAATTAAATCTAAGAAGATTTGTGAGTATCCTGAGTACCATACATTGGATATTGTGTGGGAATATAGGAGTTATTAACTTCTAACTTTAAATACGTCTTAAGTCCGATAGCAAATAGTACTGTGAAGGAAAGTTGAAAAGAACCCGTAACTGGGAGTGAAAAGAGCCTGAAACCTAATGGATACAGCACGATGCTGCTTTATTGGAGTTGCATCGTACGTTTTGAATAACGGACCAGGGAGTGCATTTAAGTGGCAAGGATAATCCTTAATTGGAGAATCCAAAGAGAAATCAAAAATCCGCAGTTCACGAGGGATTAGGTATGAAAGTGCCTAAAGTCACTTGGATGCGACCCGAAACCATCCGATCTAACCTATAACAAGGTGAAGCTCCGGTAATACGGAGTGGAGGCCTGAAGCGGTGCTGTGTGCATGCGTTCGTGTGATTCTAGGTTAGGGGTGAAAAGCCAATCGAGGGTGGTGATAGCTGGTTCCTGCCGAAATAGGCCGAAGTCTAGTCTGGAGTGAGATAGCTAAAAAGGTAGAGCTACGGATTTGGAAATCCGGGAGAGAAATCTTTCGCTTCCTTGTCCAACTCCGAATTTTTTAGCGTCATAGACCTCTGGAAACGGCGGCCCTGGGGTAAACTTGGGTCGCTATGGGGGAACAGCCCATTCTATAGTTAAGGTCCCTAAATATTGGTTAAGTGTAAAAGGCACAAAGGTGTATTTAACCATAGACAGCTGGGAGGTATGCTTAGAAGCAGCAATCCTTTAAAGAAAGCGTAACAGCTCACCAGTCAAGGTTAAGTGCCCTGAAAATGGACGGGGCTAAACCAATTACCGATACTATAGACTTCTTAAATGAATTGTAGTAGGCAGGCTTTCTATTTGGGTAGAAGTCCTTTTGAAAGAATAGATGGACCAAATAGAAAAGAGAATCCTGGTGGTAGTAAGATCTATACAGAGCGAGAATCTCTGATACCGAAAGAGCAAGGGTTTCTTAGCAATGTCAATCAACTAAGAGTAAGTTAGTCCTAACCTAACTCCTAATAGGTAATTAGGGAAGGGGAAACAGGTTAATATTCCTGTACTACTTAAGTACATGTGGCAACGCAAATTTAGTTTCTGACATTTTGGGCTAAGCTAATATTTCTTATCTGAAATATTAATCAGAATAAATCTAGGGAGTATCATAATGGTGAGAACTAGATTAAGATGAGACGAGCTATCTTTTAGATAGTTTAGCTGATGCCTGGAATCCGTGAAAAAGAAATTAAATGGATCTTAAGTAACTATACCTAGAACCAACACTGGTGCTCTGGGTGAGAAGCCCAAGGTATGAGGGTGTAAACTAATTGAGGGAAATCGGCAAAATAGTTCCGTGACTTTGGTATAAGGAATTCCTGGTCTCGTATTTTTTTAAATGCGACATCAGGATGCAATTACTAAGTGGGACCGACTGTTTAACAAAAACGTAACGGTTCGCAAGCCTGTAAAGGTGTGTATGGGCCGTGACGTCTGCCCAGTGCCTGTATCTCAAACTCCTTTTCAAGGGAGCTAAGGACAGGTAAACGGCGGGAATAATAGCTTTAAGCGTCGACTAAAGATATGCCGGATTCTACTCTTTTATCAATTATATAACAGATTACAACAATTTTTATATAGCAAGAAAAGTACAGTAAAGTGATGGAGTTAGATAATTATCTAAGAAGGATTAAAGATAAAAACAAACTGTATCTAGTAACAAACAAGGAACTATTAGTTTTATTGAATGAAGCTTATCATGAGATAAAACTAAGTATTAAAGCAAAGAGATTCCTAGATGAAGAAAAAATAAGTAAATCAGTATTTACAGAGATTTTGAAGGGAAATATTCTACCATCTCTATATTTGATAGAGAGGATAGAAAAAAGACTAAACATAAACTTGTTAGATAATGTTTATAGAAGTATAACTCACATTCGTGGAAAAACAAACTCTACTAAGATAAAAATACCAAAAAGAATAGACAACGATTTAGCCTATTTATTAGGTGCGTTGAGAGATGGAAGTCTTGTTCAATATTCTTATGTGTACGAAGTTGAGTTTTCACAGAAACAAAAAGAATGGTTAGAAAATGCAATCACACCAAAACTAATGAGTACATTTGGAGTAAATACAAAAGTTATCAAAAGAAAGGATAAAACTTATGTGATAAGGAAAAGATCCATTGCATTGTTCAAAATATTAAATCATTTTACAAATTTTTCAAAAACAAAGTATAAACATACACCAAGAATTATCCTGAATCTGCCATTTAACCTACAAAAATATTATATTGCGGGTTTTTATGATGCGGAGGGTAATAAAAATCCTAAAGATATCACATTTTATCAGCAATGGAAAAACAATAATAATTGTCCACCATTAAAGGATATTCAAATAATGTTAAAAAAAGTTGGTATTAATTCTTATTTTAGAATTAAACAACAAAATAACGCTTTTTTATATGATTTGCATGTTAAAGGTAAGAGTAGAAAACGCTTTTTGGAACTTATTCCAATTGAGCATCCGGTATTTCTCGATCGTTTGAGCAATTCCAGACTATAATTCTCTTAAGGTGAAGTATTATGTTGCTTTAAGACCTGTATTAAACAGTTAAGCCAAAAAAACACAGGATATAAATCTAGCCATATGCTGGAACGTCTGAGTATCTCATAGTACCTAAATTTTTATTAAGGTATGAATCTTATATAATTTTTAGGTGAAAATCTAATGAGTGCAGATAATCAGCAGGAAAGATTAGAATTCAATTGTGAATTCTAGAATCCTCAGAGACTGTACGCTAGACATCATCTAATGATGAAGATACAGTCCGAACCTTATAGCGATATAAGGAGTTAATGAGAAATCGTTAACCGCTTTCAAATTTGAAAGTTGTAACAGAATTGAGCGAAATACCTTGTCGTTTGAATGACGACGCGCATGAATGGCGTAACGAGTTCCACACTGTCCCCAATTAGTGTCCTCTGAACACGCAAGACTGGTGTGAATGCCAGTGACTTCCAGTGGGAAGCGAAGACCCCGCAGAACTTTACTGTAGCTTGTTGTTGGAATATATGCTTTTTAGTGCAGAATAGGTGGGAGTTGTTAAGGCTTGCTCGCTAGGGTAAGTGGAGACAAATGTGAGATACCACCCTAAGGAATTTATGTTTCTAATTTTCGAAAGAAAAAACACCAGCAGGCAGACAGTTTGGCTGGGGCGGCACCCTGCTGAAAAGGTATCAGCAGGGCCCTAAGGTTCACTCATCCAGTTTAGAATAACCCTTTTTGAAAAAGCGTTAACGGAAAAACGTTTGGGGTACTAAAGATCTGGAGTAGAGCGCAAGAGCAAAAGTGAGCCTGATTGGATTTTAAAAAACACAAAATCCAAAGACGAAAGTCTGGTCTAGCGAACCCCTATGTCCCCATTAATAAGGGCTAGGTATGACAGAAAAGCTATCTCGGGGATAACTGAGTTGTAGCGCCTAAGAGCTCATAGAGCTTTCTTTTAGAAAAAGAAACCTCGGAAAGAAAAACGAGAAAGAAAACTAAAAGAAGAAAGAGTAAATCGACGGCGCTGTTTGCTACTTCGATGTCGGCTCACCGCATCCCGGCTGTGCAGAATAACCTTTTTGGAAAAAAGTTTAACCAAAAAGTTCTGTTTGCAGCCAAGGGTGGGGGTGTTCACCCATTAAAGCGGTTCGTGAGCTGGGTTAAGAAGTGGTCGTGAGCTGGGTACATGTAGCAAAAGATTTATAAAATAATAAATCTTTACACTGTCTATGTATTCAGTTTCCGAAGATTCAGTACGCTTCTCAAGGTTAAAAGAGATTCAATCAATCCATTTTTTTGAAAAGTTTCCCGATGATGCGAGATTTATTGATGTTCAAAAACAGTTAGGAGAGATATTGACTACAATAAAGAAAGAAACGGAAAAAGATGAGTTTAATTATTACAGACAACAACTTAATGCAAAATATAAAAATTTAAAATTTTATATGAATGGACGAAGAAATCCACCATTAAGTTTTATAAGAGAACTAGAAGATATAACTAGAAAACTTAATTTGAACATTGAGATCGAAAAACTATTCAATAATGTAAGTGTGAGATTTGGACATGGAGGAAATGCAGCAACTGCTAGATTACCAATTATAATGACAACAGAACTTGCTTATCTTGTTGGTGCAATGAGGGATGGAACGCTTGCAAGATCTGGTAAATATGAAATTAGTTATTCACAAAAAAATGTTGAATGGCTAAAAATCATTAAAAATCTTTTAATGCAAACTTTTCAACCATCTAACGAACTAGCAATAAGAAATGATAGAGTGACTTTAAGCAACAGACCAATTTTTGAATACTTACATAGAATCTTTGACATTCCTATAGGAAAAAAAGATCAATGGGAGACGCCAAAAATTATAAAAAATTCTTCTCTTGAATTACAAAGATATTATATAAGAGGATTTTACGATGCTGATGGATTATCTTGGCAATTAGGTTTTTGTCAGGTAAACAAGGAAGCAATAGGTTTTGTTAAAGAAACATTAGAAAAATTAGGCATTAAAACAGGAAAACTTTCTGTAAGAAAGATAAAAAATAAAAAACCATTATATTCATTTAATACATTATGGAAATCACGTCATGATTTTATTAGGTTGATTGGATCTCTTAATCCTTCGAAGCGAAAACTGTTTTTTCCCACTTAACATAACGTTGTGAGACAGTTTGTATGATATCTACTGGAAGTGTTAAATGTCTGGATGGAAGGACCATTTAGTACGAGAGGAACGGTGGTTCGTGGCCTCTGGTCAATCGGTTATCTGATAAGGTAGGCCGAGCAGCTACGCCATATTTCATAAGAGCTGAAAGCATCTAAGCTCGAAAGAATCCGTGAAAAGAGACATAGAACTCCTATAGAACATGGGATTGATAGGATCAGGGTGTAAGCATCAAGGCAACGAGATGTTCAGCCTGTGATTACTAATTGTTCAAAAATAAAACTTTTAGAGTTAATTGCCTATGTTTTTACTTTTTCTTATTGAGCAAAATTTATAAGTAAACTAATCTTTTTAATTTCTATGGTTATAGATGAAGAAAACAAGAAAAAAGGTTATGAGGCTGAAGAAAAATTTAGAGGCTGGCTAGAAAAGCATAACATTCCTTATTTATACCTACAACAAGATACACAAACACTATCTCTTGCATTTAAGAAGTATTTTAGTGGAAAAAGGCCTGATTTTTTAATTTTAATTCCGAATTTAGGATTCATATTTGTGGATGTGAAATATAAAAAATTAAATCCTGGTTATAAAACATATCCTATAGATAGTGAAGAAACAAAAAATTATTCTTCACTTCAAAGAAAATTTAATTTAAATATATGGTATGTTCTTTCTAATGAAGATTTTGATTATAAAACTTGGTTGTGGATTCCTGTTTCTAAAGTACTTGAATCTGGTAGACCTGTTTTTACTTCAAGTAAATCTAAAATGGAGTTTTATGCTGTTATGCCACAAGAATTTATACAAATAGCTATTGACGATTCATTGGATAGGTTACTGTCTAAATGCTTTATAGAAGAGACTAAGAAATAAATGTTAAAAAGTTTATTAAAGATAAATTATAGGTGGCACTCTAAAAAGAGATGCCACGAAACGAAAATATGCTGCTACTATGATAGTTTTTTGTTTAATCTGCCATTTTAAACCCTGTAGCTTTTATACCAAAACATTTATATTCTACAGTATATAGGTTATTTATATAGTTTGTAGGTAGGTGTTCAACTATCGTTTTTTCGACTTTAAACAGTCAAAAAATGAGGAAAGTCCACCCACACAGCCCTTTTAGAAAAAGCGCTGGCGGAAAAAGCAGTTGTCTGATGCAAATCAGATTTCAGAAATGGAAGGCAACCGCACAGAAACGAGACCAGTTATTGTAAAAGATGATGCTGTTAAAGCTGATGTTTCAATAATATGGATGAAACGGCGAGCCCCAACTTGTGCAAGACAGCCCTTTAGAAAAGCGCTGGCGGAAATAAGGATAAACCCTTATCAACCCTCTGCTTTTGAAAGGTAAGGTCGCTTAGTCGGATGTTGAGATGAACTGTTAATAATTAAGCTTTTCTTAGGAAGAAAACCTTGGAAAAGAAAAAACCGTTGTTAAGTTCAACTGAAGGTGGCTTATAACCTGCCTACTAACCTTTCTTAGAAAGAAACGTTAACAAAAGAAATCTTTTAAAAAAAGCGTTTGCGGAAAAATTTTATAAATATTCTCTTATTAAAAAAAGTATACGTTCATGAATCTTTTTTATTGAAGATCTTTTTCTCCATTCCTCATAATTGAATGGCTTAGATTTTGAAAGTGTTTTGTTAAAATAATTTTTAAGGGCCAAAATCATTTCCCTGTTTTTGCCGATAAAGTTTATTTCATATTGGTGAATAAAACTCCTGTAGTCTACATTTGATGAACCGAGTAAAAAAATCCTGTCATCTACAATTAATAATTTTGAGTGCAATCTTTTAGGCATAAAATAATAAATGTTTATACCATTCTTGTATAATAACCCTAGGTACCTATTTCTAACTAGATTCATTATCCTTATATCTGATATGTAAGGAAGAATTATTAATACCTTAACTCCTCTTTTAACTGCTTTTGAAAGCGCACTTCTTATACTTATAGAAGGAACAAAATACGGAGTTTCAATCATAATCTTATTTCTTGCTTGATTAATTAACTGGATATAGCGGCGCTCTGTTACCCTATATGTAGAGGAAGGAATATCACGAATAATTTCAAATTGCCTATGGATCAAAGATTTGATTCTTTTTGATGCTTGTTTATCATATGATTCCCAACTATGAAGAAAGGCTTCTGCGAAAAGCGGAGAGATATCTCCTTCTAATCTTATTACTAGCTCTCTCCAATCTAAACAAGTTTTAGTAATATTCGCAGAACCAATATAGGTGATATTATCATCTATCACTAAAAGTTTTCTATGATTTCTTTCGTGATTTTTAGAAAAGATTCTTATGACATATCGAAATTCCTGAAAAAACCTGAATTCTGCTCCTGAATCTATTAATTTTTTAAAATAGTTTCTATCTGCTGAGGAACCCCAGGCATCAACTAGAAGTTTTACTTTTACTCCTTGCTTTGCTTTTTTTATTAAGAGATTTTTGAATCTATCTCCTATTACATCATTATCATAAATATAAGTTTCAAGAAAGATATATCTCTTGGCTAGTGCAATATCTTTCAACATTTTTTTGTATAATATTTTAGGGTCTGAGAGAATTGTGAATTTTTCCATTAAATTTTATAATAAAAATTGATTTATTATGTTTTCTATTTAGTAACTTTATTGAAAATCTATAATGACTTGAATTTTTTGGACCGTATCATTAAAGAAAAAGAAATAAAAGTAGGCTTTTTTTCAAAAATAGTCAGCGTAATGTTTTTAAATAGAAGAGTTTTAGGATTATTATATGGCAGATAACAAAATTCAGCTACCTCAATCTGGCGGTGGTTTAGTCAGGTATTTTGATGACTACAAGAGCAAGTTAGAATTTGGACCTATGGTAGTAATAGTTGTAATTGTGGTTGTTATTGTTTTAGAGCTATTATTGCATAAAATCAATATATTTGGATTTTAAGCGTTTTTATTCTATAAGTAGATTTTTATATAAGTTATGTTTTAATATTAATATGATACCTGGAATTAACCCTAAAATGATGAAACAAGCTATGAAAAAGCTTGGGATGAAGCAAGAAGAAATTGATGCTGAGGAAGTAGTAATAAAATGCAAAGATAAGCAAATCAGGTTTGTTAATCCTCAAGTAAGTAAAATAAATGCTATGGGACAAGAGACTTTTCAGATTATTGGAGATTACGAGGAAGAAGGTATAGAAGGATTTAATGAAGATGATATTAAAACTGTAGTAGAACAAACTGGATGCACTCATGATGAGGCTAAATCTGCTTTAGAAGAAGAAAAAGACCTTGCTAAGGCGATAATAAAACTCAAGAAAGATTAATATGGAATATTGTGCTAAGAATAATGGAAGAATATGAATTGCTGATGAAAAAAGCTTTAACTGATTTTAAAACTGCTGATCATATGATCTATGTTACATATCCTTTAGTTAATGATCCGAGGATTATAGTGAACATTATTGATAAATTGTTTAATGCTTTGATTAACACTATAACTGCTATTTTAAGTTATGAATATTTGTATAAAAGAATAAGCAGAGTTCCAGAGAGTTTAAATGAAAAGTTAGACTTGTTTAAAAGAATAATAGATAGAAGATATAATTTTGATAAAGGGATTTTAGGGCTGATTGATGACTTAATTAAATTAAGAGAATTTAGGAATAAGAGCCCTATGGAGTTTGTTCGAAGGGAAAATTTGATAATTTGCAGCTCTGGGTATAATACAAGATCAATAAATCACAGGAAAATAAAAGAATATGTCAATCAATCGAAAAGTTTTATGTTTAATGCTAGCAGGTTATTAGTACAAAATGGAATTTGATGATTTAGAAGATAGTGCAGAACAGGAATTGAAGAGAGCAGATCATTTGATCTATGTTACTTTGAAGTATACAAGAACTGTTGATGTGATTAAAAACACAATAAAAAGATTGATCAATGCCTATGATTTTGCGATATTAGAGGCTTTGAAATACTTAAAAATAAAAAACATTTCTGATGTCGCTAGAGTAAGGATTAAACAACTTGAAGAAAAATTGCCACAATTCAAGTCTGAGATGAGATTCTATCTATTATTGAAAGAATTAGATGCTGTGCCTTTTAAAAGAAAGGAGGAATATAGGAAGAATGTTGCCTTAGTTACTGATATCATGGATGTTAATTTTGAAAAATTAAGAGGTTTTTTTGAAAGAACGATACTGTTTGTCAAAACTGTTGAAGAAATGACTAAGGAAAAGGAAATTAAGAAAACGAAGAAAAAGTGATATTCTTAAATAAAAAAGCCAACTATTGTAAATATAATTCCTACTAAAGTAAAAATAATTGTGCTAAAAGTAACTCCTGGTTCTATAACAGCAATTTGTGGTTTTTGTGGGTTATAATAAACAAGAACCCCTGTTCCTATTGGATATTTAACTAGAACTCTCTGAATACTAATTAATTTAGAACTAGTTCCACCGAATGAGACTCTATTAGAGAAATATCTTGTTCCATTGATGAAATATTCAAAAAGTATTGCTGAACTGTAATTTGATCCCTGCCTTATATTTCTCTGGATCTGAATATCTGAAGAAATAATCTTTCCTTGAACAGAAGGCCAGTTTTTGCTTGAAAAACCCCTGACTATATTTATTATTCCTGTGATAAAGAAAATTAATCCTATTATTATAAAAGGTATCTTTCCAATAATTGTTCCAGTTAGGCTATTAGTAATGTAGATTACCATTTGTTATATCTAATTAGTTTATTATATATAAGTTTTACTTAATATTCGAAAAGTAAAGGTTTTTAAATAACTATTTCTATTAAACTACTATGGAAAGAGTTGATTTTATTCATAGGAGCCCTTTTAGGAAAAGCGCTCGCGGAAAAGGAAGATTTTGATAGTAAGAAAACTCTTTTAAATCCTGAATTCTTTAAATTAAGTAATGGCGACCTTAGTTTAGTGGTAAAACTCAAGCCTGTGGTTTTTAAGCAGAAAGCTTGCAACGTGAGTTCGATTCTCGCAGGTCGCCCTTTAAAATTAAAGAGGAGTAAAAATGGAAGGTTTTAGAGATTTTTATCCTGAAGATAAAAGAATACAGAATTGGATATTTGATAAATGGAGAAAAGTAGCTGAAAAATACGGCTATTGCGAAGTAGATGGACCTATATTAGAACCTATTGAAATTTATAATAAATCTGGGGAAGAAATACCTGAACAAATTTATAGTTTTACTGATAAAGGTGGAAGAAAATTAGCACTAAGACCTGAGACTACTCCGACTGTTGCCAGAATGATTAAAGAAAAAAAAGACTTGAAAATGCCAATAAAATGGTATTCTATTTCAAGATGCTTAAGATATGAAAGGAGCCAACTTGGACGCAAAAAAGAATTTTTCCAGTTTAATCTAGATTGTTTAGGAAGCAAGAATTTAATGATTGATGCTGAAGTAATAGCAACTAGTATTACGATAATGAAAGAACTTGGGCTAAGTAAGAAAGATTTTTTTGTCAGAATAAGCAATAGAAAATTAATGGAAGATTTATTATTAGATATCGGAATTAATAAAGAAAACTTAAAAGATATCTACAGGATTTTAGACAAAATTTGCAAATATTCTGATGATGAAATAAAAAAAGAATTAAGAGAAAAAGGAGTAGAGTCTAAAAAAGTAGATGAATTATTTAAACTATTAAAGATTAGGGATTTAAGCAGAATTAAGATTAATAGTTCTGGATTAGAAGAATTAAAAGAATTATTTAGATTATTGGATAACTACGGTGTTTTAGATTTTTGCAAGTTAGATTTAAGCATCATGAGAGGTTTTGATTATTACACCAGCACAGTATTTGAGGTGTTTGACTCTAGCGCAGAATTCAGAGCTATTGCCGGCGGTGGAAGATATGATAATTTAGCTGGAGTTCCTGGTGTTGGATATGGTATGGGTGATGTTGTAATACAATTATTCCTAGAAAGAAGGAAAAAAATTCCTGAGTTAAAAAAAGAAGTTGATTACTTCATAGCTCCTGTGAATGAGAATATGAACAAAAAAGCAATAAAAATAGCTAGTAAATTAAGAAAAAATAACTTTAAGATTGAAGTTGAGGTTCTTAATAGAAATTTAGGAAAGCAGATTAATTACGCTGATTCTATAAATGCCAAGAATTTAGTTATTGTTGGTGAAAAAGATAAAAGCAAAGTAACTGTAAGAGATATGAAAACCGGGAAAGAAAAGAAAGTGAAGATTTAGAAAGTTTCTGAAACAGGATTTTGGGCTATTGCTGTGATTAATAATAAGAATATTATAAATAAGATGAAGAATAAAACCAAAAGCAAAAATAAAGGTATTAGATAAATTAAAGTTGATTTTAGCTTACTGAATTTGTAGATTTTATGAGTTCCTATTATCAATAAAACTAAGGAATAAACCCAGGAAAACCAATTTATTATTGGAATCCATCCAAATACTAAGCTTGGCGTTCTTGAATATGTGTATAATTTATAGACTGTTTGATAGTCTTTTTCTCCCTTATATATTAATAACCAAACATATAAAATTCCAGATACTATGAATGTTGATAAAATTGAAATTGGGGCTGAGATGAGCAATATTTCTATTGTTTGAGTTAAACTAAAGGCCTGGGCTTCTGCTCCTAAATTAAATAAATTTAAGAACAGATTTACTATTTTTTCTTTAAAAATTAATAATAAAATTAGACTCATAATCGTGAAAAAAACAACTAGAACTGTGAGGTAGATTAAAGATGCTTTAATGCCTTTTTCCTTTTCTATTTCAGAGAAAAATTTTGATGGGTTTAATAAAACCTGCTTTATTTTTTCTAAAAAGTTCATATTTTATAAGATTGTTTAATTATTTATAAAGCTTCTTCTTTTCCTTCTGTGATGTCAATTTCACCAAAAGGAATTTCTTGCTCCAGGTTTACTTTATTTTGTGATGCCAGATGCAATAAAGGGACAAAAGTGTAGATTTTATCTTCTTTTTTATCTGATGACAATAGTTCTGTAAAGGTTACTTTGGGGTTTTTTTGAAAAAATTCTTTTATTCTTGTGTATAAACTCTTTATCAAAGAAGATATATCTATTTTATTTTTTGGAAGATCGATTTCCCTTAAAACGCGTTCGTCTCTTCTTCTGATATTGCGGTGTTCATCAACTTCTAATGCTTTCTGCAATGCCTCTATTAAGTCATTTACATTAACTTTTCTTTTTCTTGCTTGAGGGGTTTTTACCAATAAAGGCGGTATTTTTTCTTCACCCATGAAATCCAAAGGATTGTCTTCATCTGAAAGTAAATCTTCTTCTTTTTGAAATAATAAGTTATCAAATTCAGCTATATTTTCATTTACCAATTTATGAGATTTAATTTTTAATAAAATTGAAGCTGCTAATACTACTTTTCCTGAGATGAAAAAGTTAAGAGTCTGTATTTCTTTTATTGTTTCTAAGTAGCGTTTTGATAATACGGAAATATTAATATCCCAAGGATCCATCTGCTCTGTTTTTATCAAATCATAAATAATAGACTGCCAAGTAATTTCATCTTCGTTAATTAACATTTCATATAATCTATCTTGCATAATATTAAGAGTATTTATATATTTAAAAAGTTTAGTTTTTAGAAAATCGGAGGCAACTGATGGGAAGACACTATGAGGCAGTAAGATTAATTTATTCAGGTAATCCTAATATGAGAAAGGGAGAACTAGAAAGAGATGATAGAGAACCAATACTTGGTGTACTAGACTTAATTGGTGAAACAGTAGATCCTAGAAAGTGTACTGCTAGGGAACTTATTGCTGTTTTAGAGGAGATTATGGATGAAGTAGATTAAGTCTCTTTTGGTTGGGTTTTTTGAAAACAGAGAGAACTATAAAAAGGAGGAAAAATGAATGAATATGATTTAGAGATGATAGGATTAAAAGGAATACTTAGTAATGTTTTAGGTACCAAAGAAGAAGTAATGGCTTTTTATGAAAGACTTGCCAAGGCAACATCAGAAAGGTTTAGAGAATTTGAGAGAGCTAGAAGAGCTTCTGAGTTAGAAGCACACTTTATTTATCTAGATTAATTATTAATTTTATAATTTTTAACCCTTGTTTTGTTATCATTTTAAAGTAGTTTCGATAGAAAAGTTTATATAGAAGTTGTGTAATATAAAAAACTATCACCTCTTTTTTCCCAGGGAGCTTGTCTTCGGACTTAGCTCCCCAGGGTTTAATTCTAATAATATATACTTTATATGAATAATTTTTATTAAGCTGTAATGCTTAAATAAAGAGAATAGTTAGGAATGTAGTTACTTTCTAAGAGGCTTAAAATATGATAAACAAGGAGGAAGATGATAAGAAAGGAAAATAATGACATAATTGTAGTTTGTGATAGGTGTAATAAAGAAACTAAAATAAAACTTGATTCTGAAGAAAAAAGAGATTATTGTTATTGCGGGTATTGCGGGACTTTAATAAAAGATGAGAAGATTATAAGAAAAAACAATGAAGAATACCAAAAAATAGCTAGTTTAGTTGATATTGGAGAAGAAAATTATTTGCCATACTGATTTAGAGCAGAGAAAGAAATATAAAGATACAAATTCTAGTTAAGATTGTGGTTGAGACAGGAAATAGAGGTAGCAGAAAAAAAGAGAAGATTGTTTTAGTAATTGGTTTTTTATTATTTGCCTTTCTGTTATTATTAATAGATCCTAGTTTTACTGCTTATACAAGCATGAATAAATTTATGAGCAATAGTTCATTGTCTTTTATAGACTTAATTGTAATCTTAATAGGAGCGGTCATTTTATTTAAATTAATAGTTAGGAAAAAATAAAGAATTTATTTCTTAGTTTCAAACTGAGTGTAATGACATTGACCACAGTATAACCTATTCTTATGCTCTGCTAAAAAATAAGAAGCACCGCATTTAGGACAGGTTTTTCCCCTGATTAACTTATTTCCTTCTATTCTGTATTTTGAATATTTTTTACTTGGTTTTTTGTTTTTTACTTTTTTCTTTGCCATATATAAGCACCTACGGTTCTTATCAACTCCCTTTTTAATTACCTGTGGTTTCTATTACTTCCCTTGTTTAGGAGCTTGTGTTGGTTTTTCCTCTTTTTTCTCTTTTGATTTCTTTTCCTTTGGTTCTACTTTTTTTAAAGATTCCTCTGAGGCATAAACATAAACTAATACTTTTGCTTTTGAAGCACCGAATATTTGATTTATTTTTTTAAGGACAATTAGATTTTCTTTTATTTTTAACAAAGAGGATATTTCTTTTAACATTTCCTCTTTTTTTGGTGTTGCTTTATCGTAAATAGCTTCAAGCTCTACTTCTTTTCTGTCTAATAGCTTTTTTTGTTTTTCGTTTAATATTTTTAGATTTAACATTTTCTCAACCAAGCATGAACCTCTTTTGCTATATTACCTAAAGTATATTCTGCATCATCTCTTACTTCGAAATATCTTCTATTTATTTCTCTTTCTGGAATATTGCCATAGACGTGAAGAAAGTGTACAAATTCTGCTAAATCAGCTTTATCCATATCTAAAGATTGTAATGGCGTGTCTTTGTTTAACATTTGAGCTTCTTCTGGTTCAAGAGCGAGGTTTATAGTTAAGTGCGATATTAAGTCCTCTAATACTTGTTCTTGTGTTGGAATAGTTTCTATCATCTTACTTTTATAGCATATTCTCCTTTTGCTGTGATTCCTATTTTTTTAGCTATTTCAGACTTATTTGGATCTAAGATAACAAGTTTTCCTTTCCAATTATCTGTGAAGTCATTACCTTGGCATAAAGGGCATTTGCTACCTGTAACAAATAATTTACATTTTTTGCATACTTTTTTTGTTGCCATTTTTATTCCATTTCTATTTCATAGAACCCAAAATTTTTTATATCCTCTATTGAATAAAATTCTGTTGGGTTCACTTTGGTTATAAATTTAACTCTCTTTTTAATTGTTCTGCCAGTATATTTTTTTGTTTTTGGATTATACTCTTCTAAAATTAGGATATCTCCTTCCTTCAGTTTAAAATCAGCTAATCTTAAGTCTATATTCTTCTTTTGTTTTAATATTTTTTCAAAATGCTCTGGCCAAGTTTTCTTTTTTATTTCTACCATTTATTTTTCCCGTCTATTATGTTTATTTGCTTTTTTCTTCTTTTTCCTTATGATCTTTCTGCTGTCTCTTTATTTCTTCTTCTAAATAAGTCAATGGGCCTAACCAAGGTTGCCTCATTGTTAGACCTATCTTTGGATTTAACATTTCTTTGTATGAAACTGCAATAATACGAGCCCTACATTTATCGCCTACCTTTAAAACTTTTTTGCTTTCTTTTCCTGTTAAAACCCCTGCTTTGCTGTATGAAACAAAATCATCCATTGTTTGCGAAATGTGAATCATGCCATCAAGAGGGCCTAAGTTGATAAATGCCCCAAATTCAGCAACTTCTGTTATTACGCCATGAATAACTTCTTGAAGCTCTGGCTTAAAAGTGATTAATTTAAAGATTGTATCATAATAAGCTGCTCCATCTCCTGGTATCAGAACACCATCGCCTACTGAGATTACCTCAGAAATACAGATGGCAATTCCTAAATCTTTTGAAATATAGTTAGAAAATTGGCTGTTTAGGCTCTCTAATATTGAATGTTTAATATCATTTTTAAAACTAGTTGGTGGAACTCTGATGTGGCTCCTCACTTCAACTTCATAAAACATTTTTAAGGCCTCATACAAAAATAAGATATTTTTTTTGTCTAATAGTAATGATGACAATTTTACCCTTTTTAAGCTTTTCTTTTAGTTCTTTGTCTAAAGTAGCAATTATCAGTGTTTTATCCTTATTTGTTAAATCAAGAATAAGCTCGTCAACTGATTTATTCTTAAGTGTTTTTATTTGATTAAAACTGGAAAGAATTTGAATTGCTAATGCTTGATTTGGTTTTTTCTTTAATTCGTCTATTGTCTTATCTAGGTAAGCTATATTAAAATTAAAGTCACATAATTTTTTTAAACTTTCAACTAAGGTTATTTTCCATTTTATGCTCTGCAGGATAAAATCCGTGTCTAAGATTATTGTTTTCATAATTAAATTAAAGGAACATTTATTTATAAATAATTTGGATTTATTGATTACTCCTTGGTTATAAGTTAGATTAATATAGAGGATATTCTTTTATATAATTATGGCATTAAGGGGGTTAAAAAGAAAAATTGCTATTAGCCTTGCTTCTCTATTATCTTTTGTTGGAACTTCATGTTCTCCTTCAAGCGAACTTGAAAGAGCTTTAGAAGACCTTTTTGGGCTTCTTGCTAATCCTGGTAATCCTGGATATATACCAACTTTTCCTCCTTATGTTACAGATGATACAGCAACGGGCAATAGTAGATATCCTGTAAGCGTTGCTGATTATGATGATGTTACAAATGCAAATCATTTAGTTAGTGGAAAATGCAGCGATAGTGGATATACTGCTATAAAAAAAGCGTATGGGCCAAATGCTGTTGAGAATGGATTCATAGTTAAATTTGATCATGATATAAAAGGTAAAAGTGGTAAAGATATATCAATAAAACTTTATAGTCCTGATAGGGAAGTTTATTATGGTGTTTATTTAGCTGTTCCAAAAGAAATTTATTTTAAAGGAAGAGAGAAAGAGATAAGCCTTACTGGCTGGAATAATTATGTTTTTTATTTGATTCATGAATACAATGGATCTCTGTCTACTGCAACTGTCTTTGACTTGGATGTTGAGCATGCTGGAAGATCCAGTCCTTATGTTGCGGTTATGAATTATAAGCCTAGTGAGCTAAGAGTTTCATGCTTAATTGACTTAAATGGAGATTAGTAAACTATTTATATTTTAGATTGTTTTTATAATTGATGCAAAATAGAGGTGTAAGCGAATTTATTGGACTTGTTTTGATGATTTTAATTGTTGTTGTTTTATTTGTTATTGTTTTCTTTGCTTTTGATGTTAGAAAATATTTTACTGAGGGCAGTCCTTGTTCTGATGTTAAGGTAGATGTTGTAGGCGCCTGCTATAATGAAAAAAACATTATTATTAAGATAAAAAATAATGGAGACTTAGATGTAAATAATGGATTTTTATTCAAAATATATGGAAATGAGGTGTATGATGTTCCAAGTGCACCATTTACACTATTAAGCGGATTTGGAGTTAAAGAAGTTGTCTTGCCTTATGAAGGTTTTGTTAAAGAAGTGAATAAGATTGTAGTTCTGCCTAAACTAATAGTTAATGAGAAGCAGTATATATGTGATTCTAACTTAGAGGGGTATAAATTAAATGCCTGTTAAAAAAGTTATTAAAGTAATAATTGTAGTTTTATTTTTTTTAATTACAATTCTTAATGTATACGGAGAAGTACAAATTAGTTTTGAACCTAATGATAAATATGCTGCTGGTGATGTTTTAACTATTAGAATTGATCCTGACAAGTATGGCGTGTTTAAGTATGTATATATTTATGATGACAAAAATACTTTACAAGAAACTATAATCCTTAATAATTGCAAGGATTTTACCTGCTATACTCCTTTAATGATAAGATATAATTTGCCTTTAACTTGGCATGGCAATTATTCTGTTGCTGTTTATGATTACGGGATAAATGACTATGTTCTTGGGTATTTTAATGTAGAAAGCAAAATTGTTTTTAACAGAAATTTAAAGTGCAATAGATGTAGCAGCCATAAAGCCCCACCATTAACTGATGTTGAGATGACTATCAGCGCTAGTGGAAAAGGCAATTTAGTAGATTATTTTGAAAAAGATTGGATGATTATAGATGCTAATGATGGTGTGGTTAGCAATTATGATTCAAGATTTAATAAAATAAGCTGGAATGTTGATGGAAGTATTTCTAAAACTTACATAATAAAATCACCTGAAAGAACTATGCCTAGTACAAAATATTTATTTTTTACTGAATTAAATAGCAGAAGCGATGATTGGTTTGTTATTGTTGCTGATCCTACTAATATTGTTGAGGAGTTATTGCCTATTGTGCATACTAATACAAGATTAAGTAATGTACAATTAACACAAAACCAAGTTGATCTAATTAGAAGCGATGATAATTTATATTTAAATATGAAAAAAGGAGCAAAGTTAGAATCTGAATTAAGTGATACTAGTTTAACTCCTAATGTGATAAATAATGCTTATTGCGAGCTATATTATTATACTACTGCTAACATTAATAATAATGGTAGATTTCAACTATATAATAGAAAAAAAGGCAACTTAATTGATAGTGCTAATATTATTAGATCTACTAGTGAAAATGTGCTTTTGTTAAATAATTTGCAAAATAAAGGACTAACTGTGAATGATATAAATACTTTGTTTATTACTGTAAATAATGCTGGAAAATCAAATTCAGATTTTATTTATGTTGATAAGATTAGATGTGTAATAGATTATGGCGTTAGCTCTAATTTGGGAATTGGTATTTCAAACGAACTTAGTAATGGGATTAAGTGGGATATTCAAACTTTACCTGTAAATGATTTTGATGCTGTTGGAAATGATGGAGATACTTTGTATTATATAGATGTGAATGCAGAGGGAACTAATGTTGATGTTTATTTGAAAGGAAACGGTAATCTAATTTCTGGAACAAATAATATTCCTTTGGGAAATGAAAAAGTTAGCTCTTCTACAACAGATAGCAAGGTTTTAACTGGAATTCAAAATCCTATAACCTTGAATTATAATGATAATAAAATTGGAAATAATTTAATTAATGGAAATAGAATTTATTTAAAGTTTTATTTAACTGTTCCTGGAAGCCAAGCTGCTGGAAATTATGTAAACTTATTAAATTTCAAAGCTGTTCCTAATGGAGTAATTCCCTAGAAGTTAAATCCAAAAGGTTTTTATATGTCCAAATAAGTCATATTTTATAATGGAAAAGAATAATTTACTTGTTGCTGTTGTAATAATAGTGATTGCTTTAGTGTTAATTTCTTATCCTAATTTTCAAAAAAATAAAGGGTTGACTGGATCTGCTACTGAGATACTGGTTGGTTCTAGTGCTTTAATTGCTAATTATTTTGCTATTGCCGCTTCTAACACATTAACAACTGATGGAATTAAATGGAGTGGTTTAAACCCTGGTGATATTGATGTTAATGCTGAGGGAAATAATCAGGCAGGAACGAGCAATTATTTTATTACTGTATCGAGTGATTCTAATGTTAATGTTGATCTTTGTGTAAAAGCTAGTGCTCCTTTAACTAGTGGATTAAATACTATTCCATTAACTGATTATAAATGGGATAGCGATATAGTTAATCCCTTATTGACTAGTGCAATTGCTATTGATTTAGCTTATGCTGGTGCAGATACAAGCATTGCGCCTGGAAATTCTGATTATTACAGATTTTGGTTAAGTGTTCCTGGGAATCAAGCAGCTGGTACTTATACTAATACTATAAGTTTTAAGGGAGTTCAAACTGGTAATGTATGCTAAAGCCTTTCTTAAAAAGAAAGCCTTGGGAAAGAAACGGAAAAGAAAATAAAAAGAGGTAAGATGAAATCAAAAATAATACTTTTTTCTTTATTACTAATTTTATTAATACCTAGTGGTTTTGCTTTAAAAGGGGTTGGTATTAAGTGGACTAGTGAATCTGCTTATGTTGATGAAAAATCACCTGTTTGTTTGGATTATGGAATTTATAATCCGTGGGATGAAGACATTAATGCTCAACTAGGAGTTTCCAAAGAACTACAAGAAGTGATTAGAGTTAAGGAAACTGAAACTGTTTTTGTGAAAGCAAATACACCGAATACTAATGCTGTTCCTGTTAAATTGTGTTTTGATATTCCTAAAGTGTATAAAGATAATTGTCTGGTTGCTGGAGTGATATGCGAGCAAACTTGCAGTTTAGGTGAAGTTAATTACAAGGGAGAGGTAATAGCCACTGGAAGTGGAACTGAAGTTAGTGCTGGCAGTGGATCTACAGCTACTGTTTCTGCTTCTGTGCCATTGGAAATAAGGATTAAATGCAATCAACATGAGAGAAGCTATATTGTTGTGTACATTGCTGTTTTGATAATACTTTTAATAATAGCACTTATATTTTATACAAAAAGAAAAAAGATGTAAATGCCTAATAAAATAATATTAATCTTAATTATTTTTTTAAATGTTGCTTTTGTTTATTCTGTTATTGACGTTCCTTCTAATGTTGTTGTTTCTGGTTGTGGTGATGGAATTTGTAATGTAAATGAAAGTTGCAGTAATTGTAAATTTGATTGTGGTGAATGTTTCATTCCTGGTGGTTCTGGTGGCGGTAGTTCTGGTGGTGGGGGAAGTGACGGTGGAAGAAAACTGCCTAATGATGAGATTATAGATAATAAACCTACTGATGGGATAGTTAAATGTAATGAGTATTGGATTTGTGAGGATTGGAGAGAATGTGTTAATAATGAACAAAAAAGAAGTTGTTATGATTTTGAGAAATGTAACACGACACTATATAAACCAGAGGAAAGAAAAGAATGCGGGCAGCAAGCTGTTTTACCTGCTCTACTTGTGAAAGAAAGTAACCTTTCTTTTTTGATTATTTTTTTAATGTTGATACTCTTACTTTTGACCTATTTTTCCATCAAAAAGAAGAAAAATAGAAGAAGAAAGAGAAAATATGCCTAGTCAACAGGTTTTAAGGCAGAAGCGGCAACTGGAATATAAATAAGCCCTTGATATTCAAAAGCTTTTTTTTCTTTTAGCGCGGTTGATATTTTATGTTCCAATAAATTAGTATCTGTAAAATTTTCGGCGCGACCCTGCGGGTCTTGAACTAACGGTACCCTACCGTCCCCGTTCGAGTCAAGCAAATCACCATACCCGGCATCCAGATCAGACCTGCAACGGTAAAGCCCCCAGAGACCTGATTGTGAACCTGGAGTCCAAACTGATACTCCTGGTTCATTTTCTTCACAAGGGACTATTCCTTTTTTTGGATCATATCTTACTCTTTGATCTTTTTCTAACCATAATGCTTCTTTTGCTTCCACATAAGGAGTTTCTGTAAATTTAAATCCATTATTACCTCTATCTACTCCTAAACCTGAAACTATTAAAGGAACTTTTGTTTTTGTTTTACCTATTAAATATAATGCTCTTTGTCTTAAGTCTTCATTTGGACCTTGATTAGGATAAACAGCTACAGAATTTGTATCTGCATAAGTTGTATCTCTTTTTGGAATAGAATCCCAGAATCTAATAACTTCTTCTGGACTTGAAACATGAATATCGTTACATGTTTTTCTTACAAATTGATTAAAGAATAGGTTTCTTGGTAAATTTGAATATGCTACTTGTTGTCCTATTTGAGGAAGAGTTTGATATGCTATTGAAGCATTGCCTTGAAATTCTTCATTTAATCTTGCTATTGCTTCTTGACCTAATTCATCATAGATTAAATTGCCTAGACGTGGTTTTGTAGGATCTCCCTCTAATTGATAATGATTTAGCATTTTAATCTTGTTTTGTTAGATAATTATGGTTTATAAATGTGATTTATTACTGGCAGTAATAAAAATAAGGATAAAAAATGCACTTTTTTTCTAGTCTTGGGAATGGGTTTTTTTATTGGTACAGGGCTAAAGAAGGGCTATTTTTTTGGGTAGAAATTTAGGTTTATACGACTTAAGCTATCAGAATTCTTAGGTTTTAAGCTGCGAAAGACTTATATAGAAAAATGTTATTTTAAACATTGAATAAGCCTAATTTTAGGGGGATTAAGGGGTAAAAAATAGTTGGAAAATAGTAAGATGACTCAAGAATATAGAGCTGAAAGTATAACTGTATTGAAGGGGCTTCAAGCAGTGATTGCGCGTCCTTCGATGTACGTTGGAGATACTGGATTAAGAGGACTACATCAAATTGTCTATGAAGCAATTGATAATTCCTTAGATGAAGCCTTAGCAGGGCATTGTAAAAATATAACCTTGATAGTCCATAAGGATGGAAGTATTACTGTAGAAGATGATGGAAGAGGTATTCCTATTGATGAGCATCCTGTTGAAAAAAGGCCTGCTGCTGAAGTTGTTTTAACTGTATTGCATGCTGGCGGTAAATTTGATAAAAAAACATATAAAGTTTCTGGTGGGTTGCATGGTGTTGGTATTTCTGTTACTAATGCTTTGTCTGAATGGCTAGAGGTTGAGGTTAAAAGAGAGAATAAATTATATAGACAAAGATTTTTGAAAGGAATTCCTGAAGCACCGGTAATTTCTGAGTTTAATGATATAAAAACAGGAACCAAAATAACTTTTTTTCCGAATCATGAAATTTTTGAAGATATAAACTTCCACTTTGACACTTTAGCTAATAGGTTAAGAGAATTAGCTTTTTTAAATAAGGGAATAAAGATAGTAATTAAAGATGAACGGGCAGACAAAACAGAAGAATTTCAATATGAAGGCGGAATAAAAAGTTTTGTTGAACATTTGAACAAGAATAAAACTGTCCTTAGCCAGCCTATTTATCTAAAAAAAGAGAGTGATAATGCTGAAGTTGAAGTTGCTTTGCAATACAATGATGGTTACAGAGAGAATATTTTCAGTTTTGCCAATAACATTAATACTATTGAAGGCGGAACACATTTAAGCGGATTTTATACTGCTTTAACAAGAGCAATTAATAATTACATCAAGAAAAAAAATATTAACGGGAAAGTTGAAAGTTTAAGCGGAGAAGATGTAAGAGAAGGTTTAAGTGCTGTTATTTCTGTTAAAATTCAAAATCCCCAATTTGAAGGACAAACTAAAACCAAATTAGGCAATTCTGAGATTAAAGGTTTTGTTGACAGAGTTGTTTTTGAAAATTTAAGTAATTTTTTTGAGGAAAATCCTGGAGTAGCTAAAATTATTATAGGAAAAGCTTTAGACGCGTTTAGTGCTAGGGAAGCTGCCAGGAAAGCGAGAGAATTAGTAAGAAGAAAAAGTGCTTTAGTTGGAAGAGGATTACCTGGAAAATTAGCTGATTGCCAAGAAAAAGATCCTGCCAAATCTGAATTATTTATTGTTGAAGGAGATAGTGCTGCTGGTACGGCAATTTCTGCAAGGGATAGAAAATTTCAAGCTATTCTTCCTATAAGAGGTAAGATTTTAAATGTGGAGAAAGCTAGGTTAGATAAAATATTTGCAAATAAAGAAATAACAAACGTAATAACAGCAATTGGAACTGGAGTTAATGAAGAATTTGATATTAATAAATTAAGATACCATCGAATAATAATCCTTGTTGATGCTGACTCGGATGGTTCGCATATTTCCTGCTTACTTTTAACATTTTTCTTTAGATATGTGAAACAACTTATAGAGAAGGGAAATATTTTTATTGCTCAACCACCGCTATTTAAAGCAATTATAAACAAAAGAACATATTACGCTAGAAATGAAACCTCTTTATCTAGGCTGTTTGAGGAAAAAGGAAAAGATGCTGTTGTTCTAAGATTTAAAGGTCTTGGGGAAATGGATAGTCCTGAATTACATGAGACTGTTATGGGTCTAGAAAAGAGAATTTTAAAGAAAGTTACAATAGAAGATGCTATCGAGGCAGATAGAATTTTTAGTATTTTAATGGGCGAAGACGTTGATGGAAGAAGAGAATTTATACAAAAATATGCAAAAGAGGTAAAGAATTTGGATATTTAAGATGTCAGAATTAAATTTAGAGCAATTGGCAAAATTTTTAGTAATAGCTAAAAAGAAGACTTATGCTTCACAAAATAGAATGAAAATAGAACCAGAAAGGCCAAGATTCGATGAATTGGAATTTGAAGAAGGAGAATTTTATTATAGGGATAGTTATTGTGGTTTTTTTCAAGCGCCTGGAATGGAGATTGTTAGAATTGGCGGAAAAGAAGGAATACCAATCTGGACTATGGCATATTCTGGTGGTGTGATAGATAGATTTTATGGTGATATTACTTTTGCAAAACAAGTTTTTGGTTTTTTGAAAAAAGCTTTGGGTGCAGTTCCTTTACAAATACCATTTAGGGGGCCCAAGAATTTAAAAGACGGTAAATGGGAATATGTAAACGAAGTTCAGGGTGATATCAGAAGATTTAGTGGACATGAAATAATATTGTACAATAGAGAAGAAGTTTTTAATCAAGATCATATTGGGGGAATTGTAGTAGATAAATAAAATGCCAGAAGAGATTCAAGACAAATTAATTCAGGATGAAATAAAGCAGGCATATATGGACTATGCCATGAGTGTTATAGTCAGCAGAGCAATTCCAGATGTCAGAGACGGATTAAAACCAGTACATAGAAGGATTTTATACACTATGTGGAATATGGGTTTAAAACACGATAAACCTTTTGTTAAAAGCGCAAGAATTGTTGGTGATTGTTTTAAGTATCATCCACATGGCGATGCTGCAATATACGATTCTTTAGTCAGGATGGTTCAAAATTTTAGTTTAAGATACCCGTTAGTTCATGGACATGGTAATTTTGGTGGGTCGGGAGGAGAATTTTCTGCAGCTCAAATGAGATATACAGAGGCAAAATTGAATAAATTATCAGAAGAGTTATTAAATGATATAGACAGGGACACTGTAGATTTTATACCAAACTTTGATGGAAGTTTAAAAGAGCCAACCGTATTGCCAAGCAGATTACCAAACTTATTGATTAATGGAACTAGCGGAATAGCTGTTGGAATGGCAACTAATATTCCACCACATAATATTAGAGAAGTCTGTGATGCTATTATTTTTGCAATAGATCATCCTGAATACAATAGTTTAGACTTAATGAAATTCATTAAAGGACCTGATTTTCCTACTGGCGGAATTATTTTAGGGGAAAGTGGAGTAAAAAGCTCTTATGAAACTGGAAGAGGAAAGTTAACTGTAAGAGCTAAAGCTGAAGTTGAAGATGGAAAAATAATCATAACTGAGATACCGTACATGGTTAATAAATCCCTATTAATTGAAAATATAGCACAACTAGTTCATGATAAAAGAATTGAAGGTATATCTGACATAAGAGATGAAAGCGATAGAAAAGGAATGAGAATTGTAATTGAATTAAAGAAAAATTTTGATGGTGAATTGATATTAAACCAACTGTATAAACTCAGTTCTTTACAAACTACTTTTGGTGTTATAATGCTCTCTTTAGTAAATAGTGAACCTAAAGTTTTGAATTTAAAAGATATGGTAAAAGAATTTATAGTTCATAGAAAAACTGTTGTTATCAGGAGAACTAAATTTGAATTAGATAAAGCTGAGAAAAGAGCACATATATTGCTAGGATTGAAAATTGCTTTGGCTAATATTGATCCTGTTGTTCAATTAATAAAGAGAAGTGAAAGTGTTGATGTTGCGAGAATTGGATTAGTTGAAAGATTTGAGCTAACAGAAGTACAAGCTAATGCTATTTTGGAAATGAGATTACAGAGATTGACTTCTTTAGAAACCAGAAAAATACAAGAAGAATATGAACATTTGATAAGACTGATTGAGGAATTGAAAAATATTTTAGCTGATATTGGAAAAATATTTGGAATAATAAAAAGTGAATTAAGTGAAATTAAGAATGAATATGGAGATGAAAGAAAAACAGTAATATCAAATCAGATTGAGGAAGTTGTGACTAATGAGGATTTGATAAATGAAGAAGATATTGTTGTTACTATAACTACCGCTGGATATGCCAAACAAACTTCTTTAGAACTTTATAGAAGCCAGGGAAGAGGTGGAACTGGTATTAGAGCGACTACTACGAAAGAAGAAGATGTTGTTCAAGAATTGTTTATTACAAGTAATCTAAGTCAATTGTTGTTTTTTACTAATAAAGGAAGAGTACATTGGCTAAAAGCGTATGAAATTCCGGAAGCTTCAAGATATGCTAAGGGAGGTGCTTTAGTTAATTTATTACATTTAGATAAAGAAGAAAAAGTAAGCGCGGTTTTGCCTATAAAAGAATTTGACGACAAACATTCTTTGATATTTGTGACTAAGAAAGGTGTTTTGAAAAAAAGTCTGCTTTCTGAATATAGTAATCCCAGAAAAGGAGGAATAAATGCTATTAATCTTAATGGGAATGATGAAGTTGTGCAGGTTAGGTTAACTCCTGGATATTTGAATTTCATAATCGGAACTAAAAATGGACAGGCTGTTAAATTCAATGAAGAGGATGTTAGAGTTATGGGAAGAAATGCAACTGGTGTTAGAGGTATTAAATTAAGAAATGATGAAGTTATTGGAATGGAAGTTGCTTTGGAAGATGGAGATTTACTAACTGTTACTGAAAATGGATATGGTAAAAGAACTGCTATGAGTGAATATAGATTAATTAAACGTGGTGGAAGCGGTGTTAAAAATATTAATGTAACTGAGAAAAATGGTAAAGTAATTGGAATTAAAACTGTAAAAGATTATGATGAAATAATGTGTGTAACAGATAAAGGAAAGATAATAAGAACTGAAGTAAATAATATTTCTAAAGTTGGAAGAAACACTCAAGGGGTAATATTAATAAGATTAAAAGAAAGTGATAAAGTTGCTAGTGTTTCTAGGGTTGTGAAGAATAGTAATTAATTGATTATATAATTTTTTTAATCTCTTCTTAATTCCCAGTTTTGATCTTCAACTTTTTCTTTACCTAGAGTGTAAGCTGTATCATAATAGCCTCTTAATAAAATTCTATCAAAGTTTAATTTTACCATTTCAGAATATCTTGGTTTTCTTGGTTTTCCTTTTATAGGATCCCAAATAGCTACTGAATCTAACATTCTTTTATAAAAATCAATATGTTCTTGATTAAAAATTGGAAATGGAATCATTTCTAGTGGTATTGGGTGTCCATGAGAATTAACAATGCCTTCTAATTTTGCTTTTTTTATTATTGCAAGTTCTCCGGCAACATCATATCTATCAACTATCATCCAAGTTGAAGTTTCTGGATCTTGTCTTGGGCTAAAATTTAAGAAATTAAATTCAAAACCACTTTTATGGCCTGATGTTTCATACAATTGTGATATAGCTAATTTAAATGCATTATCAATTACTGGAAGATGCCATCTTGTGAATTTTATACTACCATCATCTATGTATCTTGAAGGAACTTGAACAATTGCTTTTCCACCTTGTGTTGGTGTTTCTGGAGCCAGTTCTGGATCACAATAAATGTAAGCTGTAATGTCTTCTTCTCTTTGATGATTAACTGAAAAAATTCTTTGACCTTCTAAAACTTCATTTGGCGTTGTTACTCTTTTATATCTTGTTTTTCCCCACTGAGGTTCAGAAAAAACAATTCTTGCCGGATATCTTGGATGCTCTTTTGCTAGTTCACTGAAAGCAGCCACTCTTAACAGTAATGGTATCGCTTCTGTTGAGTCTGTTTTTAGAAACGGAACACCATACATCTGCCACTCAATGGCTTCTGTTTGCGTTCTTGGATAATGAATTTCAACTGGTGTACCTTTTTTAAGGTAATTAGGAGTAGTTTGTTCTGGATATTCTCTTAATAAAGCCATAATTAGTAAAGATTCCCCTGGTTTAATATCTTCTATTCTTTCAACCAAATTTCTTGTTACTTTTCTAACATTTCTCGAGAGTATTGTTGTTATACTTGGAGATGTAAATTCGTGTTTTAATTTTGCCATTATAGTCTAAACTTTTAGAATAAAAAGTAATATAAATTTATCTAAATTATCTCAGCATAACCAATCAACCTAAATCTTCCGCCTAAAATCCTAGAAATTGTTATTCTGTCTGTTTTTGAAGCACAAACTGGAAGTTTTAATATTACGTGAAAAGAATCTTTATGCAATTCTATTACTAAACCAACTGTTGTTGCTGAATTAACATTTAACAATAATTGCTCTGTTTTCTTTATTGGATCTACTTTAAGTTCTTCTTTTGTTCCTATAACTCTGTCTAATAAATGCGGTTTTAGGTTTAATTCATAATAAACTTCTGGTAAATTATTTGGATGACCTGCTATATGACCTAATAAAGAATCTGATTTTACTAATGAAGGATCTAGTTCTGTTAAAACCCCTATTGAGCCACCAGGCTGAACTTCATTTACTGAGAAACCACCTGTTTTTAAGTCGGTTATTTTTGTTTTTAATGGAACCCATTTAACTTTTCCATGACTTATTTCTTTTATACCTGGACGGATTTCAATTTCATCATTAATCTTAAGTTTTCCTTGTTTTAATGAACCGCCTAGAACTCCACCAACTAAATTTTCCACCTCTTGACCTGGCTTGTTAATATCAAAGCTTCTAGCTATGAACATTAATGGAGATTTTGTAGGGTCTCTTTTTGGTGTTGGAATAAAATTAACTATTGCTTCTAATAAAGCATCTATATTGACATTATGCTGGGCTGAAACTGGTATTATAGGAGAGGTTTCTGCTATTGTTCCTTTAGTGAAATTTTTAATTTCTTGATAATTTTTTTTAGCTTGTTCTTCTGTGACTAAGTCTATTTTGTTTTGAACTATTATTATGTTTTTAACTCCTATTATTTCTAAAGCCATTAAGTGCTCTTTAGTTTGCGGTTGAGGACAAGGTTCATTTGCGGCCACTAATAAAATAGCAGCATCCATTATTGCTGAACCTGCCAGCATAGTTGCCATCAAGGATTCATGTCCTGGAGCATCTATAAAAGAAACTTTTCTTACTGGTTTAGAAGTTTTTGTTTTTTTATTTATATAAATATTTTTATCTTTATAGATAACCGCATCTGCGTAGCCTAATCTAATTGTAATTCCTCTTTTAATTTCTTCAGAGTGAGTATCTGTCCATTTGTTGGTAAGGGCAAATAAAAGGGTCGTCTTGCCATGCATTCGGATAATAAACAAAGTTTGCTTAACATCAATCGACGTGGCCGACCATACCAATGTTAATCTCTGGCTGGGCTTTTTCTATATTATCTATTTTTGATTTTTTTATTTTTTCAATCACTTATGAACCTCCAAACTTAGCCCTTTAGAAAAGTGCTAAAACCCCAAAGGACAATGTTAGAAAAAATCAGGCTATTTATAAAGGTTGTTGTAAGGGGTTTTTTGTTTGATATAGATTTATAAAGGGTTATAAAATGTTTTTTGATTATGAAAGAAGTAGTGCTTGAATTCAGGGATTTGTGGAAATCTTTTTATCAGAATGGGGCAGAAAAGCAAGTTTTGAAAGGGGCAAATTTGAAGGTTTTTAGAGGAGATCTTTTATGTGTTCTTGGTGAAAGCGGAGGTGGCAAATCTGTATTGATGGAGCACATGAACAGAAATAATATTCCTGATAGAGGAGAAATTTATCTTTTTGGCGAGAATTTACTGGAAGCAGATCCTGAGAGATTTAATGAATTAATAAAAAGAACAGGATATGTTTTTCAGAGAAATGCTCTTTTCAAAAGTTTAACTGTTCATGAAAATCTTGTTTTGTGGTTTGAAGAGCATAAAGATGAGAAAGATGATGAAAAACTTCAAGCTATTGTGGAAAAGGCTTTACGCGAAGTAGATCTAGATGTGAATATTAGCAGGTATATGCCTTCCCAACTTAGCGGAGGGATGCAAAAAAGATTGGCAATTGCAAGAACTATTGCTTATGAACCTGAAATCATTGTTTATGATGAACCTACTGTTGGGCTTCCTGAAAAAACGATTAAAAGAATAACTAAGTTAATAAGAGAACTTCATAATAAAGGTGGGAGAACATCCATAGTTGTAACGCATGACCTTGATTCTGTTGAAGCACTTGAAGGAAGAATTGCGCTTGTCTATGATGGAGTAGTACATTGCTTTGATTCTTATGATGAGTTTAGAGGAAGCAATAGCAGTGCTGTTCTGAAATATTTTGGAAGATACATAGGCGATGAGGAATAAGATTTTTTATTAAAACCCATATTTTCCTTTTAATGGAACAAAAATAAAGTTACCTAAATTATCTTTTTTTATTTGCAAGTCTTTTTTAGTTATTTTAATCATTTCTTGAGATATTTTATCTCCTACTGGAGCTATTAAAATACCAGGATCTTTTAATTGTTCTAAGATAAAGTTTTCTATTTTTGGAATAGCGCAGGTAAAGATTATTCTATTAAATGGAGATTCTTCTTTATATCCTTTTGAACCATCTATGTTTAGAACTGTGACATTTTTATATTCTTTTAAATTTAATTTTGCAAATTCTGCTAGCTCTGGTATTATTTCTGTTGTGAAAATTTTTCCTTTTGGTGATAAAATTGAAAGTAATGCAGCATTGTATCCGCTGCCTGTACCAATTTCTAAGATTTTATTACTAGTTTCTGGTTCTAGTGCTTGTAACATAATCATAATAGTTGATGGCTGAGAGATGGTTTGATTAAAACCTATTGGCAAAGGAATATCTTCATAAGCTTCATTTTTGTAATTTTTAAGAATAAATTCTTCTCTTTTTACTTTTTTGAACGCTTCCAAGTATTTTTCTTGAAATAAGCTTTGATCTTTCCAGTGTTTTAATAAAGTTTGCTTTTGCATATAAAAATAAAGGGATTTTAAAGTATAAAAACCTTAATAGAAAGATATATAAATAAAAAGAAATATAGAATATTTATGTCAAAAGAGGATGATTATATAGGTAGAGA
>Ga0209541_10003143_pt1 | contig 30678 bp, 25 predicted proteins | sample RifCSPlowO2_01_FD_184027 | JGI IMG/M metagenome (GOLD analysis project Ga0209541, IMG submission 184027) | Groundwater microbial communities from Rifle, Colorado - Rifle CSP2_plank lowO2_0.1 (SPAdes) (version 2) | ecosystem: Environmental > Aquatic > Deep subsurface > Groundwater | place... | reverse complement strand
AAATACCTTAAGGAAAACAAGCTTGGAATCGCAACATTCCTTCCATTAAACAAGATAAAGCCAAGAACAATAACATATTCGAAAAAAGAAGGCATAGAAGATTTGGCAGTTAACTTAATAGAATTCAACCAGAAATACAAGAATGCATTTCTATATCTCTTTGGCTCGACATTAATAGTAAAAGACATCCAATCAGCAAGAAAATTAGGTATAGGCTCTCAAAGAATGGTTACAATCGACGGAGATTTATTGGATCAATCAGGAGCAATGATTGGAGGATACAGGGAAAGAAGGCTGCAGCATTTCATGGAAAAAGATACAGAAAAGGATATTCAATCAAAAGAAAATGAGATAAATAAATTAAAGAGCTTAATCATTCATTTAGAAGAAAAAAGGTCAAAAACAGAAAATGAACTGTTATCTTTAAAAGAAACAAAAGCAAACACCGAATTTGAAGTTATAAAACTAGAAAAAACAATAGGAATAAAGATTGACACAACTGAATTGCTTGAAAGCCAAAAATCACTGAATTCTGAATTAAAGAATATAAATCTGAAAGATATAGAATCTCATATACTGAATAAGCAGAAAGAAATCAGTAAAATAAAGGAAAATAAATTAAAATTAAAAGAAAAATTAAAAGATCCTGCCGTATCCAGAGAATTTGAAGATTTGGAAAACAAAAAAACAAAGATTAAGGAAAAAACAATAGAGCTAAGGGGAGAAATAAACAACATAGATGCTCAGATCAAAACAATATATATTCCAGAAAACGAAAAGATAAATAAGATAATTAAGCAGCAAGACATAGATAATGAAAAATTCTTAAATGAATTTAATAATTTAATTGAGATGATAAAATCAAGGACAGATGAATTAAAGCAAAAAGAAAGAAAAGAAAAAGATAGATATACAAACTTCAAGAATCTGGCAGTAAAAAGAAACAAATTAAATGAGAATATACAAAAGATAGAAACAGATATAATAAGAAATGAAGAAAAAGGAAGAGCAGCAGAACAAAGGAATAATTCTGTATCAATTGACAGGGCAAAAATAGTGGCTGAAATAGAAGCTGCAAACAAGGAATTTGAGCAATATAAAAACGGTGTAATAAAAAGAAATATCAATCCAGATGAACTAAAGGATAAAATAAGAGAACTTGAAAAAGATCTATCTTCAATAGGAAATGTTAATCTAAGGGCTTTGGAAGTCTATGAAAACATAGAAACAGAATATAAGCAATTAGTTGAAAAAAGAGATAAATTATTATCAGAAAAACAAGATGTTATCCTAATGATGCAGGAAATAGAGTCAAAAAAGAAAGATATCTTCATGAAATGCTATAAAGAAATTGATAGAAACTTCCAAAAAATATTCTCTCACCTAACAACAAAAGCAGAAGCAACACTCTCATTAGAAAATATTGAAAATCCATTGGAAGGCGGGATGGATATATTGGTAAAGCTTCCTGGAAACAAAATACTTGATCTTAAAAGTTTGTCAGGCGGAGAAAAAACATTGACTGCTTTAGCCTTCATCTTTGCAGTGCAGGAGCATCAACCATCCTCATTTTATCTATTAGATGAAGTGGATGCGGCATTGGACAAGAGAAATTCTGAAATGCTGGCTAGATTAATAGAAAAGTATTCTGAAAAAGCCCAATACATTGTAATAAGCCACAACGACGCGATAATAACCGGAGCAGAAAACATTTATGGCGTGTCAATGCAGGAAGGAATATCTAAAGTCATTAGCTTGAAGGTTTAGATATATTAAATTAGGTTCATAATTCTAATTTAACCTATAATTTTATCATTATAAAGTCAAAAAACATGAAACGATATATTTAAATATTAATTCTGACTTATGCATTATTGAAATAAGAGTTAATCCACTCTGCTCTAAGGCGAGCATAATCTCGCCTTTGAGTCGCGATTCAAATAAAGAGAGAGAATAAAGAAAACATGAACTTTTTCTCTATAACTTTACCAATAACAATGAAAATTCAATATAGAAGAACTGAAAATAAAAAATTAACTTATCAATTAAAGGAAAAAATAAAATATGGCACAGAAGAAAATCATGATCATTCAGGTCTCAAAGCAGAGACATCAATACTAACTATAGTGGTAGTAATGTTTCGAGATAAAAATAGTTGGTGATAGCAAACCAAATAAGATCAGTCATGACAACAGAGGTTAGGCCAATGTTGCGCAGACGCCTGAATGATTGGCTTTGTTTTTATTAAGAAATATAAATTATTGATATTTTTGAACCTCTTTTCATTAACATATTCACCTTTTAGAAAGAAAGAATAAACTTATATTTAAGTCTTTTGGTTTAACTATATTGGGAGTTAACAGGTGTTAATTCTTATAAAAATTTAATTCTAAATAAATGGTTAGAATTGATACAATTAAGCAAAAATAGATTATATTTATCTCTTTTCTTTTTTATTTGGTTGTTATATTCTTCTTCTATTTTATTGAATAATTCTTCTGCACCTTCTTCATCAGAATATCTGCTTTTACAATTTGGACATTCAAAAACATCTGCATCAACAAAAATAGTTCCTGGATTGTTAAATTCAATTTTTAATTTTTTTTCTTCTTTTTCTCTTTCACTTCTTCCTTAATCTCTTTAATGCCATCTTCATCAATATCCTCTTCAAAGAAATCAACAATCTTTCTTGGAATCTTTAATGCAATGAATAATATTATTAAAATCAATAATACAGCTCCAGCAATGACATACATCTTATTCTCCTTAATCTTGTTGTAAACCAAGCTTAATTGGCTTTTAGGTATTTTTTCATAAGTAAGATCAGCTCTTCCATCCTTAATATCATTAAATGTAACTTTTATGTCAAAGATACCATCCCCATCCAGATCAACAATCTTTGCCTCGCCTAAAGCAAGCTCAACATCAAAAGGCTCAGAACTAAATCTTAATGTAATTCCTTTACTATTTAAATCAGTTAACTCAGCACTATGCTCAAGATTATCAATCCTAAATATAACCTTATCACCAACACCCATTAATTTATTTGCAATAGTCACGAATTCTAAAGATTCTGGCTCTTCAAGATTAATAACCTCAGGAACTTTCACAATAGTTGTATCATTTTTAAGCTCTACAGGCTCTGAAATCTCAACAGGTTCTTCAGGAATTTCCACAGCACTCTCATTAATTAATTCTTCAAGAGGCAATCTTTCATCATTTACAGGTGTTTCAACATTCTTATTCCTTATTCTATCAATAACTCCACTAAAATATGATACTGCTCTTTTAAACATTCTTACAAGGAAATCCTCTTTTACTGTAGCTTCATCTTTATTGTTAGTAATCTTCAAGCTTAAGGTCTTGCTATCCAAAATAGTAGTTCCATCAGCAACAACATTAACATCAATCTTATATTCTCCTAAGACCTGTGCAGATGGTGCAATATAAAGAGAAACAACCTCTGCCTTGTCAGATTCAACGCTCAAACTGGAAGGATTCAATTGAACAAAATTTACACCTTCTCCGCTTAAACTTAACTCATAACTAGCAGTTCTGCTTCCAAGATTCTTAACAGTCACAGGAATGCTGACACTATCATCATAATAAACAACCTCTCTATCACTCATCGTTAATTCAGCATCATAGCATTCCTCCAAGGATTTAACATTTAATATAAACCTATCCTCAGAAGATACACTTCCATCAACAGCATCAGCTCTAACACTAACACCATAACTTCCAACACTAGCATTATCAACATTTAATAAGACGGTTTTTTTCTCACCAGCATTCAAATTAACAACATCGTCACTTAAGCTAATCCAGTCAGGAGCATTTATACTAATATCATAATCCTTGGCAACCAGTCCATTATTATAAACAACAGCATCAAAACTTAATTTTTCATCCCTGCACATAGTCTCATCAATCTTGACAATATCAACATCGACATTATTGCATTTTTTCACATCAACACTGTAACTATCTTCAATGACTTCATAGCCATACTTAGGAATTGTTTTAACAACAATATTAAAACTGCCTTCAACGCCATAACTAGGACTCATCTCGAGATTTATAACACCATTAGAACCTTTCATTAATTCAACGCTATTTTTATTTACATTAACCCATTCAGGTGCATCTAAGACAAATGAATATGTATTATCAGTGCTTCCAAGATTAGTTACTGTCAATTGTGCTGAATCCTTTTCACCATCACATATGCTAAATGTATTTCTATCAGCAATAACATCAAAGTCATAACAAGGATTTATATTTAAAACAGCCCCTCCAGCCTCTATTGTATTACCGCTGGAAGTCTTTGCAACAACATTGAATTGATTTACACCTTCATCATGCTCACCAGCATCAACATAAGCATAAATAGCCTTGCTTTCATCAGGATTTAAAGCAACAACATTATTACTTAAAGTAATTCCATCTCCTTTAGCACTTAATTCATAATTCTCCCTGTATTCACCGGAATTTCTTAATAACAACTCATATAATATCCCTTTATCACCAGGGCATGCTGTTCTTGAATTCTGCTTAAAAGATAAATCAGAAAGATAACAATTCTTTATTGTAAAACCATGACTAACCTTCTTGGTTCCATCCTCTGTAGAAACAACAGTATTAACAAAATAATTCCCAGAAGAAACATCAATATTAGGAGTAACATAGGTGTAGATTGTTTTTTCCTCTCCAGCTTTTAAAATAAAGCCAGAAGGAACAGCAGTGCTCCATTTAGCGCCATCACCTTCTACATTAACAGTATAAAATGAATCTTTATCACTTATGATAACATCTGTAAATAATCCAGTGCTTCTAGGGCATAATTGATCTATTGTAGATTTGCTGGGTATTAATTCAAAAGCATATACACTATTCATTAATACAATAAATATCAGTATAAATAAAATTTTATTACTATTCATTCAAAACCACCTTTAACCATTATTTAGAGAATACACAATAGTTTTTAAAGTTTATGGTTGTAAAGAATATGATTTAATAAGATGCCTCTACTACCTTAAATCCTTCTATATATCTTTTCAGATATTCATTCCTCTTTTCATCATCTAATCTATTCACAATTCCAATATATTCATATCCTTCATTATTTGTCAGATTTGGAATTTTCTTCAATAATTCTTCTAATCTTAATAAATCTTTATCTTGAATCATAATTAAAAACAATAAAGAAAAAGTATATAAAGATTATTATAAAAAATTAATAATAACTCTGTCCACCAGTAGATTCTTCTGGTTCTCTGCCTTTTCCTAATCTCTTAACAATCACTACAATGCCTAGGATTATCAATACAACTAATAATACAACAAACACTACCTCTAAAACATTCTTAGCATCAACATCTGCTCCAGCATTAACATCGCTTCCCAAGTTAAATTCCTTAACTAATTGGTTGCCGCTCTTGACATTCACATTGAATAAATGCATTCCTTCACGAGCATTCTTGTCAACACTTAAATAAACATATGCCTCTGCAGTTTGGTCAGGATTAATCGTCAATACAGCAGGATCAACCCTTGTAACTCCAAAGTCAACATTGCTTAATTCTATAGTATAAGTTTTAGCATCCTGTCCAAGATTAGCAAACATGATCTTGTAAACAATGCTTTCTCCGCTTTGAACCTGTTTAGTCTCGCTATCAACGCTTATAACAGCAGTAACAAGACCTGTTGGAGTAACAGTTCCAGGTAAAGCATCCACAGGTGCTTCTACCTTTCCTTTAATATTTATCAGATATCTCTTGCTCTCAACATCATGCCCTCTATTGTATTCAGCATCAACAACAACATCATATATTCCTGTCTCAGCATCCTTAGGTATAACTAAATAAATATCTCCAACCTCTCCAGAGTCTTCTTCATCCTCATTATCAAGTTCATCAGAAGTTAATTCATCTAAATATTTAACAGCTGAAACACCTAAAGCAGGTATGCTTACCTTTACTTTTATATCTTCTTCTTTCTTATCACCTAGATTTTCAAGCCTTACAGTAGTAAACAAAGGCTGGCCAGCTTCAACACTTAATCCTGGATTAAATATAGTATCTATAAATCTTATTAAATGCCTTTCAGGTGAAACCATTAATGTAAATACATTAGTATATTCAACCTCATTACCGCTTTGTGAATAAGCATCAACATGTAATGTATAAGCTTCAGTAGCATCCATATCCTCTGGCAATTCTAATTCCAAATTCTTAACATATATTACATTGGATTGAACATTGAATAAGTCGCTAGTTGTTTCTATATCATCATATTCGTAACCGCCTATCCAAGCCTTTACCCTAACATCATTCTCAGTGAAATTCAAGTCACCAAATAATTCTACCCTTATATCAAGAGTATTTCCTTTGATAGCAGAAACAATTGCATTCTGGCTTATTGCAGTGCCATCAACCTTAACCTCGCTCATGACAAGTGCGTTGACGCTTATCAAGCTAATTAAAAACACAAACATAAATAATACTGATTTAAATTTCATATTGCCTTTAACCCCCATTTATAGTTTTTTGCACCTACACTCTTTTGTTATCTTTTGAAAGTTATTACTTATATTTAAACCTTTTGGTAATAACATTTTCATCTTAAAGCATAATCAAAACCAAGGATAACCAATACCAACATCAGTAAAACCAATAACCCCCAGATAATTAAACTTAATATGCTTTCCTCTTTAATCTTGCTTGATATATTATTAAGTCCAACATACTTTGCTTCATCTTTATATATATTACTAACACCATATCCAATACTCTCGCTAACATCACCTTTATTATTATACACCCTTACTTCAATATTATAATCCTTGTTCAAGTCTAAAACAACTTCGCCAGTAATCATTCTTTCAGAATCCTTAGCTAAGCTATAACTCCCCAAACTATTCACCAGACTTAAATCCCTGACAATAATCTCAACATTCAAATCCTCTTTAACATTCCCATTATTAAATAAATCAAATATAACAAATAATCTATCACTGCCTTTAACTAATTTTAAATTCTTCACACCAAAGTCATGTTTAACTTCTCCAACACTACCGCTAGAACCGCTGACACTAGGAATTACATTATTAACAGTAATCATAATAGAATCTGTATCAGTCAAGCCATCATTATCAGTTACAGTTAAAGTAACATTGTAAATTCCAGCATTATTATAAATATGATTAACAAATACACCACTGCCAGTTGTGCTATCACCAAAATCCCATAAATAACTTACAATGTTTCCATCTACATCAGAACTTCCTGAGGCATTAAAGCTAACACTTTGTAACTCATTAATATTAGTGCTTGAAGCAGTAAAACTAGCAACAGGATTCTCTTGCTCACTTGTATCACCAGCTGCAATACATCCAGAATCAAGTAAATCAATAAACCCATCACCGTCATTATCTACACTATCACTGCATTGAGTAACACCTACATTAGTCTCATCATTGTCATTAACATCAATGCAACCTGGATCTAATAAATCTATTAAACCATCCCCATCATCATCAATACCATTGCTGCATTGAGTAACACCTACATTAGTTTCATCATTATCACCAGCAGCAACACACCCAGGATCACTAGGATAATCAATCAAACTATCACCATCGTTATCAATACTATCAGAACATTGTGTAACACCAACATTAGTTTCGTCATTATCAAAACTATCAACACATCCAGGGTCTAATAAATCAATCAATCCATCTCCATCATTATCCACACTATCACTGCATTGGGTAGCTCCAGTAACAATAATTACATTAACATTATCAGTATCTTGTAAACCACCAGAATCAGTAACAATTGCAGTAATAATATGTGTTCCAAGAGATAATGTATTAATATTTATCGATGCACCAATGCCTAAAGCACCATCAATGCTTGAACTCCACTGTATTAAATTACTTATAACCCCATCTTCAGGATCAACAGCTGTTCCAGTAAATATAATATTACTGCCTACAACATAAGTACTTCCATTAGCAGGATTTGTAATTGTAACAACAGGAGGATTATTAACAGGTAAAACAGTAACTGTAACAGTGCTTGTATCAGTGCTAACACCGCCTTCATCATCAACAATTCTTAAACCTATAGTAAATACACCTAAACTAGCACAATTATAAATAGGATTTTGTAAAACACTGTCATCATATGCACTGTCATTATCCAGGTCCCATGAATAAGCCACACTATCACCAGCATAACCAAGATTACTCCCAATCACATTAATGCTATTTCCTAATTGACACGCATAAGGACCATCAGCATCAGCAACAGGTAAAACATTATTAACAACAACATTAGTAATTCCATAACCCAAACCATTATCATCATCTCTTACTCTTACGCCAACAGTATAAACACCGCTATCAACAAAAGTAAAACTAGCGCTATTACTAACCTGATCAACAATATCATAAATACCATCATTATCCCAATCAAAAGAATAAGTAAAAGTATCTAAAACACCTGGATCAGTTACACCAACACTAACTGTAATAGCCTGTCCTTCACTAATCGGTCCATTATTAACAACAGCAACAGTAGGATTAACATTTATTTCATTTATATTCCATGTATTTTGAGCAACCAGAGAACCATCACTAACAGTTACAGTCAATATGTGTGCATCAGGACCGTCTACTGAATTAAAATTATAACTAGCAGCAGTGCTAACCTGAACACCATCTAATCTCCAATCATAAGTTAAAGGATCTCCATCAACATCATTCGCAACAATGCTAAATAATTGTGAACTTCCTTCGTTAACATTTACAGGTGAATTTACAGGATTAAAACTTGTAATAACAGGGGCATCATTAACAGGATTTACAGTAACAACAACATTATCACTGTCAGCAGCATTGCTTGGGTCTCTTGCTGTAAATAATAAGTTTTCTACACCATTCCAATCAGCATTTGGTGTTATAGTAACAATACTTCCAACAATATTAACATTAATATTTGTATTTCCAGAAACACTCCAAGTTATAGGATCATTATCAAGGTCAGTTACATAACTGCTCAAATCAAAAGTATAAATACTATCCTCATTAATATTAATATCAGGAATATTTGAAACAACAGGATCCCTGTTTACAATAATCGTTGTTACAGTGCCAAGAGGAACATCCTGTCCAGGCATAACCATCCATGCATCACAGCTAATATTATCACCAACACCAGTTCTAAAAGATTCTAAAGGATTCCCGCTTTTTTCATAAACTCCGTTAATAAACCAATTAAAGATAAAACCGCTTGTAAAACCATTGTAATTGCAAATCAGATTATCATCTGTGTTAGGATTAACAGGATTTATCTCTACACCTAAAGCATATACTGTGCTAGTTAAAACCAACAATGCAATTATTATATTAATTAATCTCATTTTTACCTGTACAGTAATTATTGTTAACTCTAAAGTGGTGAGAACTTATATTTAAATCTTCCTATTGTAACCATTTAAGAAAAGTAACATATACACAAAGCCTGTTTAAGCAGACAAATCAAATAATAATTATGAAATTATCTATGAGAAAGGGTTTTGGATTTGGCCTGACATCCGGGATTTAGTTATTATGTAGCTAAAAGAGAAAAAATAAAACCTCGTAAAGTAATTCTAGAACATCTTACAATTGCAGTAATCGTGATTATCTTAACTAATTATATGGGAAAGATTGTATCAGTAATTTTTAGATAATTCTAAATGGGGACGTGGAGATTTGAACTCCAATCCAGCGGTATAGCCTATGTCAAGTCATAGCTTTTCAGCTCATCGCTCCAACATAACTGGAGCCGCTAATAATAGCCAGGATGTACCCATATTAAAATGGTTTATACTACGTCCCCTTAATAAAACCACAAGAAATTATATATTTAAACCCTTCTATTCTTATAAACAGGAATAAGTTTTACATTACTATAATCCTGATCTGAATTATGCCAAAGCTTCAATTCCAGAGAAATAAGATTCTTATGACGCTTAATAATAAAAGCTGATTCAGGGATACTGCCTTGTTTTCCAGAAGAGATTATAACATGTGGTAAATCTGAAGCACATTTCATCCACGCATATTTTGGTGGAAAAATCTTAAGGATCTCTTCTAGATCAATGTAACACCCTGATAAAGGAACCGGCATCATCTTTTTAATTCTTGCGTGTGCAATCCCATGCACATTATACCTTCTAATCTCCACTTCAGGAAATTTATAAACAAATTTATCCATAGAAATTCCACAAATATATTTTATATATAAAGATTTCTATACTATTTAACAAGTTTGATCATATCATTAATCTCTTCCGTAGATATAGCACACCCTCTTAATCTCAAACCCCATAATAAACCATCTAATATATCCTTCTTGTTTCCATTCTTGACAAAATGATCCAACAAACCATTTTCAAGGGCAACAGTCATCAACTCAGTGCTTCTTATTATATCAACCTTGTATCTAAATCTTTTTAAAATATCAGAATCCATGCTGATCTTAGTATGCAACTTGTTCTCCAATAACCTTCTTAAATTCTCGGGCTCTTCAACAAACATTCTTAAAGTCCTTTCATCAACAACATAAACACCTTTCAGTTGATCAGCCAACAAGAGAGCATCAACCTCTGCCTTGTCTAAAATCTTAATCTTTCCTCCGGGTGACCTTGCTTTTATGCTCTCCTTAGAACTATAAACAGAATTGACATTCTCTAAGACATTCCCAGTATCAACATCATATACCTTTAATTCCTCCCCAATAATCTTATTTATCATCATAGCCTCAAACCTAAATCTTCTTATCTTTAATGGAACATCAACTAATTCTCTCTTAACACTAGCTGGAATGCAGAATTCACCATTAAACATCTCCCTCATAGGTTTCAAACACCACAACAAATCATTTGTTGCTAAAGTTATTATGCTGCTAGTATCAAAAACAAGACTTTTCATTTAAATAAACCTCTGGCTTTATTCAATCTATCAGAGATATTCTTCCCGATATTAACATCTGCAATGCCTGTTTTTCCAATATAATCCATTAAATCAAACTTGCTTAATCCCAAAATCTCAGCAGCCCTTCCAATAGAAATTCCATGTTCATAAACCCTTGTACCTTTCTTAATCCTCGCTTGCTCAATTATCTCTTTAATATATCTTCTTAATTGCTTGTCAAGCTGCTCTATAGAATCAAAATAATCTTTTATAATATTGCTATAACCATCAACATCATCATGCATTAATCGATCCCTGGCAGTCCTTAAACTCAGCAATGTATTCTTGTTGAAAAAATACCAGCTCTTTGTCTTTTCATAATCAGGCCTCCCATAAATCTTAAACAAAGAATAAATTAATATTGCAATGCTCAAAGAATCCTCATCCTGGCTTACGCTTGCGCTATGAACTGTAAAATTACTTAGCTCCTTTAACCTCTTGATATCTTTAGCTTTAACAGAATCATGCACCCCTTTTAGAACATCAATGATGTTCTTCTTTGTAACATTATCCATATATAATTAATACTAAATCAGGTTTATAAAGATTATTATAATGACTTATACCATTCAATGTGTTTTTTAATACCCTCTCTTAAAGGGGTTTTAGGATCATAACCCAAAAGATTTCTGGCTTTAGCAATATCAGCTACATAATAAGTAACCTCTCCAATCTGACTATCCGCAATTGTTAATTTTGCTTTTTTATTAAGATTTTCTTCTATATATTTCACTAATTCTAAGAGTGTATGCCCTTCGCCATAAGCTAAATTAATTGTCTCGTTCCTTAAATTACTATTAACCAATTTTTCAATTCCAGAATGAATCCCTTCTATGCAATCTAAAACATATGTAAAATCCAGCAATTTATCCCTTCCATAAACCGTTATTGGTTCTTCGGAATCAATTCTTTTGATAAATAATGGAATAACCCTTTCCATTCTTTCTATATCTGTATCATATCTCCCATAAACATTAGAGAATCTAAAAACAATATAAGAAAGATTGTAACATTTTGCATAAGAATAAATTAAAGCTTCTCCAGAAATCTTGCTTGCAGAATAAGGACTTTCTGTAAACTTAAAATCTGCTCTATGCTCACCAGTGATTTTATTATCATTAAACCTATGTATATCTCCATAAACCTCCCTTGAACTTGAGAAAACTATCGGAACATTATTCACTCGGCAATATTCCAATACATTAAAGGTAATCTGAATGTTATCCATAGCTCTAGAAGGATGTTTAACAAGTTCGTGTACCTTTGCATTAGCTGCGAAATGAACAACAACATCTGGTTTAAATGGCATTACTGCATCCCCAAAACCACCATCAAATGTAGAGAATTTTTGAGATAAATCAAGAAGTAAATATGAAAATTCATCCGTCCAATTATTTCTCCTTTTATCAATCCCAAAAACCTCGTGATTCTCTTCCTTAAGTTTTAGAGCTAAATTTGTTCCTATCTCGCCATTGGATCCAGTCAGTAATATCTTCATAACAAAACATTGCAGAAAACATTTATAAAGATTATTGTCTTGAAGTTCATTTTAAAAAACTTCTGGAAATAGCAATGGTCTGAGATATTTTACCAATAAATATCAATGGAGTATATAAAATTATCCTGGGTTTATATCTAATCCACTGTCCAACAAGCCATATAGTATGTAAACCGGCTAAGGGTATAATATAAAATAGAGATAAAATAAAATTAGGTGGAACTAACCAATTGTACTCCATTTTGGTTTTCTTTCTTAGCTTAACAAAATCAACACCCCAAGAATACTGATGTTTTAAAAAATTCTTAAGGCCCTCTCTATCTAAGTGATTAACTAGAATATCTGGTGCAAATAACACTTTAATATTAGCATTGAGTACTCTGCTAAAAAATTCTGCATCCTCGCTATTCTTAAAATCCTCCCTGAAATATCCAATCTTATCAAAAACATTTTTCTTGATGCTTAAATTATTTGTAGGCATATGAAATTTTTTTAAATATCTTCTCTTGGCATTTGGAATTGAGGTAAAATGCGAACAAAAAGAATCAGCCTCTCCAGAAACTGTTTTATGCACCCCGAATATAGAACCACCGATAATATCTGCATTTTTCTGTTCATTAACATGCTTAGATATCCAACTTTCAGGAACAACCGTATCGCTATCTAATAATAAAACAATATTTCCTCTAGACTTTTTAATAGCAACATTTCTTGTAAAACCAGGGCCTCTATTCTCTTTATTCTTAAACATACGAATTCTATTATCTTTGAATTTTTTAATAATACTCAAAGTATCATCACTAGAATTATCATCAACAATTATAAGTTCATAATCTTGATAATCTTGATTCATCGCTGATTTTAAACAATCTACAATTGTACGAGACGCATTGTATATAGGTAGAATTATGCTTACTTTAATTTCAATCACCCCACAATAATTTCATATAACTTTTAGGATTTAATAAAATATTATCAATCATAACACAATTATGGGTACAGTAACAAAAATTATTCTTTATCTTAATCCTCAAATCTTTAGCTTCATTAGAATTCCAAATTCTCTTAAAACTCTCTTTCCTTATATTTCCTATCGGATTTAATAACTCGCAAAATCCAACATCACCGTTAGCATAAACAACACCATGAGCAACTCCAGCAACACAAGGAATAATCTGTCTCTTATTCTCCAACGTTTTTAATGAAACATTCCACAAATACTTATGGTAATTTCTAAGCAATCTCCTTTTAACAAGATTTACTCCATACTCATACCTCTTCCAAATCTTAAATATAGCATTTTCTTTTTCTCTTAACTCAACTAATTTAGGAAGAGCATAATTTTTATCTCTAGGATCACCCCTTAATAAAATGACAGAATGAAAATCGGGTCCTAAATCATAAATAAAATTCATAAAATTCTCAATTTCACCAAGATTTCTTTTGCATATAACAGTATTTACTTTTAGCTTTATACCTTTTATTTGTCTAAGCTTTTTGAATGTTTGTATTGCTTTTTTAAACGATCCTTTTGATCTTATAAAATCATGAGTTTTCTCAAATCCATCTATAGATATACTAATGACAATTTCAGCTTTAGTCTTATCAATAAGCTTATTCATAATTTCAAATATTCTTTCAGGATTAAATCCATTTGTAGGTATGGAGATAACCTTCGTATTAAAATATGAACAAATTTCAGGTAAATCATCCCTTAAAAAAGGTTCACCACCAGTAATGTCCAACCATGAAAGATTATTAATATCTTTAGAAATCTCCTTTATCTCCTCGAGAGACAATTCTTTCTCCCTACCAAACTTAACAAAACAAGTCTTACATCTAAGATTACACCTATTTGTTATAAATAAAATCAAATGATGAATTCTCTTATTAAATTTATAAGCAATAGCACGATTTAACATATACATAAGGATATTACAAACAAATATAAAGTTTTTCATTTCTTTATTAATATGTCAATTTATGAGTTTATAGACTTTATAAGGAACAGCAAAAGATATGGCATAAAAGTAATAATAAGAGATCTTATCGGAATTAACAAACTCTATCTTCAATCTTATTATATAAAGAATATACTTAAATTCGCAAAAGAAAATAACCTGAAATTTACTTTTTTTATCACTGCAAAGAATATAAAAAAAAGAATAAATTTAATTAAACAAATAGCAAATGATGGACATGAAATAGGATCACATGGATATAATCATATTCTGTTGGGGAACAAAAAATATGATTTAATATATAAAAAATTAAAGTCTGCAGACAATCTGTTTAAAGAGAATAATATAATTGTAAGTGGATTTAGAGCACCATTCTTATCAATAAATAATGAAGTTATAAATGTCTTAAAGGAATTAGGCTATACTTATTCATCAAATAGGCAGGATAATAAGATTAAGAAATATTCAAATGGTATAATTGAAAAGAAGATAATTTCTCCATATGACTGGGAGGCTTTTATCGTTAAGAACATTAAGATAGATGATTTATTCAAGATCTGGAAAAATCAAAAAGGAGTATTTTTAATGCATCCATGGTTATTTGTTAAATATTTAGATAGATTTAAAAATGAATTTATCAAAGATAAAAAAGACTATAGGATTATATCAAAAAATAAGATAGCAATATCATTTGATATCTATTAAAATGAAGACCATAGCAATAATACCATCATATAATGAAAATCAGAAGATATTACAAGATACAGTTAATAAAACTAAGGGATATGTAAAACAAGTTCTTGTAATAGATGATGGAAGTAAAGAGAAATTAAAAGTAAAAAATTGTAAAATTCTAGTTAATAATAAAAATATGGGTAAGGGAACAACCTTAATAAGAGGATTTAATTATGCGATCAAGAACAAGTTCGAGGTTGTGATAACTTTGGATGCTGATGGTGAACATAATCCTGAAGAGATACCAAAATTTTTAGATAAGATAGATAATTATGACTTCGTAATCGGACAGAGAACATACTATAGAACCTTGGAAAGAAAGATAGTAAATGCATTCGCAAACTTTTGGTTTGCACAATTAATACCTAACATTAAAGATATGTACTGTGGATTTAGAATAATAAAGACTGATGCACTTAAGAAACTAGAATTTAGGGGTTCTGGTTTTGAGTTAGAACCTGAAATGTTACTGGAAGCGGTAAAAAACAAGATTAGTATCGGATTCCAAGAAATAGAAACAAACCCATTAGAAAAAAGCAATTTTAAATTCAAAGATTATCTAAAAACAAATTTGTTATATGATGAATGGCTAATAAAAAACCATAGATTTATAAATATGCCACTATATAAAAGAATATTTTTAGTAATAGCTGCAAATATAGGAAAGATATTAACTAAAATAATGATATGAACACCGCAATAATACTTGTAATAACTCATGTACCTTATATGATTCTCTTAGTATTTATAGTATCATCTTTAATAAATCTAAGAAAAAGATTAGACCAAATAAACAGGAGGTTATAATATGGATATAGTAGCACAAACAATATTATGGACACAAATACCAATCGCAATAGGAATATTCATCGGAGTATATGAATTATATAAAACAAAACAAAAACTAATAGAAATATTAGAAAAACTATCAAAAAAATGAATGTATTGCTTCTTATACCACCATTCAGAGAAAATGTTGTAAGAGATGTACTTTATGGATGTTGGTGTAAAGGAAAGAGAATAGGTGGAGCAACAGTACCCCCTTTAGTTCTATTATCAGTAGCTACAGTCTTAAAAAATGATAATCATAATGTAAGAATACTAGATGCTCCAAGTGAAGATAAAAGTTTAGAATATATTAAAGATATAATAAAAAGATATGAGATATTATTACTTCTAACATCAACTATGACATTCACAGAAGATGTAAATATTCTAAAAACATTAAAAGAAGAAAACAAAGAGCTAAAGACAATAATCTTCGGGTCTCATCCAACGTTTATGCCGCAAGATTCTATAAAAGAAGGTATAGATATTATTGTAAGAAAAGAACCAGAATTTGTAATTAGAGACTTATTAAGAAATATAAAAAACAATAAATGGAAGGAAATAAAAGGAATTGGATATAAAGAAGATAATAAAATAAAAGTAAATGAAGATTATCCTCTAATAACAAATTTAGATGAACTACCAATATCTGATAGATCATTATTACCAAAAGATGTAACATATTTCAACCCAATAATAAAGAGATTGCCATATACTACATCGGAAACCAGTAGGGGCTGTCCTGGAAAATGCAACTTCTGTACTGCACCAGCAATGTATGGAAATCTGATAAGATACTGGTCATCCAAAAAAGTATTAGAAGAAATAGATTATTTAGTTAAATTGGGATTTAAAGAAATATATTACAGAGACGAGACATTTACAACCTTTAAAAAGAGAAATCTTGAAATTCTTAATTCAATTATACAAAATAAGATAGATATAACCTGGGCATGCAATGTAAAAGTTAATACAGTAGATAAAGAAACTTTGGAACTGATGAAGAAGGCAGGTTGTCATCTAATAAAGATAGGTGTTGAATCCGGTGTACAGCATATACTTGACAGATCAAATAAAGGAATTAGATTGGAAGATACAGAAAAATTATTCAAATGGGCGAAAGAAGCAGGAATAGATACACATGCACACCTGATGTTAGGAATGCCAGGAGAAACAAAAGAGACAATAAAGCAAACATTAAAATTTATAAAAAAAATAAATCCATATACTATTGATATCGGAATATGTACTCCATATCCGGGTTCAGTCTTATTTGAAGAAATTGCAAAAGAACATCCAGAAATAAAAGATGGAACAGCAGTAAATCTAGAAAACCTTCACACAGAAGGACTATACAATGAATTCTATACATCATTAACAAAAGAAGAGATTGAAGAAAATTTAAGCAAGCTTTATAGGAGTTTCTATCTGCAACCAAAGCACATTGTATATAATCTATCAAGAATAAGAAGTATCAATGACATTAAAACAACAGCAAATGCTACTTATAATCTATTAAAATTCTTTTTAAATAAGAAATAATCATCTCTTAGTGAACTTTAATTTTAATAAAGCAATAAACATACCGGGTATTGCTTTTCTCAATTTCAAATTAGAACCTTCTCTATCTTCCCATGTAATAGGCACCTCTTTAATAGTATATCCTCTTCTCTTTAGATAATATAATATATTAACATCAAATGCCCAACCCTTCGTTTTTAAAGATTCTAAAACACCATATAGTGCTTTTCTTTTAAATACCTTAGCCCCACACTGTGTATCATAAAATTGTAAATTAAGAAAAAATCTTACCAATAAATTAAATCCCCTACTGCAAAACCTTCTTATAAATGTCTGCTTTTGGATTACAGAACCCCTCATCCATCTACTACCGATTATACTATCATAAGTACCAATATTTTCAATAAGATGGTATAATTGCCAAGGCTTAGTAGCATCATCAGCGTCTGTGTAAGCTATTAAATCACCTTTAGCTAATTTAAATCCCTCTATTAAAGCTCCACCTTTTCCAATAGGTTCTTTATAATCTCTATATTTTAACTCTTTAAATTTAATAGACTTTACAACTGCAAGTGTATTATCTACACAACCATTCAAGATAACATAGATCTCAAAGTTAACTTTTTTAGATTTAAAGAACTTAATATAATCTAATAAAGTTTCTTTTATTCTCCGCTCCTCATTATGAGCAGGAATTATAATTGAAATATGCATATAATAATTAAAGATTATAAATTTATATACTTTTTTGATTGCATTCTCGTTAGAAAGATTTATAAAACACCTTCTTTGTAGTGTAAAATACAAGAAGATGACACAAAAAATAGAAGACAAATACTTATACATCCCAATAATAATACTTTCGTTCTATTTTATCTATGAAATAATACAATATTATCAAATAATAAACTTATATCCAATAAGGGTGGCAGGTGACTTAAACACATACATTCTGAAATTACACCAACTTACAAATTATGGATTTCATAAACTTGTACCATACACATATAACGGAATTATTAATTTTAATGCATATCCTCCAGGATGGGCATTCTTTACATTACCATTCTTTTATATAACAAAGGATGTTTTATCAGCTAATTTCATATCCCTTATATCAATATATATATTAAGTTTTATCGCAATCTATATCCTTTGTAAAAAAGAAAGAATTTCAAAAATAAAGGCAATTGCATTCTTTTTATTCTTGTTTGCAAATCCTTTTATGCTAGACTCCATACTGCATGTAGGAAGAAGCTCAGAAGCATTTGGTTGGATGGTATTTTTATGGTTCTTTGTTTTAATCAATCACTACAAAGACAAAGAATTAGATCTTAAATTTATTATCCTATTCACAATAATGTATACTATTTTAGTATTAAGCCACATATATATTTTAATAATTGGATCGATAATCTTATTTTCATTTTTACTAACAAAATTAAATAAAAACATAATAAATAAAGAGACAATAAAAATAGGAATTGCGACAGTTCTTGGATTAATATTGAGTTCATTTTGGTGGATACCTTTTTCAGAAGCAATAAGCATAAGAAAACAACAGTGGTCTATAGAAGTTGAAACGATTAGTAATTTAAAAGGTTCTTTTCTTTCTTACAGCACAATATCTATAATTATATTTTTAAGCATAATTATATTTTATATAATCTATAATCGAAAAGATAAAAACTTAGTTTTTATATACCCTTTAATTGCATTGGCTTTAATAATATTAACTAGATTAATAATCTATATACCCGTTCTAAAGGAACTACCATTTAATACATATACAACTTTTTTTATTTTCCTGTCATTGTTTTATCTCTTTAAAATAGATTTCAGTATACTTAAAAGGTCCCATAAGAAAATTATATATGCCCTTTTAATATTATTACCATTTATATTTGGAATTATTCTATTTGGTAAATATTATGATTTTACAATGGAATATAGACCTCCAATATTTAGGGATAATCAAGAATTACAGGGAATATCCGCCTATGAACAGACAGATACAGACAAAGATGTATTTTCAATTATACCGAAAGTCGGAGATAATTTTATAATACTAAGTAACGCTTCAAATCGTAAAGTCTCCAATACATATTCAGTATATAGTGTTGTAAAATATGATAAAAAACCAATATCAGGAACAAGTCCATGGGATGCTATAGATCAAACAGTTATTGACAAAATGGAAGAAATATACACCTCATTTGATAAGGGGGATTGTAATGCTATAATAAACATTTCAAAAGATTTAAAATTAAAACAAATTCTCTCATTTGACAATGGTTGTGAATTATTAAAGGAATGTAATCTAAAATTAGAAACAGAAAATAAAAGAGCATGTATACTTAATTTATAATATAAGATCACATTCTGAAATAATATGGTTCTTTTTAACTTCATGACCTTTTATCAAAAAGTTAATCTTAAATTCATAAGTTTTAAAAGATGAAGATTGTAAAAAGAACCATGAAAGGTATAACTAAAAAATTAATATTAATCTTATTTGTAATAATACTTCTTAAGATAATACTTTCATCGTTTGTATTCTCGCCATCAGCTTTCTCGGATGAGTATACATATTCAAAGATGGCTAGAAGTTTCTTTTATTCTCAAGAGTTTACAATTCATGAGCTACCAACTAAACAATATCTTCCACTCTACCCAATTGTATTATCAATAGCTTACTTATTCCAAGACATGCAAATAATCTATTTTATTATGAAGGTTGTTAATGCAATCCTTTCATCTTTAATACTAATACCAAGTTTTTTATTAGCAAAAGAATTTATTTCTGAAAAAAAAGCATTAATAACTGCATTAATAATATCAGTATATCCTTCTAACTTTTCATTCTCTCCTTTAATTATGGCAGAAAATTTATTTTATCCCTTATTTTTATTAACCATCTATTTAATTTACAAAGCATTTACAGAAGATCATTATAAGTGGAATATTTTAAGTGGAATTTCAATAGGATTAACAATATTAACAAAAATAAATGGAATAATCCTTATTCCGGTGATAGCAATATTATGTTTATATAAGATTAAAAGAAATGAATTTAGCTTAAAAAAAGCTTTTCTTCTTGGTATAAGTTTTATTATGGTGATACTTCCATGGATAATAAGAAACACAATCCTATTTGGTTTTTCTATAAATAGTATATTTGGGAATTATTCAGCATTTTTAGAAAAGACAACTTTTTCTCCTTCCTCATTCTTAATTTGGTTTATAATATATATCGGAATTATAATTATAAGTGCAGGTTTTATCTTTCCATTATTAAATCTAATTAATTTAAAGGATATTACAAACAATAGAAAATTAACATATTTTAAATTAATAACAATCCCAACAATAATACTAACAATAGCAATAGCTGCAAACGCCAATGCACATTCAGCGTTTCTTCTTAAAACACTTCTAACATGGATAACTTGGAGGCCACTTACAAGAACAGTCGATGTAGTCATCCCTTTAGTTCTTATTAATGGAATGATAAATTTAGATAATATTGACAAGATTAAAAAAGCGATGTTGCCTTTATTAATAATCCCTTCATTAATTCTCATTCTAACAACACAAATTATATTTTTCCAATTACTTCCATTTAATAATATGTCTTTAGTATTGTTAGGAATTATGGGGCATATAATAAAAAGTTTATTTACTAATCTGGTGATTATTACAATAATATTCTCATTCTTATTTATAACAATATTATCATTAATATTTTATCTATATACAAAAGATAAAATAAATTCTAAGAATATTATGACCATAACAATATTATTCTTTTTAACATCAAGCATTGTTAATTATGGTTTAATTGCATACAATGCAAATACTTATTGGTATAAAAATGAACAAATGAAAGTAGGTATTTGGTTTAATGATTATGATAAAGGAGAATCAAATGTACTAATTGATAACAGAAATGAAGGAAAGATATTAAAGATAGGTCAAACAGGATTATATGAAAACACTGCAAATAATAATACGGTAACGAAGATTGGGTTTTTTATGAATAATAAGATTTTAATAGGAGAAGTAAACAATTTAAATGAAATAGATTATATTATAAGTGAAAATAAGTTAGATCTACCAATAATCAAAAACGAAAAAGATAAGATTTTTATCTACAAAGCAGATATATCGAAAACTATATAAAAATATATAATAAACCAAAAAAATGAATGTAATAACAATTCCGGCATATAATGAAGAGAAAAGCATAGGCAAAGTAATAGATGATATAAGAAAGGTAATGCATTCTAAAAAATATAAGATTATTGTAGTTGATGATGGAAGCACAGATAATACAGCAAAGATTGCTAATGAACATGGAGCAGTTGTATTTTCACATCAAAGAAATAGGGGTTTAGCTGAAACATTTAAAACAGAGATGAAAGAATGTCTAAAACTAAATCCAAAGATTATAGTGCATACGGATGCAGATGGACAATATTTAGCTGAAGAAATACAAAGATTAATTTCAAAAGTGGAAGAAGGTTATGATCTTGTACTAGGATCAAGGTTTAAGGGAAAAATAGAATCTATGCCCTTAATAAAAAGGATCGGAAATAAACTATTCTCAAGAACAATATCATGGATAGCAAAATTAAAGATAGAAGATGCACAAACAGGATTTAGAGCATTCACAAAAGAGGTTGCTGAGAATGTAAATATAATATCCAACTATACCTATACGCATGAGCAAATAATCAAAGCAGCTAAACAAAATTTTAAAATAATAGAAGTTCCGGTATACTTTGCAAAACGTGATGGTAAAAGTAAATTAATGAAAAATCCATTCCATTATGCCGTAAGGGCCTGGATAAATCTTTTTAGAGTATTTAGAGACTATGAACCTTTAAAATTCTTCGTAACTTTGGGACTAATACCATTTTCATTAGGATTGATAACGGGGTTATATATACTATATAATTTTTTGACATATGGAGCAATAAGACACATACCATTAACATTATTAAGCATCTTATTAATAATGATGGGTATACAAATAATCTTATTTGGATTTCTAGCTGATACTCAAAGAAAATGAAAATTTTATTAATAAGTCCACATCTAGTTGCATCTGATAGATATGGCAAAGCACTTGGAAAAGTTGGAACTATATCAGAGCCCCTAAGTTTAGCATATCTAGCAGCTGCTATAAAAGAAAAAAGAAATGATAATGTTACTATCCTAGATGCTTGTGCTTTAAATTATACAACTCAGAACATAGAAGAATATCTCAAAAAAAGCAAATGGGACATAATTGGATTAACAGTTTTGACTCCTATGTACCAAAAAGCTCTTGAAATTATAGAGATTATCAAGGGAGTAGATAAAGATGTTAAAATTATAGTTGGAGGACCGCACCCAACAATTTTTCCAGAAGAAACCCTAAAATATAATCCGAATATTGATTTGGCAATCTATGGGGAAGGGGAAATAACAATTATTGAATTATTAGGTGCTTTAGAAAAAAATAAATCTCTAAGTAAAATTAAGGGATTAGTATATAGAAAAGGCAAGAAAATTATTAAAACACAACCAAGACCATTTATTAAGAATCTAGATGAAATTTCCATCCCTGCAAGAGAATTACTAAATATGAGTTTATATAAACCTGCACCAACATATTATAATAAATTGCCAAGTTTTCTTATGCTTACATCTAGGGGTTGCCCTTATAGGTGTGTTTATTGTTCAAAAGTCTCTGGAAATTTATACAGACATCACTCAATTGATAGAATAATAAAAGAAATGAATATTTTAATTGATAAATATAATGCAAAAGAGATTATATTTAGAGATGATACATTTACAATAGATAAAAAACACATCGAAGACCTATGTCAAGAAATAATAAAAAGAGGATTAAACAAGAAGATAAAATGGACTTGTATGACAAGGGTGCCACTAGTAACTGAAGACCTATTAAAACTGATGAAAAAAGCAGGTTGTTGGAGCATACATTATGGCGTAGAATCAGGTTCTCAAAGATTACTAGATCTAATTCAAAAAGATATTACAATAAAACAAGTTAAAGATGCATTTAAATGGACTAGAAAAGCAGGTATAGAAATAAAAGCGTTCTTCATGTTAGGATTACCAACAGAAACAAAAGAAGAAAGTCTACAAACAATAAAATTCACAAAAGATTCTAAACCAGATTGGATACAAGTTACAATCACAGTACCATATCCAGGAACAAAACTTTATGAATTGGCACAAAAAGATGGAACATTAAAATCTCTTAAATGGGAAGATTATCAAACATGGGCAGGATGGAGTGATAAAGAACTTGTCTACACACCAAAAGATAGGAATGCTGAAGAACTTAAAGAAATGCAAAGAAGAGCTATGAGGGAATTCTATTTAAGACCGTGCTTTATAATAAAACAACTTAAAAATCTAAAATCCTGGAATAATATAAAAACATATTCACAAGGAGCTTATGCACTTATTAAAAGTAAATTTAATAAAAATAAGAGATAAATATTTAAAGAAGCTAACAAATAAATTAAAAATGTCAAAAAAAATACTATTAATCTACGCTGGAAAAAAGGCAAATGTACCAAGATTTCCAATATCTTGTATGGCTTTAGCAGCTTACCTAAGAGAACATAAGTATTCTCCAGAAATCTTGGATCTACGTATAAACCCTAATTTCGAAAATATAGACTTCAATCAATATTTATGTGTTGGGATAAGCACAGAAACAGGGGAAGCTCTAAAATATGCAATAAAAATATCTAAACATATTAAAAAAATTAATCCAGAACTGCCAATAATTTGGGGAGGGCATCATGCTTCATTTCATCCAGAAGAAACATTAGATAATCCCTATATAGATTGCATTGTTAAAAATGAAGGGGAACAAGCTCTTTTAAATTCTATAAAAGATATAGAAAAAGATAGTTTAAAGGGTTGTCTTAAAAAAATCTATGAAGAGAAATTCATTGACATAGAAAAATTACCATTAGCAGCATATGAATTAGTAGACATTCAAAAATATTCAGATGCTATAGAAGGATTTGGTTATGAATCAAGCAGAGGATGTCCACATAGATGTAAATTTTGTTATGCTAATTTATTTCATAGATCAAAATGGAGAAGTAAATCTGTAAAAAAAACAACAAAAGAAATAGAAAATCTAGTAAATATATATAAAACCAAAAAGATTAGATTTTTAGAAGACAATTTCTTTGTAAATAAAAAAAGAGCGTTAGAAATAGCAGAAAGTTTTATTAAAAGAAAGTTAAATATAGAGTGGACTGCTACAATAAGATTTGATTATCTTTCGACATACAAACAAGAAGAATTGAAATTATTAAAAGAGAGTGGTTATTGGGTAGCAATTCTTGGAGCTGAATCAGGAAGTCAAAAAACATTAGATTTCATAACCAAAGATATAACAACCAAACAAATTGAAGTAGGTGTTAAAAAATGCTTAGATGCGAGCCTTATGACACAGATAAGTTTCATGGCTGGTTTTCCAACAGAAACAAAGGAAGAGGTTTTAGAAACCCTAAACTTTTATGATAAAATAGTAAATTTTGATAAAAAACATGTTGAGGTTAATGGAATATTTATCTTTTGCCCATATCCTGGAACAGATTTATATCAAATAGCTATAAACCATGGATACAAACCACCCAAAACATTGGAAGAATGGGGTGAATGGCAATTTAATAACTTAAGAAATGTAAACTGGCTTAAAAAGAAATATAGAAAATACCTTCAAAACATATCCTTAATCTCAAGATTTAAATATTTTACACATAGAATTAATTTTAGTGAAAAAGAATACATTGACAAAAAATTTAAATTAAATCCATTGACAAAAATTGCATTTAAAGCATTTATTAAATTCTATGTAACATCTGCCGAATTTAGATGGAAAAGAAGATTATTTAATTATGCTCCAGAATGGTGGGTTTATGAAAAAATAAGAAATTTAAAGATGGAAATCTATTAAAATTACATTTGATTATATACTTTAATAGTTTCATCTCCCACTTTATCCCAAGAATACTTCTTGCATAATTTTTTTGTATCATCTACAAGAGAATTATATAATTTTTTGTTAATCATTACATTAACTATTATATTAGCAAGTTGTTCATAATCTCCAACTTTAAATATAACTTTTTTATTAATTACTAAATCAGGTAATGCTCCGACATTAGAAACAATCAAAGGAATATTAAAGGTTAATGCAATATTTCCTATTCCACTTTGTGCTTCAAATTCTTTATAAGGCAAGATAACCAAATCACTCGCAATAAAATAAGACTGAACCTCGGACATATCAATATATTTAAGTTGTTTGATAACAGAATCATTAAGACCCATCTCATCAATCAATTTCTGATATTTAGTCCAATCTTCTCTCAATTCACCAGCTATAATCAAGACGCTATTCTTAATCCTTTTTTTAAATTCATTAAATGCTTTAATACCATCATCAACACCCTTATAATCTCTGATATGCCCAAACATTAAAATAACTTTCTTATTATTTGGAATATTAAGTTTATTTCTTGCTTTAAGCTTGGTTAGAATATCTTTCTTATATATATCATGAATGCCCATAGGTACAACTGAAATCCTTTCTAATGGTAAATTAAAGCGCCTACTAAAGGTTATTCTATTATGATTTGAATGAACTATAAATCGATCCACAAACAAAAAAGCAATATTTGATAGGAAAATTGATAATATACTTGATTCATGTGGGAGCACATTATGTACGGTAAGAATTATCTTCTTACCCCTTAATTTAAGCAAAGCATGAATTACAAAATAAACAAAAACTAGAGGAATACTCCACCATTGCAAATGAACAATATCAGTCTTAGGTAAAAATGCAGCTTTAATCCAAGTTAATGGATTCATATAGCTTATAACATATTTTACATCTAAGTTTTCTTTCTTATTTAAAACAAAATTTTTATCAGTATGAAATTGTGTATCTTTAAAGAATAATTTATATATAAACTCAGGGTACATCTTTTTAAAAGAAATAAAGTCTATAGAAATTCCCTTGGACAACAATGAATTAATTAGCATAATAGAATAATAAGAATTCGGTTTCAGGGGAGGCAACGTACCTATGTGGGTAATTATTTTATATTTCATGAGTTTTATAAAATATTCTAAATAATTATATAAATCTTCCGTTTAAGGTAGATTAAGAATACAATAAATTTAAATAGTAAAAAATTCAAAATTAAAAAATGTCAAGCGAAAAACATTTAAGAGTAATATCTAAAACAGCAATTTTAGTCTTATTGGGAATTTTTATATCTAAACTATTATCATATGCTTATCGTATTATAGTTGCTAGAACAGAGATAATCGGACCTGCTGGATATGGTACATTATCATTAGGAATAGCATTCTATGGAATACTATCAACAATCTCCCTTATGGGCTTAAATCAAGGAGTGTTGAGATATGTAGCTTACTATAAAGCAAAAAATCAGATGCAGGAAATTAATAATGTAATAAAGTCTTCGATAAAGATATCCTTAATCCCAAGCATCATAATTTCCCTCGCCCTTTTCTTATTATCAGATTATATATCAATAACCTTATTTAACAATGATCAACTTGGAATTGTACTTAAGATCATCTCTTTAGCAATTCCAATAGACAATGTAAAAAATATTTTAATAAGTGCTACAAAGGGTTTTCAAACAATAAAATATGAAATATACTCAAAAAATCTAGTTGAAACAATAAGTAAGATAATTATTGCAATAATATTAATACAATTAGGATTTGGATTAATAGGAGCAACAATCGCATATATTGCAGCATTATTCTTCAGTTTGATTACAATATATTATTTAATAAGAAAAAATATACCAGAAATACTTAAAAATAATAAACCAATCAAATTCAATAAGCAATTATTAAATTATTCATGGCCATTACTAGCATATGGAATCCTCATAATGATAATGGGGTGGACAGATACATTTATGATAGGTTATCTAACCAAAGAGGCTACTTCTGTAGGCATATATAATGCAGCATTACCAATTGCTCAATTAATGTATATTGTTCCTTATGCACTAATAATCTTATTGGTTCCAATATTAACTGAAACGTATATAAATAAAGATAAAGAAAATTTTAAATCAATATATCAAACAACAAACAAATGGATATTATATATAAATTCACTATTGCTAATAGGTATGCTAATTTTTCCAAGAGAAATAATAAATCTATTATTCGGTGATTCATATGTTGGAGGAGCAGTAGCAATGACAACTTTAGCTTTTGGTTATTATTTAAGTTTTAGTATAAAAACAGCAGAAAGTATAATTCTGACATTAAAAAAAACAAGATTGATATTATTAAGTTCAATAATTGTTATCATAATTAATGTCATATTGAATCTATATTTAATTCCATTATATCATATAAATGGAGCTGCAATTGCAACCGCAATATCATATACCTTACTTGGATTACTTGGAGGAATTTGGGCATATAAACTAACAAAAATAAATCCATTCAAGAAAAGTTATATTAAAATAATAATATCCATGATAGCAACAATTATTCTAATCTATTTAATAAAGACTATAATTATTAATTTTATAATCTTATTAATTATAACAACAATTAGTTATATTGGAATATTATTAATACTGAGATCATTTGAAGCAGAAGAAATAAAGATAATAAGAATGATACTCGAGAAAATAAAATCAAAGGTATAAATCACTCTCTGATTGGTCTTTTAAATAATATACCAAATAAAATTTCAGGTTTCTTAAATACATTCTTTGTTATAGAAAAAGGATGGTGTATAATATCATATTTTATCTTATTCCATCTAAAATGTTGTTGTTTAATTCGACTCTGCAAAAATATCTTTTTAAAATCATCAATAGAAATGTTATCATCTAATAAAAGAGGATTATTCATATTTTGATGGGATAATAAATTCCAGTCCATTTGAAAATCATTAACTTTTCCCCTTTCCTTTGCTATTTCCCAGATTTCTGTACCTGGAAAGGGAGTCATGACAAAAGACCATACATTATCTACGCCATTATCAATCATGAAGTCTATTAGCTTAAGTGTATCATTCATATCATCCAAGGTCTCTCCAGGACCCCCAAAGATTAAACTCCCGCCAATAAACAAACCATGTTTCTTACATATCAAAATAGCCTTGTGCATATCATCAAGGGTAACTGAACCAGCCTTGAGATATTTAAGATATCTATCACTACCGCTTTCAAAACCAAAGCCTACTCTTACCACTCCCATTTCCTTTAACAATAAACATAATTCATCATCGACTAAATTAGCGCGTAAATTACAGGCTAATGGTATTTTTATTTTATATTTCTTAAAAACATCCCTAAACTCTCTTATTATTTTCTTATAAGCAAAAAGATCATCCCATATAATAATATAGCTTGCATTATAATTCTTAATGTAATCCAAAATTTCAGAGGCAATTCTTTCCGGAGAATGATACCTAAGTTTATTTCCCCAAAATACAGAGGTAGAACAAAAAACACATTTATATGGACACCCTCGTGAAGTCAACAAGTGTGCTAATATGCCATAACCACCATCAGGCAAAACCTTCTTCTTCATATACCTTTTATCTATTAATGATTTATCCAACATTGGAAGCTTATCCAATGGATAAATAGGATCACGTCTTTTATTCATAATTAATTTCCCCTCAGAATCTCTAAAAATAATTCCTTTTACCTTTGATAAAGTTTTATTATCAAATTTATTATTTTTATTATACAACTTAACGATATCTAACATAGTTTCTTCCCCTTCGCCAATAATACCCATATCAAAAGATCTCTCCATAGAAATTGGCAAAGTGGATATATGAACACCGCCAATAACAATAGGTATATTCTTAAATAACTTTATCTTTTTGGAAAGTTCTATAGCCAATGCATAATCAACAGTCATTGCTGTAAAACCTATTAAATCTGGATCAAATAATTTAACAGATAAAACTACATCCTCAAAATTTACATCAAATATCTTTATATCACAAAAGTTTAGATGTTTATTTAGATATGTGGCAATAGAAATTAAATTTAGCGGAGGAGTATCTCCATCATTATACCGATTTAAATTTATTAATGCTATCTTCATTTTACAACTCTTAATTTATAAATTATCTCTTCACTAGGAATAATATAACAAAAAAACCTTTCATAAAGATTAAACCTAAACAATAAAATTCTATTAATTAAAAAATTCATAATGGGATTAAAAATAGAGAGAAAATTGCCTCTTGAAAAATTAATCTTTTTCTTAACAACTAAAAATTTAGCATCTATATTATATTTCTCCTTCAATTGAGATAATAAATCAAAAGTTTGCCACCCAAAAACCCTTTTATGAGTAAGGTCACTCAAAGCATTAAATGCCGTAAAATGAGGAACCTTTATAGTAATTATAGCATTATTCCTTGAAATTCTATATATCTCTTGTACAATAGCCAATGTATCATCCAAATGCTCAATCACATGACTGCAATATATCTCAGTAAATGTATCATCCTTAAAAGGAAGCTCATTGTTAAAATCTGCTATAACATCTATATTTTTACGAAGAAAAATATCTATGTTAATAAATCCTTTTAGAGGATATCTCCCGCATCCTAAATTTAACTTAAAATCTATCATATTTACATCTTTTTGATAAAAGATATGAATCTATGCATAACTTTTTTCTTTTCATAATTTTGTCTGATATATTTATAAGCATTATGAACCATCATAGAAGCTAATTTTTTATCATTCAACACTATTAAAATAACCTCTGCTAGTCTTTTACTATCAGCTGGGTTAACTAATAAGCCTGTTTTTCCATCCAAAACCAAATCTGGAATTCCTCCGGTATTTGATGCAACTACAGGAACAGAACAGCTCATTGCCTCTGCAATGGAAAGACCCAATCCTTCCTTTAAGCTTGGTAAAACAAACACATCTGCCGAACTATAATACTCAGGCAAATTAGAGTAAGGTATATGTCCTAAAAACAAAACATCATCATTTAAACCTTTAGAACGTACA
>Ga0209541_10003140_pt1 | contig 30690 bp, 37 predicted proteins | sample RifCSPlowO2_01_FD_184027 | JGI IMG/M metagenome (GOLD analysis project Ga0209541, IMG submission 184027) | Groundwater microbial communities from Rifle, Colorado - Rifle CSP2_plank lowO2_0.1 (SPAdes) (version 2) | ecosystem: Environmental > Aquatic > Deep subsurface > Groundwater | place... | reverse complement strand
TCACGAGACTCATCACGCCAAAGTTTTTGCCGTCTTATTAGGGAATCCCCGCCATTTATGGCTGGGGAGGACGTCAATAACCTATGGAAGATCCCCTACTTACAAAAAAAGAAGGTGAATTGCTTAAACGCTTGCCTGCTTTTCGTACTTTAGAGGAAAAGGAACTATCTCAAATTACTCGTCTAGAAACCCGTCTTTCTTATCTCTTGCGTATTCGTTGTGGTTTGTTTCATTCTAATCTCAAAAAGACTTTAATCAAATTTCAATCCCTACTACTTGAAACCAAAGATGCTTTAGAAAGTAAAAATCAAACCCTGGCTGAGAAGAAATATGCAGAATTAACTGCTCTTTTAAATCTCCTGCGCAGGACCTTCCGCAAGGCTGCAGATTTTTTGCAAGATAGTTTGCAGTTAGTCAACAGTTTAATAGGAGAAGAACGCCAAACTGCAGCCAACGAAAAAAAACTCAAAGCAGAATTACGCGAATTTCTGTTAGGTTCGCCTTATCTTGATGCAGAGCTCCAAGAAGAACGTAAAGAAGAAGCAGAAGAACTTATAACAAAGACTTTTTTGATTATAAATCGTGATCTTTTACAAATAAAACAATCACTTTCTGTGCTTCTTACTTTCTTTCAGAGAGAAGCAGGAAAAGGCGGGCAACTTTATCTCTTAGGGGAAGTTCTTCGTCACCAAGCTTCTAACTTAAAGACCATTTCTCGAGAAAATACTTATACTCTTGAGTTGGTCAACAAACTCTACAAAGAAATGGATCCTCTGCTTGGTGCAGCAGAAAGAAATATAGCTCAGGCAAAATTATCTGGTATTGAAGCTTCCAAAGAAATTGGATTAAGGTATGATTTCATAGAACGTCTTTTGCAGATGGTTGAATCTGGACTGAAACAAGAAGATTTTTCTTCAAGAGTGAGCAGCCTTTCAAAAAGAAGAGTTGGTTAAGTGAAAATTATAATCTATTCTTTTTTCGTAGTTTCAACAATCACTTTCCAGTGTCAAGAAAACTTTAAATATCTTAGTAATTTAATACTAAAGAATTAGTCTTTATTCTCTCTTTGACAACTAGATTAAAGTAAACGGACAGTTCGGTTGCCCTGAAAAGGGTGTGTCCACAGCAGCCTCTGTCAAGTGCTCGCCATTAATCCGGTGCCTGGACTATAACTCATCGGACGAAACCTGCGCTAGTTAAGCTTCCGTGTGGAGCGAAGAAGATCACCTTTAAAACAAGCCGATAGGTTAAGTTGATTTTGGTATTTGTTTAAGGCACTTTTTCACCGAGTCCAGATTTGCGTAATTATTGAAGTGTAGACGCTAATATAGTACTTTGAGGTGTTAGTTTTATGGTAAAAAAAAGAGGAAAAGTAGTAAAGAGAACAGTAATTAAAAAAGTATTTAAAAAAACTTCTAAGCGAAAGCATAATGGTCGTAAACCAAGTGTTAAAAGTAAACTTTCTAAAGTTAGAAAGCTAATTAAACTTGCTAAATTACGGCAGAAAACTAAGAAACATGTAGTTAAGCACAAAAAGAGAAGATAGATTTGAATTTTATTTTTTGAAGTTCACAAATCTTTTAAAATCCCATTAATTACTAATCTTTATGTTAAAAAACATAGTAATTAAAGCAGTAAAAGAAGCAGGAAGTTTTGCTCTAAGTCGTGTTGGAAATTTTGGAGAAGTTAAAAATAAGTCTCCTAAAGATTTTTTAACTGAAGTTGATGAAGAAGCAGAGAGACTCATTATTGCTAAAATCAAGGAAAAATTTCCCGATGCTGGTTTTTACGGCGAAGAATCTGGTCGACAAGGAAATGGAAAATATTTATTTGTAATTGACCCTATAGATGCTACTACTAACTATATTAAAGGAATACCCCTTTTTGATATCTCTGTCGCTGTTTATGAAAACGATATAACTATTCTGGGAGTAATTTTTTGTCCTAAGCTTGACGAATTGTATGTTGCTGAAAGAGGAAAAGGAGCTTATTTAAATGGAGAAAGAATAAATGTTTCCCAGGTTTCAGAACTTGGAAAAGCAGTTGTGGGGTGGAACAGAAGCAATCATCCTCCTAAAATATTAGAATCATCAAAAAGAATTATTGCCCGTGTTCTAGATCGGGCAGCTACATTTCGTGTTTTTGGAACTGGAGGATTAGATTATTGTTATCTTGCCAAAGGTAGTTTTGATGTCTGCATCACGCCATTAGCAGAACCATTTCATAGCGCGGGGTATATTATTATGGAGGAAGCAGGAGCAAAAGTGACAGATTATGAAGGCAAGCCTCACAATTTAAATTCCAAAACAATAATTGCCGCTAATAAATATTTACATCCACAAATTATAGAATTAGTCAGAGTAGGGAGTAATTAAAAACCAAAATTTACTTTTTTCCATTTAATCTTATCTTATCAATCATTCCATCTTTAATGTGGACTGTTCTTTCAGAAAAATAAATTAAATCAGTATCATGCGTAACCAATATAATTGTCTTTTTTTGTTCTTTGTGCAGATTAGAGAGCATTTCCATAATTTGCTGTCCAGAATGAGAATCTAAATTTCCAGTTGGCTCATCAGCTAATATAATCTCTGGGTCATTAATTAAAGCTCTGGCAATAGCTACTCTTTGCTGTTGTCCTCCAGAAAGTTCGTTTGGTTTATGGTTCATCCTTTCACCTAAACCAACTAATTCTAATAGCTCGCGGGCTCTTTTATTTCTAATTTCCTCTGGTACTCCTTGGAATATGGCAGGTAGTGTAACATTCTCTAAAGCGTTTAAAGCAGGGATTAGATTAAACTGCTGAAAGACAAAACCAATTTTACGTCCTCTTAATTGAGCCAAATCTGATTCTGACATTTTGGAAACATCTTTGTCATCTAAAAAAAGATGCCCTTTGCTTGGAACATCCAGCATACCCACCAAATTCATTAGCGTAGATTTTCCACTTCCAGAGGGTCCTACTATTACTACAAACTCTCCTTTATAGATGCTTAAATTTATTTCTTTTAATACGTCTAAACTAATTTTTCCTGGATAATAAGTCTTCCAGACCTTTCTTAATTCGATAATTGTTTTATTCATAAGTAGTCTCATAAAGCTTAGGTGTGTTTAATTAATTTTTGGACAAATCTAATACTTATTTTACGAAGGAATAAACTATCTCTAATCCTTCTTTTTTTAAATATAATATTTTTTAGTGTTTATAATCTCTGGAACAATCTTAAAATAAACAATCTATCTTTCAAATTATCTCAGATTTCACTTTATGGTTTTGCATTTTTCCAGAGGAGCTGAAAATATTTTATATAACCTTCAGCAACAAACTGGTCTCTTATAAGTATACTATATGCATCTTTAGTAAACAAACTAATTGCTACAAGATCACCAACTATTACAGTTTCTTGAAATTGGGCAAAATGAGCTGGAAAATAGCGTACTTGTGAAATCTGTTTCTTGATGAGCTCTTTGCCAAAAGATCTTACCGTTTCATCAAACACCTGCCTAGATGGTAGTTTATTTTTTATTCTATTTAAGTGATGGTTCTTCCACCAAGCTGTACCCATTCTATCCTCACACACTTTTCCACCGCCAAAAGAGAGATATTCTTTTCCTTTCTCTTCACGCAACTGGCGGTAGACTTCGCTGATTCCTCTAGTATCTTTGTAGATTGTTGCATTTTCTGTAGGTCTTGACAATTGTTTTGAAATTTGTAGTTTAGCTTTTAATTCAGGAAGTATCTGCTCAAATTTGTTCTTTTTTTGTTCTATAAATGCCAAGAAATTATCTGGGTCTGTTGCTTGATATATTTTTCTTCTTCCATCAAAAATATAATTAATAAGGCTTTTTTGGGTAAGAGAATTTAGGGCACGGTGCATTACTGAATTATGAAGTTTACATCTACTGAGAATTTCTCCTGCCGGGGCAGATCTTAACTCCAATAATGAAATATATACTTTAATCTCAGCAGTAGTCAATCCTAAATCTTCCAAAATAGTGGTGTCCATTTTTACTGATGAGGTACGGTTCCTTTTTAAGCTTTTCTTATATAGTCTCTTTTAGGAGGATAAAAATTAATATACTATTTCTGAGATTTAATAATTAAATTAGTACTTACAAATAATAACCATAACTGGGGAAATGGAGTAATACAAATGACACAAACAAATAAACTTGAAACAAAACAAAGACCAACAGCAGAAGAAGTAAAGGAAAAAGAGGCAGAAGTACGTGCCTTGTTTGATTTGATTGCTAAAGACCGTCAATGTGTTCAAAATATAGCTTCAGATTATCAAGGCAATAATGAGCATTTTACAACAAAAGCTTTTGATAATCCAGAATTACTCTACTCTGAGAGACGCATGTTTGGGTACAATGGTTTTACTGCTGTTTCCAATCTCTTAAGTTTAAAGCTTCCATCTGGGAGTCTCTATCTTGCAGTGCATACACTTCATAGAATGTACACAAGCGATGCAAAACAAATACACAATGAAAAATATGAACGGACCTTAGAAATGAAACGCAAGCACCATCATAATCCCCAGTTTGTATTTTTGAATCGACAGGATGAAGAATTTATAAATAGTTATGTCCTAAACAAATCACCGATCTCTATAGTTAGAGATTTCCGCCTCTTCCTTGGTCGTCCTTTTCAGTCAATTGAAGTATTTCCAGAATGGAAAAATACTCAAAGTGATAGTAATCATTACGACTGGGGATTGAGAGAAAACCATAGTGTCATTCAGGCAAGAGAAGTTCACAGAGATAAAGTATCTCTATTTCTCCAGCAGTTTACTGTAAATTTAAGAGCAGAACGAAAATTACTCACAACCATAGAAAATACCCGTAGTTCTTCTTTTTTTGAGTATGGCGATCCTGGCTATAAAATTCATTTTCCATATGCAGAAGAATCAATTCTTTATCGTATTATGGGAATCGCTCAACCTTAATAAATATTTTTATAAGTCAGAGAATTATATAAGTCCAACCAGACTAATCAGTATTAGGGTTGGACTTCTAATAAGCAATCCAACAGACGAACACCTAATTACTTAGTTGGATCGCTATAGTAAAGTAATATATTATTTTTATTCACATCTAATTTATTCATACCTCAAACTCTCAACAGGATTCAATTTCGAAGCCCTCCAAGCAGGAGCAATGCCCGAAAGACAGCCTACGATAAATGAAAATAATAAGACAAATATTACCAATCCCCAACTAATCTTAATTACTAATAAAGGTCCAATTAACTGAACAAATATGGCTTCAACTATCTTTGCAAAACCAATACCTAAAATTACTCCTACAATTCCGCCGCCTAAACCATAAAACCCTGATTCGACCAAAAATAAAAATAAAATATGGTTGTTCTTTGCGCCTACGGCTTTCATCAATCCGATTTCTTTTGTTCTTTGCAAAACTGCAGTATACATGGTGTTCATAATACCAACTCCTCCAACTAATAAAGAAATGCTAGCAATACCTACTAAAACCACTTGCACAATATCCAAGATCGAAGCAAAAGAGGCTGCAAACTGTTCTGCGCTTTTAATTTCTAAATCTTCTTTACCTTCTTCTAGACCACGTTCTTCACGTAATTCTTTCTCTAATCTTTCAGCAACGATATCTGGTTCTTCACTTGCCTGTGCTTGAGCAATAAGCATGCCATAAGTATCCTTTCCGCCAAACAGCTCCCAGTAAATTTCTATTGGAATTATGATTGATTGGTCATCCGGAGGAGAACCAATTTTCTGCATGATCCCTACAACTTTCAACTCCTTTCCATTGACAAGAATATTATCTCCTAATTCAATTTCTTTTTCATAACGCTCTTTTTTTGAATATTCATATCCTACTACAACTCGATACTTATCTCCAGTGTCTAATTGTCTTCCTCTCATAATTTTATAGCTTTGAGCTTCATTTATTAAAGAAACTTCATCTGAAATAGTTGGCAGTCCCATTACAAAAGCATAACGTGAAATGTCATTAAATTCAATTCCCGCCGTAGTATAAATCATGCCTGCTGCTTTTTTAACACCGGAGGTACTCTTAACTACTTTCAAATCTTTATCGGTAATTTTAATCGCTTCCAAGCTTAATCCAGCAGTTAAAGAATTTCCTTTGGCATTAATAAACAGCTTATCTTTACCTAAAGATTGAATGTGCTGCCCTATAGCCTCTTCTAAACCTTGTCCCAAAGATATCAACGAGATGACCGAAGCAATACCAATGAATACTCCAACTAGAGTAAGAAGCGAGCGCAGTTTGCGCCGTTTCATTTCTTTAAATGGAATAGTAAAGTAATCTTTGAACATTGTACTATAATATTTTCCTAGAGTTTAAGAGCTTTTGGGAGTTTTTAGATAGTGATTTAACTTATGCATTCTCCCAAGCCTCATTTTCTTTATTATCCCACAACTCTTTCATTTTAGGCTGTTGTACAATTAATATTTTTTTCATAGTTAATCAATAACTAACAATAAATTCATTGATATATCAACTTTTTCATAATTTTTACTACCATCTTCAACAAAACAAATATAAACCTCTAAGTTTTACTTGTTTTATAGTTTCCTTCGATATTTAACTGTGATTTCCATGAATAAAATAATCTTAAGCATCTTTTTAGCCGGATTTGGCGCTCAGTTATTAAAGCTGATTATCTTCATAGTTCAACGTAAAACCTTGCGCTGGCATGATCTTGTCGTTACTGGAGGTATGCCTTCTTCACACTCAGCTTTTGTAGTATCTTTGGCAACTATTATCTTTATCGAAGAAGGTGCTTCTACTACTTTTGCTGTGAGTTTGGTTTTAGCTTTTATTGTATTAAGGGATGCTTTTGGTGTTCGACGCACAGTTGGAGACGAAGGTTTGATATTAAACAAAATCGTTAAAAAGATTAAATTGAAAACAGAAACTCACTTTTCTATGGGACATACACCAAAACAAGTACTGGTTGGTGCTTTAATTGGGTTATTGGTAGCGGTGGGAGTTTATTTATTATAACAAGGTACTTCTTCTATTTGTCCAGTAGTTGGTGATCTTTCACGGCATTGATAATCAATGGGAATTCCTACGCATTGACTCCAACCCGCATCCATTACCCCCCATACACCTTTTTCTATACCAATACAAGTACATTTTTGAGAATGACTTCCCCATTTACCCCAAGAACCACATTCTGGAAACGGAATGGCTATAATCAGCCAATAAACAGCAATCAATAAGAAAATAATCAGTAGTTTCTTTGTCGAATATTCTTTCAAAATTAAGATTAAAAAAACAACAAATGCTATAAAAAATAGAGGTAAAAATAATGAGATATAACTTCTACCAAACGCTCCAAAAAGAGTTATCAATCCGAATATGAACATACCGACTATTAAACACAAGATAAATAAAACTATTTTTTTCCAGTTCATTATTATAAGTAGATAATTTAAGTATATAAAATTTTTGAGGGCTAAACGCCTTGTTTATTATGGTTATTAGTGGCGGTGGTGTTCTTGGTACATTCTTAGTAAATAATCATTTAATACTTATTACTGCTTTGCTTTAATCCCAAGCGTTGAGTAATCTCGTTATAATATTTATGGTTTCCAAGATGAACTTCCTTAACTCCATCATTTTTTATTTTGATTATCAAACATCGTTCAGATGAGCCTATTTTTCTAATGAAAACAATTTTGTCTCCTAAAATAGATTTAGAAATTGGTTGAATTTTTCCTTCTTTTATTTGGATGCACCAAGAGATTAAGTTATCATCGATATTCTTAATCAAGCCGGCTAGTTCACCAAACTCTTTATTAAAAATGATATCTTCTCCGAATATCTCTTTTATTTTAAGTTTAAGCTCTTCGGCATTCATTCTGCACCTCTTTGGCTAACTGTAGAAGTATTGGTATATTTTCAGTTTTGTATTCTCTCCCCATTTCTTTCACTGAAATAGTGAATTTTGAGAAGACATTGTAAAGATACTTGAGAGAAAAAGTATTTAGTACTAATTCTTTGGTAATCTGGTTTATTTCTTTTATGCGATCTTCTTTTGACATAGCTTTTATTCTCTCAACCTCTAGATTTAAGCTGCGGGCATCTAATATTTCATTCTTAAGATGCATAAAATATTGAAGAACTAAATCTCTAATTTCTTTTTGATCTTCATTTTGTATAATTTGGCTGATAATCCATTGATACAAAAATAGGGTGTCTTCAATTTTGCTTCTTTTTTTAGTGATTTTAACACTATTTTGAAAATTAGCTACAGAATATTTAAATGCAGAAACAAAGATCGGTCGCTTTAAGTCAGATTCTAGAATAAATGTGAAGTGCTTTTCTGCTAGTGTATAACTTTTTCTTCTTCTACTTATAACAAAAATATCAATATCATTGTACTTCTTCTTGTAAAGAAACGACCCAGATATAAAAGCTCGTTCTTGATTCAATCCTATTAATATTTTCTTAGCTTCTTCTACTCTTTCTGGAATCATATTTGAACCATTGATATAACTCTCTTCTTTTAAAGTTTGCAAAGCTTCAATCTTACGTTTAATTGTAGAATAAAGAGTAGTTTTTTCACTATTACTCAACGATTTAGTTTGAAGATATTTTTCAATTAAGTTAATTTGCTTTATTGTAAACAAAGCTGGAATAAATTTTTCTTTATTTTCAACTATTTTTTTACATATTTCTTTATTCATATATGCTTTAAAACCTATACTTCTATTTAAATCTTGCCATATTTATGTAATTAATAACCTCCCCTGTCTTAATCATCACTTTTCACTTTTAACAATTTCTCTTAGCCTTTTTCTTCTTTCACTAAATATTTAAACCTTTAAAATCCTCAAATATCTTATGATTACACCTCAACGAATGAAAGAACTGGAAGATAAAGCCGAAGCGCAAGGCATATCCACTATGGAGTTAATGGAAAATGCTGGACGTGGGTTTGTTCAACTTGTCAAACAAAAATATGACCTCAGTAATAAGAGAATAATCATCTTTGCCGGTATGGGTAATAATGGCGGTGATGGCTTGGTGGCAGCAAGATATTTTGCTAAAGAAAATTCAGTTTTGGTACTTCTTTTTGGAAATGAGGAAAAGATGAAAGAAGAAGCCAAGAAAAACCTTAAGAAAATTAAAAATCCTATTACAGTTGTAAATATCCGTAATTCCGATGACTTAAAGCAATTTCATTTTCAGGAAAATTTAGATTTTCTTTTAGTTGATGCTTTATTAGGAACGGGATTTAAAATTCCACAAATTCAAACTCAATTAGGTCAAAACCAAGAAGATACAACTATACTAAATGCAACGAAACAGAACTTACGTCCATTAGTAAAAATCCAATCTCCGGAACTGATCAATTTAGCCATTAATACATTTAATTCTTTGCCCGGGCTGAAGATTTCTTTAGACGTGCCTTCTGGACTCGATTGCGAGCTGGGAGTTTTTTCTGAACCTTTTTGCCATTCCGACCTCGTGGTTTGCTTGCACGACGTGAAGAATGGACTGCAGACTTGGCAGGATAGAGTGGTTGTGATAAATATTGGGATACCAAGAGGATGAAATTGTCATTTAGTTAATTTTTCTACAAAATATTTATAACTTTCTCTCAGATTTTAATCTAAAATGGTTCATTGTGCTAAATGTGGCAAGAAAATAGGCTTTTTTCAGGACGCGTGGGACATTCTTGATGAAAGTAAGAAACCCGTTAAGTATTGTGACGAGTGTAAAATTCTTTGGCATAAAAAGAAAGATGAAGAAGAGAAAATAAAAAAAGAAGAACTGAGAAAAAAAGAATTGAGACAACAAGAAGAATTAAGAAAAAAAGAGTTGGGACAACAAGAGGAGTTACTTAAAAAATTACGGAAAGATGATTTGATTACAAAGTTTAGTGAGACCTATTTTGTTCTTTCATTGTCTCTGAAGTATGAAAATTTCGAAAGATTAGCAACTTCTTATTATACTCCCTCTAATGGTGGATTACCTGAATTCTCTAAATGGATTGTTTCTGACAAATTGTCTAAATTTACCAATGTATTTGATTGTGATGGTCCTAAATGGATTCCTTCAGAAGACCCTTTTGCAAAAGATTTTCTAGAATTCTATAAAAAAAATCCAGATGACTGGAACGCACTTTCAAAAATATTAAGATTAGTCATTAAGAAATATGGAGATATTCGAGTAAAAGATTTATTTAATACTATCTATGACCATGCGATTGCTAAACAACGTGAAACTGTAAGTATTTTGTGTAAATCTTTAGGTACCAAAGAAAAAATATTTAGTTATATAATCGAATACTATGAAGTATTTTCAAAAAGTGTGAATGTAAGGCAATGGGTTAAAGAGCTTCTTATTCTTTTCCTAGAATGCATGCAAAAAATGAAGCTAGTTACATATAACTCTTTAGAGGAACTTAGAAATGATATAATTGAAACTAAAGAAGCAAGAGAATTAACAAATTTCGAAAAGAACTTGTTAAATCCAGAAGCTCAAAGATATGGTATCGAAGATGTAGATCCAATGAATGGTTTTGAATTTGAGGCTTTTTTAGTTAAATTATTTACAAATATGGGCTATAAAGTTGAGCAAACTAAATTATCCGGTGACCACAGTATCTCCGAAGGTGATTCACCTTTTTTAAGTAGTTAGAAAAACCTTTAATTAGCGACTCTATTCCCAAGATATGAATCGTGAAAGAACAGTTTCTTTAATACACTCATTACGCCATTTCATCGATGATAGTTTAGGCACTCAGCGAATAACACATTCGGTTAGTGGCTTTGAGTTGTCAGAGCCACTTTTGAGTTCTGCAGCTTACAACACCTATGTTGAAACTGTAGGAGATAAAGCAGATACTTTGTATCTGCGATTGAAAGAAAGTCTTTCTGAAATGACTACTCATTCTTATTTGGACTGCATGAAACGCCTTTCCAAAAAATTTGATTGGAAAAACAAGCAATTTATGCTTGCTTTTGATTATACAGACGAAGAGTTCTATGGCGAGGTACAAGGTTTAGACATTCACGGTTGGAAGAAAGAAGGTGCTGTTACAGGCAAATTTAAGTTTCTCACTTGTAGTATAGTTAGCGACGATATTCCACAAAAAATACCTCTTCTTTCCTTACCTATTCAGATGGGCCATTACAAAAGTTATGTAATTTCTCATATGCTTTCCCTTATCAAACCATTAATTGGAGAAGTGAAACTTCTCCTCTTTGACAGAGGTTTCTATGACAAAGATTTGATGTACGAACTAATTAAACTAAAATGCCCTTTCTTAATTTTTATTCCAAAACACAAAGATAAGAAAGAGATTCTGTTTCCTATGAAAGAAGGAGAAAAGTTTACTGTTTTTTGGGACAGTGAAGTAAACAAAGATAAAAGCACCTATTCATTTGAATTTTATCTCACATTTATGAAGCAAATTTATAGTCGAAGAGCAGACACTTATTTTGATTGGGTGTTTGCTACAAATATCGACACTATTGAGCTTGACGATATGATTAAGACATATCGCAAGCGCTGGAGAATTGAGACTGGATTTAGAGTGCAGGATGAGGCACAGATAAAATGTAAGTCTGTAGATATGAAAATTAGATATTTCTTGTTTATGTTTGAACAGATGCTTCAAACACAGTGGGTTTGTTTTTACAAAGAGGAGGTGAGTTTTAAAGAATATTTGATTGAGATGCATAAGACCTGTAGAACTTTGGTCGAAAATCCAAAAAGGTCATATCTTAAAAATCTGAAAACAATCGTTTAGTATGGTTTTTGTCTGATCAGAGATATGAAATTCTTTGCGGGAACACATCACATTAGTAGAAAGAATAATGGGATAATTTTCATTCGGAGATACTGATTTCACAGAAATATTTTTATAGTTAATGTACGCAAGATTATTAGTGGTTGATAAAATTTATTTGGCATCTGGTATATGTGGTTCTGTATTAAAAGAGGCTTATGATCCAAATAGTAAGATTTTTGATAAGTCTAAGTCTAGAATGACTGAAAGAGAAACTATTCATGCAGCAAGATTAGGAGAAGCTTTATCTATTCAAAATATTTTAAATCATAGCATTAATAATCTAGAAGTTAAACTCAAGAAAGGTGTTTTTAGTACTGAATATTATTTAGGTGTTGCAGCAGACTATGCCTGGTATAGGTCTTCTGGTCTTAACCCCACGGTCCTTATTCTTAATCTTCCTAAATGTTTAAACAAGGAAATAGAATATAAAGTTATTCCAACTAATGGTGGAACATTTTATGAAATATCTCCGGGAGTTGTAAGAATAGATTTTTTATTTAAAGTAAAATCACTAAAGCGAGAGGGAAGTAGAGTTGCTAGTTTTGAATTAGAGCGTTTGATAATTTAGTATTCTAACTATCTATTTAAATTTTGACAAGATAGAATTAAGTAAAAATAATAATAATAATAATAATATTTAGAGAAAGAAATTAAAATTACTTCTTGCCACCGCCAGGTGCTGCTTCTTTCTTCTCTTCTGGAGCCAATTCATCGACAATGGCCAGAGGAATTCCAGCATCCTGCATTCTAGCTCTGATTTTACGTTTTTCTTGACCTTCCATTTCTTTAAGTATACTCTTTGCCAAGGTTTCGAATTCAGCGCGACGTTTTTCCATCTGTTCTTTAAGTATTTTTTTCTTAGATTCAATTTGAGATTTTTCTTCAGCAGTTAATTCAGTACGTTCATTCTTGATTTCTTCATCAAATTGACCGGCAGTAACTGCTCTTAAAGCATCAGGAGCAGACATACCTTCAATTAAGATACCCATTGATTGACAGCTACCCATAACTTCTCTAACTCTGGCTTTAAGATCTTTTCCAGATAAGTCGCCTTCTTTTATTTTAGCAACTTTGATAATTTGTTGAATCATTAAATCAGCTACTTTGTCGGTTAAAGGGTTAGCGGCAGCTTTTTCCAAGCCAGCTTCTTTTTTAATTAAAGCAGCTGTAGGCGGAGTGCCAACTTCAATTGAGAATTCTTTAGTACTAGTATCAACTACGACCTTTACAGGCACTTGCATGCCTTTTAGTTCAGCAGTTTTTTTGTTAATTTCAGCAATGACTAAACCAATGTTTACTCCAGTTGGACCTAGAGCTGGACCCAAAGGAGGCGCGGCAGTTGCTTTACCACCTTCAATTAATGTTTCAACTGTTTGTTTAGCCATATGTTTTAATGCAGAAAAGGGGTTTATTTATATAGTTTTTGGTAGCTCCGTGATATATTGGGTTTATTTGAGGTTAAAAGAGATGTTTTTAACTTAGTTAAGTTACTTGAATGAAATTATTTGATATCCGTATTTCTCGACATCCTCTGGTTTCCAAAAGGTTAGTTCTTTAGTTTTGATGACAAAAGTAATCTCTTTCTCTAATGTTCTTCCAGTATAATTTTTAGTTTGTGGATCCCATTCTCTTAGAACAAGAGTATCGCCGGGTTGACAATCGAAATCAGCCAACCTCAGTTCATATTTTTTTTCACCATCTAAGATGCGTTGGAAAAATTTTGGCCAGAGTTTTTTTTCTATTTTCATTTTAGGTTGAAGTAAGAGCTATTTTTTTATAATTTATCTCAAATTATTTCATTCTTCTCTAATTGATAGTTCTGATTGTCATAATAATTATATACTACTTGTTTTAAATAAATTATCTTATGTGGGTGACTAAACGTTTGCAACAAGAGAAAAAAGCACATATTTCTTTCGAGATTTCTCCCCCACCTTTTGGTAAAGGACGAGAGAAAGCCATTGAAATATTTGATCAACTAATGTCATTTGAACCTGATTTTATTTCAATAACTTTTCATCAAGAGATTGTTAGTCATAAACCAACAGGGGATGGTAAGTTTGAACAAGTAATTGAAAAACCTAAAGCTGGAACCATTCCATTATGTGCACTGCTAGAAGGAAAATATGGCATCCCTATAGTGCAACATTTGTTGTGTGGCAGCTTTAATCGAGAGGAAACAGCTTACGCGCTTAAAGAAATGGCTTATGTAGATTTAGAAAATGTTTTCGCTTTACGAGGCGATCCTTTAATAGCCCAAGGACAAAAATATTTTGTTCCTGAAGAAAATGGACACCATTATGCTTTAGAATTAATTGAACAAATTGCTTCATTCAACCGCGGAGAACACTGTTTAAATGGAGTACGAGAAACAGTAAAAACCAATTTCTGTATCGGAGCAGCTTGTTATCCAGAAAAGCATTATGAAGCACTTAACCAAGAATATGGTTTACGCAAATTAAAACTAAAAGTAGATAAAGGTGTTGATTACTTGATCACCCAGATGTTTTATGATAATCAAGCTTTTCTCTCTTTCACTGAAAAAGCTAAAGAAGCAGGAATAACTATTCCAATTATACCTGGATTAAATCCACTTGTCACTAAAAAAGATATTTATGATTTGCCAAGAGTTTTTCATATTAATATTCCCCAGACGTTAGTAGAGACTATGGAAAAAGCTAAAGATGATTCTGAAGTGAAAAAAGCTAGTGTAGAGTGGCTTACACAACAAAGCGAAGAATTACTTAAGAAAGGTGTTCCCAGTTTACATTTTTTTACTGAAGGAAGAAATAGTAAAATAAAAGTAGTAAGAGAAGTTTATCAAAGAATATTTGGTTAAAAAATTAAATGTTCTATAAATATTCTAATAACCTAATAGTTAGATTTGCTAGATAGTAAGCGCAAACTTTATGAACTTTAAAAGTTTATTCTAGAATATAGGAAAATCAAAAAAGATGGTAAAGTTAAAGATCTATTTATTTCGACATGGACAAAGTTATTTCAACCGTGACCATAAATTTACTGGCTGGCTTGATTCTAAATTAACTTCTCGAGGAATAAAAGATGCTAAAAAGATTGCGCAGAAGCTGAAAAACAAACAAATAGATTTAGCAGTTCAGACTCCTCTTTCTCGTTCTAAAGATACATTAAAAGAAGTGTTGAAATACCATCCTGAATGCCGGAAAGTAGATACTGACGACAGAATGATAGAACGATCTTATGGACGATGGCAAGGTAAAACTCATGAACAATTCATCAAAAAAAGTGGTTTAGAAGAATATAAAACGATGCTACATTTCCATCAGTTAGACCACCTCTCTGGTAAAGAAAAAGAAATTTTCATCAAGAAACATGGTGAAGAAGATCTGCAAGTTTTACGTCGAGGTTATACTCATCAGCCTCCTGGCGGAGAGAGTATAAAGATGGTTGAGAAAAGAGTTTTGTCTTTTGTTCGTGATTTGATTAAGAAAATGAAAAAAGAACAGATTAACGTCGCTATTTCTGCACATGGTAATTCAATGCGTCCATTCCGACGTTACTTTGAAAAACTTTCTATCAAAGAAATGATGAAATTAGAAAACCCTTGGGATGATTATTTTGAGTATGAGATTAAAGTTTGAGATGTTAAGATTTTTTCGATATTAACTCACAATTCACAAGCTATAATCCACAGAATTTTCCACCGGTCTCGGACCGGTGGCGAAAAATGCCACCAGTCACGGGGAAAATTCTGGGAGTCCAAAGGAAAGCGGCCGAGCGAAGCGAGCATGCCACCGGTCTTTGACCGGTGGTGCCGCTTTCCTTTTTGACATATGTTCAATTATATTAGAATTTTATGCAAATCATCAATCCCGGTCCTGAAGATTATCACATCCATTCTATAAACTATTCTGATGGATTGATGACTATTGAGGAAATTGTTCAATATGCTGGAAAAATAGGAATGGAAAAGATTGTGATTACAGACCATTCACAAGCAACAAATGATAAGAGTGGATTTGCTGGAAAAACCTATCGTTCTTTGATTCGTCGCTGGAAAAATGTTCATAATGAGGTACAAGTAAGTTTTGGGATTGAAGGCGATTTACTAAATGAAGATGGCGAAATTTGCGACCATATCCAAGGAAAGAAGAGTGACTTTTTGATATTATCTGCACACAAAAGTGTTTATCAAAGTAATCCCAATACTATTAATCAAGCTTATCTCAAAGCTTTAGAAAGACATCATACTAAAATTGCATTCTTAGGACATCCTTGCATAAGAGATTTTGCCGACTATTTGGATATTGAAGCACTGACTAAAAACGCTAACCAATATAACATCCCACTTGAAGTTAATGGTGCTAATTTGCTAAATAACAAGACCAATAAAGATAATCTACGTCGGATGCTAACTCTTGCCGATATAATTTATGTTAACAGTGATGCACATGTTCTCTGTGAATTGAAGACGGCACGAGAAGGTGCGTTTAAGTTCTTGAAAGAAGAAGGCTTTTTGAAATAATCTTTATCCCAGCGTCGTCTGTAATTTTCTTTTTGGTTTTTCCATTCTCTGAAATTGGATAGCAATTTCATTAAATTGAGAGATCTCTTTTCTAATACGTTGCAGTTCTTTCAGCCCTAAATCAGTTAATCTAATCATACGATTCTCATAGGCAATAAGTTTCTTTTTTTCCAAATCTTCCAAGTTTTTATAGATGGCTCGTTCATGTTTAGATAGAATTTTGGCTTTTAATAATAGCTCAATAAATGTTATTTTAGAAGTTTGCAGACGTAAAGGTGTTTCTACTAAAGGCTGATTTAACATTTCGTAATATTGTCCTAAAGAAAATAACATGAGCTGTTGGACCAGGGTTAGCTTCATATTGATTAATTGAGAGGCAAACTATAAAAACATTGTCTGAATAAAATCTAATTTTCCAAAAAGCTTAAAAACGTTGAGAATCTTCTATTGATTCAAATGATAGATTAAAGTAAATAATAATTCAATATAATAAAAAAGAAAGGTGGTGTAAGATGAAATTAATTCTAACGAAAAAACCAAAGAATGTGACCATTATTGAGGGTTTTCCGGGCTTTGGACTAATTGGTACTATTGCTACAGAGTTTTTAATGGAACATTTAGAGACGGAGAAAATAGGTATTGTAGAAATGGATGAAGTTCCTGCCATGATTGCTATCCATCAAAATAAAGTGATTGAACCTGTTTCAATTCATTATAATAAACAATTTAATTTAATTTTGGTTCATGCCATTAATGTAGGAAAAGAAGTGGGTTGGAAATTAGCAACTATTATTGATGAACTTGCTCAAACCCTCACTGCCAAAGAAATTATCTCTTTAGAAGGCGTTGGTTCACCTAATCCAACAACCGGGAAAGTATTTTATTATTCTACGGGAACTGGAAAAATTAGCCCTAAACTGGCTAGTGTAGCAAATCCTTTAATGGAGGGTATTATCGTTGGAGTTACAGGCGCACTTCTAGCAAAGAATATATCTACACCAGTACTAGCACTATTTGCCGAAGCTAGCAGTGCTTTGCCAGATAGTAAAGCAGCAGCTGAAATAATTAAAGCTTTAGATGCTTATACTGGATTAAAAGTTGATCCAAAGCCATTATTGAAGCAGGCAGAAATGTTTGAAAAGAAATTGAAACTATTGATGCAAAAAGGCAAGGAAGCAGAAGAAATACGGGAAGATAAAAAGTTAAGTTATGTGGGATAAAGCATAGCATTTAACCAATATTTAAAATGGCAAAAGAAATTCCTGTGTTAAAAAAAGAACATAAAGTTCAACCTCATACGGAAAAGAAAGAAGGTTCTTTTTCTATTTTTCTTTTATTAGTTGGTCTTCTTTTGATGGCTGCAACAGTGGTTAGCTATTTCAATTGGTTTCCTCTTAATAAAATAGTTTTAGAAGCTTTGTTATTCTTTGGTGGTTTAATAGTTTTATTGATGACGTTTAGCATAGGATATGAAAAAAGACATAGAGAGATTTTGAAAAGGTATCTTTAGAGATTTTCTAAGTATTTGCTATTAGTTACTCAGATTGAAATGAAAATGAAACCTGGTGTAATGTATTGAAAGACCCCGCTGCAATAATATTTATAAAGTTGGGCTTTATCTATAATTGAATGGAAATCAATCTTAAAGAATTAGCTAGGTTTTTAGTAAAAGCAAAATCTCAGACATATGCAGGAGATGGAAAAGAAATTCTGCCACAAAGACCTGGCTTTAAAGAATTGGAATTTGTAGAAGGACCCTGGGAATATAGGGATAGCTATGTTGGATATTTTATGGCCCCTGGACAAGAATATGTAAGATTCAAAAGTCAACCAATTTGGACAATGGCATATAGTGGCGGAATGAGACCAGAATATCACAAACAGAGAGATTTTGCCAAACAAACATTTACATTTTTAAAACAAGCATTATCAAGAGTTGAAGTTTCAAGACCATTTAGAGGACCTGAAAACTTCCATGATAGAGAATGGAAATACCTAAACACAAGTGAAGGCGACATTACAGATTTCAAAGGAACAGAACGTATTTTACATCAAGGAAAAGAAGTTTTCAAACAGAATTATATTGGGGGGCTAATTATTCTTAAATAGCGATACCTTAGAAATTATAATTAACTACTATTTTTATTAAATTTGTTTAAAATGTTTGGTTTAGTGAATTATTAAATAAATTAAGAATAAACATTATAAGCATTTATTAAAAATAAAGTAGGCTACGTGCTTAAGATTTAGTTTCAGATTAAATCGTCCAAACCTAAAACATTTAAGATTAAATCAGAGAATCTATCGATGTTCTGAAGTTTCAAACTGTTCTTTTTTATTAACTTTAAAAAACAACTCGTCTTCAATTAATGGTTGGTGTGAGCCTTTGAAAAGTTTACCTCGATACCGTACTTTGCCAATATAGGTGGGGTTTTTAATTAAATCATAGAGAGTAGAAGTGGGCAAACTAAATTGCGCAGCTATTTCTTTATAATTAACTCCAGCAGCCCACATTTGAAAGATTTCACGTACTTTTGCAGCTTCATCAGGTTGGATTGTCAACTTGCCCCCATTATAATAATACCCAAGCGGGGCGCGATTTAAGACTTCTCCAGAGGATATTTTCTTACCAAAGGCAAGTTCCACACGTTCTTTGACCATGCCCCGCTCCAATTGAGCAAAAACACCTATAATTTGAAAGAAGGCTTCACCCATGGCCGTAGTGGTGTCGATTTGCTCCGTAACTGAGGTAAAGTTGACGCCTTTAGCCTTAAGGTCTTCTAACGCAGAGATAAGATCTTTCAACTTCCGCGAGAAGCGGTCAATTTTGTAAACTAATAGGACTTGAACTTTTTGCTGCGTGGCATCGCGCAGGAGATCCTGCAAAGCCGGACGTTTTAAACTACCGGCAGAAAACCCCGCATCAGTGTAAATGCGATAGACACTCCAACCGCGCGCTTTACAGAAAGCTTGACAGCGGTCAATCTGAGCATCGAGCGAAATGCCTTCTTTAGCTTGCTCTTCCGTGGAAACTCGGACATAGATTCCAACTTTGATGTCTTTTGTGTCCATTTGCTTGGAATTACCTCTATTTGATGGATTTTTGTCCCATTCGGTCTATTTTGAGCTTAAAATTGCCCAAAAACTACCACAAAATCGTTCCGGTTAGGGTTCCCTTTCCGTAACAATAGTATAGCCTTATCGGAAAAGTATAAATAGTTTTCGGTTTTGTGGCGATAAAACAGAGAATAATGGAACTTGCCAGGGTAAGCGACTGGGAAGTATAGTTTAGATAACAAGTAAATTTTTAAAAACATCAATCAACAACTAGGGCATGGATGAACCCCCAAATCAATTGACAGTGAAGTTTTAGCTGCCTTACATCTCATGCACAAAGGCAGCAGCGAAGGTACCAGATACTTAGAGTTTGTAACTTGTGGAGTAATGAATGGAGCTTTAGATCTAATCCAGAAGGGATATGCTCAAAAGATTAAAACAGGACCGGATGACTCCAATTATACTTTAACAGATAAAGGCACGAAGTATTTGAAAAGAGTATTGGCTTTTGCATCAGAAGAATTCTACAAAGAATAATTTATTTAAAATTTAATTAAACAGTTTAAGAATATATTATTTAGGAGGAGATTGAAAAATTAAGGAGAGAATAGGTAGTTAAATTAGTTAGTAAAAGAAATATTTGATAGTTGACTAAAACCTCAATACTTAAAACTATTAATCAAAGATAGAAATAAAAAGAGAATATAGACCTGTAAACTTCACCAAAAAACCCACCCCAATCACATAAAACTTTGTAAACTTAAACTTACTAAATTTTCTTTAGCTTGTCGTTCTTTAAATTCTTTATTCAAAGAGAAGAAAAATTGACCTTGACAAAGAGTACGTTGAAGGGGTATACATTTATTAGAAAGATTAGAAATATTTTCTTGTACTAAAGCTGCTGACTGATAGGATTTTTCAGCAATTTCCTCTATACTCAAAGGATTTTCTTCAGTATAAAGCACTAAGAATATTTTTTTCTCTTCTTGATTTAATGGTGCAATAGAAGTTTTTTCCAATGGTTGACCCATGGTAAGTTGTAAATTGTCTAAACGCTGAGTGATACGCTCAACCTTTTTTTCAACTTCTTGCAGATAATCAAACATTACCTGGATCTCACCAGTATTTTCGTTAATAGCTGTAAGGTGCTCATCCAGTAAGTTTTTTATTTTTACTAAATTATCTTTCATAGTTGGAGTTGCCCCATTTATTGACGACAAATCTTCAGAAGAAAAATAAGCCTTCTTTGATTTTACTGCTTAACTCGATAAAAATAGAATCTCTTAATAATTTAAATAGCTTTCGTTTTTGCGATAGTACTTCAAAATAGAGAATTATGGACATTAGACGATAAAATATAGAGATTAGAAAAAAAATAATAGTGAAAATTTTTAGTCCATTTTGAAGAAGAAGAAAAAATGTCGACGAAGAGAGAAATAAATTGCGTTACATTTATATAAACTAAAAGTTTTATATGTTTATGGAACAGCTAGTGATTAGAAAATTATGGAAATCTACAGATGATATCTTAAAGTTAATTCTTGGTACAGAAGCAGTTTTAAAAGAGACAGTTACTTTATTAAATTTCAACAGTAAAAAAAGAAAAGTAGCAAGATGTATTGAAGAATACATAACTCATTTAAAACGTTTGTTGGATCTGCATCAAGCTGGAGGAATAGAATCGCAAAAGATTGTAGCTGAGATTAAACGTTGGCAAAATTTACATCAAAAACTAAATGTTTCTGAGTTTAATGAGTATTTATCTTTCATCCGTGAGTTTTCTCCCCTATTAACAAAAGCATACTTAGAAGTGAAGACTGCTAAGAAAGGATTGTCAGAAGAGTTAGCAAAAGCGGCTTAGATTAAATGCTAGCATTAAAATCCACAGAATTTTCCACCGGTCTCGGACCGGTGGCGAAAAATGCCACCAGTCACGGGGAAAATTCTGGGAGTCCAAAGGAAAGCGGCCGAGCGAAGCGAGCATGCCACCGGTCTTTGACCGGTGGTGCCGCTTTCCTTTTTGACATCCATTAATGTATTCACTACTTAATGGTCATTTGAGAAACATTTATAAATCACACTTGATTTTAAGCACGAATGTCTAATACAGCAAGTGATTTGGACCAAAATGAGCCATTTCTAGGTCTGAAAAATAGTGACCTAATAGAATTTCTTCAAAGAGCTAAAGAAAAAAGAGTTTGTTCTTTGGATATTAATTTGTATAGCTCGCCTAGTCACTTAATTGAATTGAAAGGAACACTAGTAAAAGAATTACCGTTTAATTCAGAATATTTAGGATATAATCGTCAATATGATTTGGCTCTCTCTCAAAAACAAAATTTAGGAACGGCTTATTTTAGACCAGACGATGAAAGATTTATATCAGCATTGAGTTTACTTAATCTGGGCAGATTTCAAGATAGATTGCGAAAATATGCTCGAGAATGTGCACTTTATTGCGCTCAGGAAGATATAACAACTACAGCAAAGATAAAGTATAAACCTGAACAAAAGTTATATGAGATTGTTTGTTCTATTACTCCAGAAGAAGCTTTATTTCAACCAAAGCAAGAGTTGCCTTTTTTGATAATTTGAGAGTAAGATTTTAGAGATATACTAAAAAACATAATTAACAATCTAAATAGTTATGTTCTTTATATATAGTAACAAAAATTAATCAGAACTAAATTTATGTTTGTTACTATAAATCTCTTACTGATTCTACAGAGCATTACTGATAAAAATGTTTGTATTTGTTTAGCTTTCGGCGGTCTGTTTGTCTCGTCCCGCTAAAGATGTGTAGTCGATGAAAGAGCTGATATATTCTTTTTCTAGCGGGAGCTTAAATCCATCTGACGAATCTTTAGAGAACTTTGCAAAATTCAATTTATTTAGTGCAAAGTTCTAAAGATGATTTGAAATTGTCGGGATTTTTATTTAAAATTTTACTAAATTAGCAAAAATCTCTATTTTTCAAAGTCCTCTTTACGCTCGACAAAACATATTGACCGTGCCGAACTAAACAAATACAAATGTTTTAATAATCATTTTTGAAAATTATCTTTTTAGCAAAAGTATAGGCTCTGAAACGAAGATAATCTACGAAAGGGGGGTTAAAGAGGAATTTTTGTGAATCTTGTTCGGCAGTATTATTATGAATGTTATTACTATTTATATTAGGACCACTATTTTGAAGTTTTGGGCAATATCCTAAAAGAGCGGCATGAAATATTTGTTGTGCTGCAGGATGGCGCAATACTAACGGATTAGCATCGTTTAAATCGTGGAATTTAAGAAAAGTGGACAAGCCAAGATGATAGGCTTGTTCTTCCCGATTACGTAGACCGCAGCGAGCCAAAACTCTAAAAAAATCTTTACTGGTACTAAAATAATTAAGTGAATCTCTGATTTCTTCTGGAAAGGGTTTTTCTTGGAGAAAAAAACCTTGTAAAAAGCTGTGATATGCAGAATGCTCAGATTTGTTGATGAACCTTTGTAATAAAGAGGGTAGGTGTGGAATTTCTTCTTTTATTTTAGAACTAAAGCCGCGTTTATGCCCTAAAAGATAAGTACTATCTAGATTGGTTAAATGTTGAATTAAACGTCCATCAGAATAACCTTGACGATACTGATCTAAAGAGACCAGATTTAATTCTAAAGAGGGATAATCATTTGTTTCAATGGTTTCAGTACAAAGTGATTCTAGACCCATTATTATTATTCTCCAGTCTCTTTAATCGCTTAGATTACATAATGGTTTTGACCAAAATGTCTCATCATAAAGAGCAAAGCATATATTTAAATAAGAATTAATTATCCCAGTTATAATACTTTATGGAATAAAAGTCTCACACTAGGAGGAATTAAAAATGTCAAAAAAAAATAAATCGTTTCAACCGCATAATATTTCTGTTAAATCTCAAAATAAATCGCCAAAAATGGCCGATAATTACAAACCAGCTTCCAGTGAACAAAATGGGGGAAAAGGAATAGAAAAAGATCTTCCTGCCAATATGCCAGCCATGCCTAAGCTTCCTCCAGAATTAGAAAAGAAATTGAAAGATTTAAAGGATAAGTTAGATAAGTTTAAAGCCAAAGTTTTAGAAAAATTTGGAGATTATATTGTAGGAATTACGCTTTTGCCGCCAGAAAAAGCAGCACAAGCTCCTGCCCCTAATAATGAAAAAAATTCTGAAGAGAAAGTAAAAGAGGAAGTTAAATCTAAAGAAGATATAAAGAAAGACGAACAAAAAATCCAAATGCTAGTCATTGTTGATGATACTACTTCTACTAAAATGACTAAAGATGAGCTGCATCAAAAGTTTTCTACCATCATTCAAAAAATAGCTGAAGAAACAGATAAAAATTTAGAACCACAAAGTGTACTTTTAACTGATTTATGGCAAAATTGTTATGATGCCAAGTATGATTTAAACAAACTTATTTCTCTAGGCGCGCCCATACACGATACCGGTATGTTGGCAGCCATAAAGATTGCCGAAGTGCATAAAACTATGGTCCTAAAGAAGTTTGAGAAATATATCCTATCTTACGTTTTAGCAGGATCATTAACTCAAGGTCGAGCTACAGCAACATCAGACATAGATGTTTGGATAGTTATTGATGATACTGATGTTAAAAAAATGAGCCGCATTGAGTTAAAAGATAAATTGCGAGGAATAATTATAGGCATGGGTATTGAAGCTGGGGAGTTAACCGGTATTAAAAATAAGTTAAATATCCAAGTTTATATTTTAACTGACTTCTGGGAATCATTGAAAGAAGCCAACCCCATTATCTTCACTTTACTTAGAGATGGTGTGCCATTCTACGACAGAGGAATATTCATGCCTTGGAAACAACTTTTGCGTATGGGACATATTAAACCAAGTAGAGAAGCAATTGATTTGTTTATGAGCACTGGCGATCAAAGTATTAAAAGAGTTAAAAGTGTTTTGAAAACCATTGGTATGGAAGATATTTACTATGCCATCTTAACACCAAGTCAAGCTGCTTTAATGTTATACGGCTTGCCACCTCCAACTCCACGGGAGACTTCAGAAGTAATGGAAGAAATTTTCGTTAAGAAGGAGAAGATGTTAGAGCCAGAATATGTTAAAATTTTAAAAGATAATGTAGACTTACGAAAAAGATTAGAACATGGTGATAAAAACGATTTAACTGGTACGGAATTAGATAAATATATCACTAATGCAGAAAAATATCTAAAGCGTATAAGCGAATTGTTTAAACAGATAGAACAACGCTACGATGAGAAAGGTATAATTTTGTTATACGATGAGATAATGACTATTATCCGAGATGTCTTAAAACAAGAAGGAGTAGATAAAGTTCAAGATGAAGAGATTATTAAATTATTTGAAGATGAACTGATTTCTACAGGCAAAGTACCAGCGCGTTATCTTAGGGACTTGAATGATATTATTGAAGCTAAGAAAAAACAAGATGCTAAAAAACTCAGTAAAGCAGACATTGAGAATGCACGTAAAGGAAGTTCTGGATTGATCAAGTTTTTAATAGAGTATGTCCAAAGAAAACGTGGACGAGAATTGGAAAGAGCTAGAATAAGGATTAAACACGGGCAAAAGTATGGAGAGATACTCTTACTAGATAAAATAGCTTTCATCATATTTGATTTAGATGCTAAAGAACAAAAGATTGAGAAAGCTCAGCTAAATCCTGACGGTAGTCTTGGAACTATGGAAGAGAGCAACCTGGAAGAGATGGAAAAGGATTTATCTCGACTAAAATTCCCACCTAAAGTCTTTATTAAAGAACCTATCTTTGAAGATTTGAAAAGAATCTTTGGCAGAGATGTAGAAGTACTGCTTAGTTATTAGGGACTAAAGGTTATTATAGGTCGTTATTTTTTTTATATCTAATTATAGATAATTTATGTTTTTTTTCTTTTATTTTTCTTTTTTAAAATTATCTGTTAATGAGTTTATTTTTTCAGTTATTAATTAATATTAGAAGTAAATATACTTAAACAAACCTACGCCGCTTTTCTTAGCCCATTATAACTATTTTTTAATAGGGGGTGATTATATATAGCCTCGCTTTCCAGAATAACTTTCCCGTCCGGATTAAGGAAAGTTTGGTATATTCCAACCAACTTTTTCTCTTCATTAAAGAATGGTCCGTTACTTTGTGGATCATATTTTAAAAAAAGTCGTTCTACTAAACCAGCATTATTAAAATGAGTAACAGAACCAAAACCAGTTTCATTAGCTGTTCTTTTTATTTGATAAGTCTCGACATGATCTAATGGTTGAGGAATTCGAACCGCTAAACGAGTTTTTGTTCCAATATCACCTAAATTTAATTTAGTTTGACCTAAAAATTCTTCAGGTAAGTGTTCTAATAAGTATAAACCTTTTTCTTTATCCTTATCTTTGTCTTTAGGTGTATGAACATTATTATCTAACTCATAAACGCGAGTAATACGCTGATTTTCTTCGTCTAAAATATACACACCATCTTTCCGAGAATTTTGATGAAGATAACTAAAGAGATTTTCACGTTCATTAATGGGAGTAAAATTATGATCATAACAACTTGGGTTTAACCATTGGTTTCGAACTAATTCATCAATAGTAGTAGAACCATTTTTTATAATCAATAAGCCTTTTGCAAAGGGATTCTCTTCTCCTTCTTGAATTGCTTCATTAGTTATAGGATTATAAAAACGACCCTCTTTTACTGGCTGCATTAAAGCATTTACATCATCATAGAAGTACTTGACTAAGTCTCTAAACAACCTCGAAGTTACCATTTTTGTTTTAATTTTAATTGTTCTCTATTTGATTAGTTTAATCTCTCTTTTTAACCCACTAACTGCTATTGGTAACCAGTATACATCTCCCTATATTTATATTTAATTAGTTCATTATTTTTATTTTAAGCCATTTTAAACGAAAGATTTATCAATAAATAAAAAAATATGGAGTAATATGTCTAAAATAGATAAAAAGCTTCTGTTTATGTATGCTGAAAATGCTCGCAGTAAATTAAAGGATTTGGCACGGCAATTGAAGAAAAGCCCACAAAGATTAAAGTATACCTTAAAAGTAATGGAGGAAGAAAAACTAATCAGCTGCCCCCATACCATTATAGATTATTCTTATTTTGGTCAAATTTTGTTTAGGGTTTATTTCAAAGGCAGTTATACCGGTGCTAAAGATAAGAAGGAAATTATTGAAAAGCTGCGCAGCAATATTTATGTTGTTTCCATATATGAATTACAAGGAGAGTTTGACTTAGTCATGGAAATTGAAGCGCCAAATCCCAGCCGTTTCAATAAGGAGTTAAAAAAAATAGTTACAGAATTTTCTTCATTAAACAAATATAAAGTAATTCTTAACGTGGTAACACACTTATATCCGCGCATGTATCTACTTGAGGGACAATCATTAGAAAATATTTCTTATCCTTCTGAAGTTATCGTAGGAGGAGATAGAGTAATAGAACAATTTGAAGAGAGAGAATTGAGACTGATAGGTGGACTTTTAAAAAAACCACAAATGCGTATGACTAATTTAGCAAAATATTCCGGAATTAATATCAAAACCGCTAGCTCACTGTTAAAAGGTCTGCAAAAAAGAAAAGTGATCAGGGGTTTTAAATATACTTTAGATTATGAAAGTATAGGTATTTCAAAATTTCGTATATTTCTTAGCCTGCATAATCTCTCTGTTGAGAAAGAAGCAGAATTATTAGAATATTTCAAACAAACGGGAGAAATTACTAAACTAAACAAAACCGTAGGAGATTGGGATATGGAAATTGATTTAGAATCTTTCAATAAGTTTCGTATTAGACAGATAACCCAGCAAATGCGTGAAGAGTTTAAGGACTTAATAGAAAACTTTAATTTAATGGAGTTTTATGAGACACATCACAAAAGTTATTTACCTAGATGGTTATTTGAAGAAAAAGTTGAAAAAGAAGAAAAGATTAAGGTTTAAAACCTAAATTTTCTGAATCACATAAAATAATTCATTCTCAAATTCAACAAGTTTAAAATCATAACCTAAACGCTGAGACATTAATTCAATCCATTTACGGCGAGGATAATTCATCTTTTTGCCGCTCATGGTTAAGGTTGGAAAAGAAACAACCACCCAACTAACTGGCAGACTTTTAATAACTAATTCAGTCATTCTATGTCCATGGCCTTTATCTAGGATATCACTCATTTTGAGCAGAAAAGCTAAATCATGTGCTGGAAGCAGAGATAACTTAGCGGTATTTGTGATATCAAAAATTTCGGCTTTTCCAGAAAAATATTGTTTTTTTTTCTGCTCTTGTTCGAAAAAAATATTGAGCAGCTTAACTTCTTCTTCGTTAATATCTAGCGCGTGATAGTGTAATTTTCTGAGTCTCATAAAACCAATAGAAAGGGGATTTAAGCCGCTGCCTAAGTCTAATATTTTATTGGGCTTTCCGGTAATTTGAAATATTTTAGTATACAACTGCACATAAAAAGAGCGCCTTTCATCAGTGGAAGAATGCCAAGTTAGAGCTTGAGAGATGGGAGCTTCAGAAGTATCTCCATCTTGCATCTTTTTCATGACCTCTTTTCTTTCTGCTGCTTTCTTCTCTCCACGAAATAGACCATAAGAACGTCTTAATAACTCACGCACTTTCTTTACAGTTATACGAAAGGAAGCAGATTTTTCATGAAAATTTTTAACTAATTGTTGTTGAAGATGAAATTCACGAATTAAAAATTTTGATAACTCTTGAGCAACAAAAGAAGCACTAATATGTTCTAATTCTTTTTTTTCTTTAATTTTCTCAATCAATTGTTCAATTTGTGATTCGCTAAGAGATATTATTGGATCTTTTTTAAGACTGATTTTATTTTGCATAAATAGAGGAATATCCAGCCATTATAAAAAACTTTTTAAAGCTGAGAAGAAGCTTTAGTAATTATATCAGATTAATTAGTGTGCAAGAAGATTAATTAGTATGTGAAAAATGAGTATATGAACAAAATTAATTTGTAAGTAAAGGATAAAAATAAAATGAAAGATAAATTAAGTAAATTAAACCATTACAGCAAGAAAACTTGGAATTTCTTCTGGAATGATGAGAGTTTAGCTAGTTGGATAGCTAATTTAATCGTAGCTTTCTTAGTGATACGTTTTTTAGTCTATCCCTTCTTGGGATTGGTTTTAGGCACTAGTTTTCCCATTGTAGCTGTAGTTAGTGAGAGCATGGAACATGGATTACATCAGAAGGTTATTTGCGGACAGTTATATGAGGAATTTCCTGAATCATTTGATAATTATTGGAAAGCCTGCGGGAACTGGTATGAAAAACAAGATATAAGTAAAGAAGAGTTCAAAAAATTTCCATTTCAAAATGGATTTAACAAAGGGGATGTAATTATACTTTGGCGAGCTAAAACTTCTAATCTAGATATAGGAGATATATTAGTTTTTCAGGGGGATAAACCACAGCCCATAATTCATCGCTTGGTTAGAAAATGGGAGGAAAATGGGGCATGGTATTATCAGACTAAAGGTGATCATAACCGAGATAGTATTCCTGGAGGTTTAGGAGAAGTAAAGATTGAAGAAACTCAAATTTATGGACAAGGCCTGTTAAGACTGCCTTATTTAGGCTGGGTTAAAATTCTTTTTGTTGATGCAGTTAAGCCACTTGGTTGGAGAATTGAAAGGTAAAGCAAAAGCATTAAATTGAGAGATAAGCTTTTTATACTTGTGCTTAATTTGAAAAAGATAGTTAGTTAAAGTTCAAAGATTATATTTAAACATATATTTAAAAAATTAAGTACAAATACGGGGTGAGGCAAAATGTTTTGTCCAAAATGTGGTTCTATGTTAAAGCCTAAAGATAAAGGCGGAAAAAGAATATTACAATGTACTTGTGGTTTTAGTAAAGCTCTAGGTGATGAAGCCCATACAGTAGTTACAGAGAAAATAGCAAAAGGCAGGAAGATTGAAGTTATTGAAAATATCGAGACACATCCAAAAATTAAAGCTACCTGCGGCAAATGTGGTCATAAGATTGCTTATTATTGGACGCAGCAAACAAGAGGAGCAGATGAACCAGAAACACGCTTTTTTAAGTGTACAGAGTGCAGTTATACTTGGAGAGAGTATTCATAGTTTAAAAAAAAGTGTATATTATGAAAGAACCAGCTGAGATTAACTCTGAATTAATTAAAGAAGAACTATTTAAGGATTGGAAGAAGCTGCATCCAAATAGTTTTTTAAGTCATTTTTTTGCAGTTCTACCATCTATAGATTTCATGTCGTTATCTGAAGATAACTGGGAGCTTGGTTTCTTTGATCCAGAAAGTAAGAAGATTACAGTGTTTAATAGAAGCAATAAAAATTGGGTCATTAAACCAGCTGATGATGTATTTAAGAAAGAAACAGATAGTTTAGAAGAATTGAAGTTGCAAGAAATAAAGTTAAAAACAGAAGAAGCTTTTGCAAGATTTCAAGAAGAATCAAAAAATGCTTTTCCTAAAGAAGTGTGCGGACAAGGATTTCTGATATTACAGAAATGGAATGGCTCTACAGTTTGGAATTTTACTTTTATTACGAGAACATTGAAGTTTGCTAATCTTAAGATTAACGCTAATGATGGTTCTTTATTTGAACAAAATTTAATTGATCTAGTAGATAAGAAAACTGGGGTCTAGAGATAGAAGTATAAAAAACTACTATTTAATGAAGTTCATTAACCACTCTCCAATACATATCTTCAAAATTATTTATTAGTGGTATCGCAATGAAGAATATATTTTCAAAGTAGAAGGTCTTTATATACTAAAGCAATTATTCTAATTAGTGATAGGTGTTGGCAAGGGACCGCGGCCTTTGCTTTTATTTTATTTATTTGATGTTTTTAAAAAAGAGGGGTGTGTTAAGTATGGGTGATAAAATATCATATAATGCGCAGACTAACTGCAAGAAGCTTAATTTCTTTTTTGATGATGAGAAAAAAGATAAGTAGTTGTTCTTAAATATTTTTTTATTTTTAATTGGTTAATTTTAATTATTTGAAGTCAAAGAAAACCGACCACCACCGGTCACAGACCGGTGGCATGCTCGCTTCGCTCGGGTCGGTTTTCTGACCATGCTTTTTCCAATAGATGTGTTCTCGCTGGAACACCACCAGTGAAACACTGGTGGAAAAAGCATATTTTAAATTAATTTGACGTCCTCCCCAGCCATAAATGGCGGGGATTCCCTAATAAGACGGCAAAAACTTTGGCGTGATGAGTCTCGTGATTTGCAACGTATTCTTT
>Ga0209541_10003137_pt1 | contig 30706 bp, 32 predicted proteins | sample RifCSPlowO2_01_FD_184027 | JGI IMG/M metagenome (GOLD analysis project Ga0209541, IMG submission 184027) | Groundwater microbial communities from Rifle, Colorado - Rifle CSP2_plank lowO2_0.1 (SPAdes) (version 2) | ecosystem: Environmental > Aquatic > Deep subsurface > Groundwater | place... | reverse complement strand
TAGAAATCCCAGATCCAAACAGTTCCCAGGCCAATATTATTTTAGTTAGTTGCTGCATATTCATATTGTATTATGAATGCCGGATTTCTATGGGGAATATTGCGTGGGTTTGACAATGAAGGAAAATAGGAATAAAATTTGCTGGATTTCGCTACTGATCAGAATATGACTAAAATTAACGAAAGCCCGAGTAGGGCAGGTAAAAAAGTGTATTTAACAGCTCAAGGTTTGGCTGATGCTAAAACTGAGCTGGCCTTTTTGAAAAATACCAGAAGGTCTCAAATAGCGGAGATGATTCACCAAGCCAGGGAATACGGAGATTTAACGGAAAACTCCGAATACGATGCCGCCCTGGAAGAGCAGGCTATGGTGGAAAGCCGGATTTCCGAACTGGAAAATATCCTCAAAGGCGCCAAGGTAATAAGCAGTCAACACACGGAAGATTTTGTAGTAATCGGCTCCACAGTCAAGATAGAAATGGATGACGGGATTGATGAGTTTACTATAGTAGGCCGCGTTGAAGCAGACCCTTCCAAAAAACGGATTTCCAATGAGTCGCCGCTGGGTTCAGCTTTGGTGGGAGCTAAAAAAGGGGAAGAGGTGGATGTGGCAACTCCGATAGTCAGGTATAAATGTAGAGTTTTAGAAATTAAATAGGATTAAATATGACTAAAAAATCAAACCAGGAAGCAATAATAGAATTTAATCCAAAATTACCCAGGCTTTCTGCAAGTGAGAGCAAAGTTTTAAAACTGCTGGTGGAAGCCGCAAAGCTAATCGCCCCCATTTATCTTGAACAGGAAAAACAGTCTGAATCAGGAATCAACAGAAAAGAAATTGAGGAAGCCGGGAAGAAAGATCCGGCTTTTTTGTCGCAATATACGGTTATTGAAAAAGTTAACGGTAAACTTGTTGCTACCGCATATCATGTTAAATATGCCAAGCTTTTAGCGCCAATTGCTGAAAAACTGGAAAAAGCAGCCAGTATTACTGATAATAGAGAATTTGGCAATGCTCTGCGAATTCAAGCAAAAGCCTTGTTGACAGGTTCTTATAATGAAGCAATCATTGCTTGGTTAAAAAATAAACCTTACATTTTGGATATTTCCATAGGCCCAGTTGATCACTTTGATGATCAACTTTTTTTCAGAAAAGCTTCATATCAAGCTTGGGTAGGTATCGTAAATGCGACAGATACAGAAAAACTTAATAATTATAAGGCAATCACATTGAGTGCAAGAAGAAAAACTGAGGTACCCCAGAAACGGGTTGATAATCGCGATAAGGTTAAAGCAAAAGTAATAGATGTATTGATATTTTCAGGATTTATGGCTAGGACAAAATTTGTCGGAGTAAATTTACCTATGGATGTTAATATCGTTGAAAAATACGGTTCAGAGATTACGCTTTTTAATCAACCAAATGATTTGAGGTTGAAGGAACAAATTCTTCCGAGTTTTAGTAATATTTTTTCACAATCCTTTAGGGAGGGATTTAGTCAAGAGGACTTAAGAAAGGGGAATTTAGGCTATATTGCAATTCATGAGTTGGCCCACAGTTATTTATATTATAGAAATGCTTCTAAAAACCTTAAAGATCTTTTTATCTGTATTTATGAGTTGGCAGCGACAGTTCTGGGACTTCGGATGGCCGGTCCGTTGCTTTTGGAAGATGTAATTACAAGTAAACGACTGGAGTCAATGATTGTGGCCTTTATCTGCAGAAGTTTTTACTTAATAAAGAAAGCTAAAACGGATAAACCAATGGTGAATCGGGTACTGGGAAGCGCTATATTTATTAATTTTATGCTAGAAAATGGTGCTTTAAAACAGAGAGACGGTATGGTAATTGCTAACTTTATGAAAATTTTTATAGCATTGCAAGAACTTTCCTTTATACTGGAGCAACTACTTTCTTCGGGTACAAGGAAAGATACAGAGACTTTTATAAAGAAATATGGATATTTGAATGAATCTTTTGAAAGATATATCTTATAGGAAAGCTTGCAATACTAATTCAAGAAGTGTATAATTTTCGTTTATGGTTTTACCGAAGGTAGAATGTTCAACCAATTTCATGACTAACACCTTTCAAGGAAGGTCTAACGAGTATGACGTAAGGGTGTATCGTAGTAATCACGGCAATAAAGCTAGTTTCGCAGAGATACCAGAATGCGCAGGCTTGATTGAGGATATAACTGATCTTTATTTGGGAGTATATCCTCAAAGAGATCGGGATAAATCTATTGAAAGAGTACGGAAGAGCTTGAGTTATCCCAGAACAATTGTGGAACTGGCTTACAGCGAAGATCAACTCGTCGGGGCGGGCATATTTCCCAGGTTCAATCTTGAGGGAGAACCATTATTTTATTCATCCCGTTTTATCCTCCCTGATCATACCAGACAAGGTTTAGGTCCTTACATGATGGAGGACGCGATTTTGAGGCATCAACAAGAACTTGCTACCGCTCACAGAGTACTTAGATTTGGTGCCATCATGGCAATGAATCCTGATTCTGTTGGTTCGCTTTGGAAATTATCAATTGTGGGAGACTCTTGGCCTATACGGAAGCCAGCTAATGATCAAGTAGAACCAACTGTTAACTTTTATCCTCAAGGTTCAACTCAGCAACTTTTGATGCTAAGAGCTCATGGTTTATTTCATATGGCTTCAGATAGTATTCATGTTTTGACTGGAGTGAGTAGCGCTGAATTAAGTGAATTAGGTATGAACGAGACTTACAAACCTGGCGCGGAAAAACGGATGTCTTGGTTGATTCACAAAATAATGGTTTCTCGTTATCCACAGGGTTTGAGTATGAATCGGGAGGCAGGGGATTTGATGTGTATGGTATTTGAAATTTTGAAACCGGGTCATTCTGAGACAGAAACGTTTTTACTTCCGGCAGCCTAACTCTTCTCCTTTTAAAAATTTCTAGCTTCAGTTATACTCTATCCATATGTATTGGGCAGATCGGGTAGCAAAAGAAATTATTGATTCCGGAAAATTTAAGCCTTTCTGGGTAGATGATATGTTTACCCCATCCGGTTTTGCGCATATTGGTTCTTTAAAGGGGCCTTTGGTTCATGACCTAATTTATAAAGCACTGAAACATGCCGGCCAGGATACAACTTTTAGTTTCATAATAAATGATTTTGACCCGATTGACGGTTTGTCGCAGGAGCTGGAAAAAGATTTTTCAAAATATTTAGGCTTTCCTCTAAAAAATGCGCCTTCCCCCAAAGTGGGTTTCGATTCTTTTGCGGACTTCTTCGCTGATGATTTTAAAAAAGTATTGGAAAGTTTAGGAGTAAAACCAACATATTATTCCTCCTGGGATTTATATCACGAAGGAAAATTTGATGAGGCGATCAAAATTGCCCTGGACAACGCAGAGAAAATTCAGGATATCTACAAACAAGTCAGCGGTAGTAAAAAAAAGGAAGCAGGTTGGTTGCCCTTGCAGGTGATTTGTGAAAAATGCGGCAGGTTAGGCACCACCAGAGTTCACGACTGGGACGGCAAAACCGTGGCTTACACTTGCGAGAAGGAGATGATTAAGTGGGCAGAGGGTTGCGGACATGCCGGCAGGATTTCTCCTTTTGGGGGTAGCGGAAAACTGCCCTGGAAAGTTGATTGGCCGGCGCATTGGATGGTTCTTGGGATAACTATTGAAGGAGCCGGCAAGGACCATGCGTCAGCCGGCGGATCGATGGATATTGCCAGGGAGCTCTGTAAAGAGGTTTTTGAAATTGATCAACCATATAATTTCCCATATGAACATATCCTGATTGGCGGCAAAAAGATGGCCTCTTCAAAAGGTTTGGGGTTTCAGGCGAGAGAAGTTCAGTCTATTTTTTCTTCGGAAGTTGCCCGGTTTTTATTTGTCAGGACTGATTACAAACAATCTTTAGAATTTAATCCGGTTGGCACCATGGCAATCCCTGATTTGTTTGACGAGTATGACAGATGTTATTTATCTTATATTGAAAATTCCGATGATGACCTTGCCAAAATATTTGAGATGTCACAGATAGGTAAATTACCTCCCAGGGAGAAAACTTTATTGCCAAGATTTAGGGATATTGTCAATTATATCCAGATGCCGAATGTTGATATCCTTAAAAAGTATGAAGAAATGAAAGGTAAAAAGTTAACAGAAATAGAAATAAATTTAATTAATGAAAGAGTAAAATATGCCAAAATCTGGCTGGAAAAATATGCGCCCGGGGAGTTTCGGATGCAGTTTTCTGAAGAACTGCCGGAAAATGCCAAAAATTTAACTGCAGAACAAAAACAATTCCTCAAACAGGCGGTTAGTTTGGTGGAGCAAAATAATGACCCGGAAAAACTGCAGCTTGATTTGTATAGTTTAGCGAAGGAGTTACAAATTGAAACAAAAGAGGCATTTGCCGCAATTTATATTGTACTGATCGGAAAAGACCATGGTCCGAAAGCCGGATGGTTAATTCTGTCTCGGGATAAAAGGTTTGTTCAGGATAGATTTGATGAAATATCGAGTAATAAAATTTCAAAGGTTTCAAAAAACGGTATTAAAATTCAAAAATTAGGTAAACCGGAAATATTTTATATTGATGAAACTCTGAAGAAAAAATTTTCATCAATGTCTGTTGGCATTGCGGTAATTAAGGGAGTAGTAATTAAGAAAACTGATGAGGGATTAGAGAAAGAAAAACAATCTCTGCTTGTATCCTTGCAGGGATTAACTACCGAACAATTGGGTCAGTTACCGGAAATTGTCAGTTACCGGAAATTATATAAAGAAATGGGAATTGATTGGCACTCCAGACGCCCCAGTCCGGAAGCGCTCCTTCGGAGAGTGGTCCTAAAGAAAGGCTTATACAATATTAATACCTGTGTTGATGCTTATAATTTAGTGGTAATGAAAAACAGGGTTTCAGTGGGAGCATTTAATCTTGATGAGATAAAGTTTCCTACAATACTCCGGTTTGCCAAATCAGATGAGGAAATTTTGCTTTTGGGAGATGATCAGCCAACAGTGTATAAAGATAGCGAAGTTGCATATTTTGATGAGACCGGCGGATATAATATTGATTTTAATTACCGGGATGCCAGAAGAACTGCGGTACAATTGGAAACAAAAAACTTATATATAAATGTTGACGGGATTTACGATATTACCCCTCGGATGATTGAAAAAGTACTGGAGGAAACATGCAGTATTATTATAAAGTATTGCGGCGGCAAAGTTGAACTCTTCGGAGTGGAGACAAAATGAATATAACAAATCTTAAAAAAATCCTGAAAGTTTTTCTAACTTTGCAATGGGCGAAGGAACTGCCCCGCCAGGGTTTTATCGCCCTGGGTTTTAAAAGAAATGAAGCAGATTCGGTGGCGGCGCATTCTTTTGTGACGGCGCTCTTGGCTTATTTTTTAGCTAAGGAGATGCAAAAAGAAGGAATTAAAATTGACCCGGAAAAAGTTTTAAAGATGGGACTTTTTCACGATATCGGTGAAACTATTGTTGGGGATGTAGGAACTTTTGTAAAAGGTATGGCCGGCGGAGTATTTAAAAATATTGAAGAAGAAGGAGTCAAGGCTTTAGTTGAAGGCTTGGATTCAAAGGAAGAAATAACAGCGCTGGTTGAAGAATACAACGGCCGGGATTCAGTGGAGGCAAGGGTAGTAAAGGCGGCTGATAATTTGGATGCTCTGGCTCAAGCCAAGGGTGTACCCGGGGCCCAGGATGCGTTAAAATATTTTAAGAAGGTGTATCATATAACTAAATTTGACTGGCACAAGCAGGCGGTGGATTTGATTTTGAGCGGAGGGGTGGAGCCCGGAAGGGATTGGCAGAAGAAATGACGAGCACTTCGACTTCGCTCAGTGTAAACTCAGCGAGTCATCCCGACGAAAGTCGGGATCCATAAAATAAATATTTATATAGATTCCCGCTTTCGCGGGAATGACAAGAAAAATGTCGGGAATGACAGGAACCGTGTTCAGAATGACAAAGGAGGATTATGCTTGATATTAATTATATTAAAGACAATTTAAATAAGGTTAAAAAATCTATTGAGGCCAGAAAGGCTGATGTTGATTTGGAAAAATTGCTCAAACTTGACGGTGAGCGAAGAGGGTTAACTGCGAAGGTTGATGAACTTCGAGCCGGTAGAAATGCAGCGGCTAGAGCTAGGGATAAGGGGGAAGGGGGAAGGGTAAAGTCAGAATTAAAAACTTTGGAAAATCGATTAAGGGAAGTGGATGGCGAATGGATTAAGCAGATGTTGCAGATGCCCAATATTTTAATAGAGGAAGTACCAATAGGGGATGCCAGTCAAAATAAGGTCATCAGGAAAGAAGGGGAGCCGAATAAGTTTTCTTTCAAACCTAAAGACCATCTCGAGTTAGGGAAACTCTTAAATATTATTGATTTTGAGAGAGGTGTAAAGGTCGGAGGGTTCCGGGGGTATTACTTAAAAAACGAAGGGGCCAGGTTACACTGGGCAGTTTTGCAATTTGCTTTTGATCATTTAATTCAAAAGGGATTTTCGCCTGTTGTTCCCCCAGTTATCAACAGAAGATTTGCATTATTAGGCGGCGGACAATTTCCCTGGGGAGAAGAGGATACGTATAAAGTGGGAGAAGAAGATTTTTTGGTGGGGACTGCCGAAATTCCTTTGATGGCCATGCACTCGGACGAAACTTTTGATTTGAAGGATTTACCCAAAAAATATGTTGGAATGTCCGCCTGTTTCCGGACAGAGATCGGCTCTTACGGAAAAGATACCAAGGGGCTCTACAGGGTACATGAGTTTTATAAAGTTGAACAGGTTATTTTGTGTGAGGCCGATGAGCAGGAATCTTTGGGATTTTTTGAAGATTTGCAGGATAACAGTGAGGATATTTTGCAGAAGCTCAGTCTCCCCTATCAAGTGGTAATTTTATCCTCACAGGATATGGGGAAAAAGGCGGCTCTGACTTATGACATAGAAACCTGGATGCCGGGGCGGGGCAGCTACGGCGAAACTCATTCCAATTCCATTGTTTTGGATTTTCAAACCAGAAGATTGAAGATTAAATACCGCGGCAAAGACGGACAAGTAAAATTTTGTCACGCTTTGAATAATACCGCAATCGCCTCACCCAGGATTTTGATTGCTATACTGGAGAATTTTCAGCAAGAGGATGGTTCAGTCAAAATCCCGGAGGTCCTGCAAAAATACACCGGTTTTTCTGAAATCCGGCCCAAATAATCTATGACAACACTTAAACAGCTAGAAGAAGAAATTGAAAAAATCAAGGAAAGAAATAAGAGAGTAGAACGCGAGAAATCATGGGAAGTATCCTGGACCAGAAGAATTATGGTGGCAATTGTCACTTATTTAGTCATTGCCAGTTTTTTTATTTTTATCGGCACGGATGAACCACTGAGAGATTCCATAGTTCCTTCCGCCGCTTTTGTTCTTTCTACTTTATCAGGGCCATTCATTAAGAAATTGTGGTTGAAGCATATCTACAAGAGGTAACTATATAGAAGTTATTTCAAAACCCCAACGTCATTCTGGGGACGAGCGCAGCGAGGACACCAGAATCAGGATTCTGGACTCGAAGACTCGCCAGAATGACGGTTTTGAAATGAGCTCTAAAGAAATTATATCCCCTGTTGTTGCTGGAGAGCTTTTTGACGAAGAGCTTCGGCGGCGGAAGAAGTGGAGCTCGGTGAAGGCGATTGGGTGCTGCCGCCTAATGCGCCAAAATTGGCAGAACCGCTGGCAACAGGTTGAACGGTTGGTGCAACCGTAGGAGTGACAACGGGTTGAGCTGTTTTAACTCCAGCAGTTTTAGGAGTGGTTTCTGCCGGTAAGCCGGCAGTTTTTGCAGGTTGGCCAATTCCCAGTATAAAATAGGCAGAAGCTCCGATGACTAACAATAGTAGTCCTGCTCCTAAACCAATTAACCATTTGGGTATGCCTTTGTGGGCCGAGGTTGGCGTGTGAGAAACTTCCGGAGCGGTTGAGGGAACAGTCGGAGTGATCAAATTTTCACCGGCAGGAGGCGGAGCTGATTCCGGTTGATTATTAGATATCAAATGCGAAAGATCTGTTGGAGCTGCCTCGGTGAGAGAAGTACTAGGTTGACTGTTTGCAGAATTTGCTTCTGCAGGAATGCCTGCCCAGCTGGGTTGAATTGTTGCAGGTTGGGGCTGGTCTATAGGTGGAGTCTGCGGAGGTGCTCCCCAAGGATTATCCAGAGGCGACGGAATACTTGTCTGTGTATCAGCTAATGGTACCGGAGGAGTAAATGTCGGAGTAGGTTCAACCGATTGAGCAAAAGACGGATTCGATTGAATACTCGGCTCAGCAGGCGGAGTCCAGGAGGAAGTTGGGTTTTGAGGGACTATCGCATCAGATGCTGGTAAGGGATCTGTTGGCGTCGGGGTTATTGGCCACGGCGGCGGAGCAGACGACTGTGCCGGATCCGCAGGTAAACCAGAGGACAGAGGAGATTGAGGAACCGGACTGGATTGCCAGATAGGAGCGGGATCCGGAGCCGGAGATATATTTTGTGCAGGATCTGGTGTTAACTCGGGAAAACTATCTGCTGTTGGTGCTGCAACCGGTGGCCAAACCGCTGGAGAAGAAGCCGGAGGTGTTTCCTGTACCGGCGGCCAGGCCGGCGCAGATGTATCTGTTGGAAGAGGAGACGGTGCAGGTTGATTTGATGAATTCGGGTCGTTTTGATTATTCATTTAGGCAGATTTTTACTAGACTTAGTTTATAAAAGGAATAATAAATTGTCAATGTATCAATGTACGTATATAATGTACAAACTATGTTAAGTTTCCTGGGAAAATTATTGGATTCGAATGAGAGAGAAATACAAAAGCTCAAACCCGTTATTGAAAAAATTGGCGAATGTGAGAAAAAAATCTCTAAACTAACGGATAAAAACCTTAAAGGTAGCTTAGCAAAATTTAGACACGAGTATGAAAAAGGGGAAAGCTTGGACGAGCTGTTGCCGGAAGCGTTTGCCCTTGTTAGGGAGGCTTCCAACAGAGTCATTAAACAGCGGCATTTTGATGTTCAAATGATGGCTGCGATTACCCTGCATCAGGGAAAAATTGCCGAACAAAAAACCGGAGAAGGAAAAACCTTATCAGCCACCCCTGCCCTATTTTTAAATGCTGTTGCCGGAAAAGGGGTACACTTGGTAACCGTAAACGACTATTTAGCCCAGCGGGATTGCGGCTGGATGGGACCAATCTTTTATGCTCTTGGTGCCAGTTGTGCCACTATTATTCATGATGCGGCCTTTATCTATGACCCCAAACACAAAGACACATCGCACAGCGATAAGCGCTTGCAGCACTTGCGTCCGATTACCAGAAAAGAGGCATACGAGGCGGATGTCACTTATGGAACTAATAACGAATTTGGTTTTGATTACCTGCGTGATAATATGGCGTTTAGGTTGGCGGACCAGTCACAGCGTGGGCACTTTTTTGCGGTAGTTGATGAAGTGGATTCAATTTTGATTGACGAAGCGCGGACTCCTTTGATCATTTCCCAACCGGCGCAGGAAGCTACGGAGAAATATTTCGAATTTGCCAAAATCATTGATACCCTGTCCCCTTCCGATTACAGCGTTGATGAAAAACAAAGAACGGCTCATTTAACTGAACATGGAACTCTAAAGATTGAAAAAATGTTGGGGGTAGATAATCTGTATGAGAAAGATTTTTCCACCTTGCATCACTTGGAAGAATCGTTAAAAGCCCGGACCTTGTTTCAAAAAGACAAAGATTATGTGGTAAAAGACGGGGAAGTCATTATTGTTGATGAATTTACCGGCAGATTAATGATGGGCAGAAGGTATTCGGAAGGATTGCATCAGGCAATTGAAGCTAAAGAAGGGGTGGCTGTTCAACAAGAATCACAAACCCTGGCTACCATCTCTTTTCAAAATTACTTCCGGATGTATACGAAACTCTCCGGTATGACCGGCACCGCAGCTACCGAGGCGGAGGAGTTTAATAAAATTTATAAACTGGAGGTAATAGTGATACCAACCAATAACCCCATGGTGAGAAACGACCATGCGGATACAATCTATAAAACCCAAAGCGCCAAATATACGGCTGTGGCAAATTTGGTGGAAGAACTGCACAAAAAGGGCCAGCCGGTGTTAGTGGGAACTACCGCCATTGATAAAAATGAATTTTTGTCCGATCTTCTCAAGCGGAAAGGCATCTCTCATGCCCTGTTGAACGCTAAAAATCACGAAAAAGAGGCGGAAATTATCTCCCACGCCGGAGAAAAAGGCGCCGTTACCGTGGCCACTAATATGGCTGGCCGAGGTGTGGACATTATTTTATCAAAAGGAGTTAATGAATTAGGGGGTTTATATGTGGTGGGGACTGAAAGGCATGAATCAAGAAGAATAGATAATCAACTGCGGGGTCGTTCCGGCAGGCAAGGCGATCCGGGGGAAACCAGGTTTTTTGTATCTTTGGAAGATGATCTGATGCGGATTTTTGGTGGGGAACAGGTCTCCAAAGTGATGAACTTTTTAAAAATGCCGGAAGATGTGCCGATTGAACACGGTTTAATTTCCAAAGCCATTGAGGGCTCTCAGAAGAAAGTGGAGGGACACAATTTTGATATCAGGAAACACACTGTGGAATACGATGACGTGATGAACCAGCAGAGGAAAATTATTTATGAGGTAAGAAAGAAAGTTTTAGAAACGGCCTCTCCTGTCATTCCGATCCGCCAGTTGGCGGAGAAGAATCTATCCCTCAAGGATGAAATACTGGAAAAAATAACAAGAGAAATAAGTAATCTTATTACAATCTACTCGGAAGAAGGAATTAATGCCGGTAAAATAATAGAAGAATTTGCCACCATTATTCCCATAGATGAGAACAGCAGGAAAGAAATAGAGAGTAAAATTGCCGCATCAAATAATCCGGAAGAAATTAGCAAATTTTTAACCGACCTTGCAGTTAATTTCTATGAACAACGGGAAAAACAAGTCGGAGAAGAAGTAGCCAGGCAAATGGAAGTATTTGTTTATCTTAATACCATAGATACCCTCTGGATTGAGCATTTGGATACCATGGATGATCTGCGTTCCGGTATTGGTCTGCGGGGATATGCCCAGCGGGATCCGTTGATTGAATACAAAAGGGAAGGGTTTGATTTGTTTGAGAAACTAATGGTGGAAATAGATTATGAAATTGTCCACAGGATTTACAAGGTGGCGGTACAAGGACAAGCTCCGGTTCAAGCGCAACCAGTGATAGCGGAAGAAAGGCATCCGGAAATTGAAATCGGAGTAAAAACAGAGAAAGAAGAAGTAAGAACTGGAAAAATAGATGAGGGTTTATCTACTCCAGTTGTCATCCCGAACGTCAGTGGGGGATCTCAAGATTCTTCTGTTACTAAAGTGAAGATCGAACGGGATGGGGTAGTATCTGAACAGGTGTATGGATCAGAAGGGCAATTAACGCATCCTCACGGCAAAATTGGCAGAAATGATCCATGTTATTGTGGATCAGGTAAAAAGTACAAGAAGTGTCATTATCCTAATTAATTACCTTGTTTGACTTCTGGATTTAAAACCTTCATTATTAAATTAATGTCCCAAAAGGGTTTTATTCCCATTATATTTATTCTGGTTATTTTATTATTGTCAGGTGGAATTATAGGAAGCTCTTTTTATATTAAAAGTAGGTCAACATCAACTACAAAATTAACTCCTGTCTTAGTAAGTTCAAAAGATCAATTAAATACAAAACGAGATACCCAAGCTTCAGACAGTTCAGTAATTAAGTTGAATGCTAATCAAGAAAATCAGGCAAATGAGTTATTGCCTTGTTCCAACGGGTTAGATAATATTAAATGTTCAGAAGGATACACTTGCTATCATTCTGTGCCAGGTGGGCCAGCTCCACTCGGCACACCACCAGAACCTACTAGTGGAGATAAAAAGTGTCATAAAAACTGTATTTTTGATAAAGATTGTCCATCAAATACCCCTATTTGTGTTAAGAAAACTATTCAAATAGGTGACGTAAGTGGTCCCAATAAAAATATCTGTTTTTCTAAAGACGATGGATTAAAAGATCGGGAAGAGCAATATCATGATTGTCTGTCTTCAAAAGAAGCTGGATATGACCAGGCAGTAGCAAATGGAAAAAATTCCGATCAAGAAATTATCGTTTCTCTTCCCGCTAAGTACCACTCTGAACTTTTAACAAAAGAATTTGGTTTAAATATTCTTGGAGAAACTAAAGATATTTATGGTTCGATACTTTATTCAGTGATACCCTTAGACAAGAGCAAAGAAAACTTCCTAAAAGTTGCTTGTCAGTTAGATCTTGATACAAGAATAAATAACGTGACTGCTGTTTATAAAGGTGAGCCTTTTTAAAATGCTATCCATGTTGTGTACTTCGCTGATTCTTTGTTTGACTTCTTTTAGGATTTAATCCATTATTAAATCAATCACCGGTCTGAATTGCTTGTTAATTATAAAATGATTTGCCCAAAGTGTAATGTTACCGCGCTAATAATTCAAAATAATAACTATTATTGTCCGGGTTGCAGGATTTATATCGGATCGGTTGCAACTTATAAACCGTCACCCCCTGTTATTATTGATAAGCCAATAATAGACCGGGGAGCTTTTTTCAAACACTATATTAATAAAACTTTAACTTATCTCGTTATAATTTTTGTAGTCGTTTTTTTCACAAAAGATCTTTTTTATTTTGATATTTCCAAAGGTTGCTATTTTTTTATTACCCCATCAATGAATCTGGAATTTTCCAATTCAGGAATCAAAAGAGCTTTAGGAATAATTAAAATTATCTCTCCCGAAAATTACCAAAATATTTGTGCAAGGGTCAACATAATTAACACTAATCTATGCGATGCCGGATTCGAGGGAGGCTGTTTTTACTCTGGGCAGTCCAGAACAATTTATGTTGCCGCTACCCCCAGAAAGATTACTTGGGTGGCAGAGGTGTTGGCCCATGAAGCCTGTCATGCCAGGCAAAAATATGAGGGAAGGCCAGGAGATGAACAAGAATGTTGGAAGGTGGGGCTGAAAGTTATGCAGGATGCAACCGTCTATTAGTTTATGAATATTATTAAAAAAATATTTTTTAAAGTTCAAAATTTGAAGGATATATTTATCCCATCTTATTTTTGTTCATGTTGTTATTTATCGTAGGTTTTTTTTATACCAGATCTCACTATATTGATATATTTAACTCATGCAATATTGCAGTTGATAAAGATTTTTTGGATGGAAACCGCAAGACCATCATTGAAGCAATTAGCCGGATAAAAGATCAGGACAAAGAAGGTTATAAAGATGTCTGCAAATATGTTAATTTAGTTTCTGAAAACTTTTGTCCTATTTATCACACATACGGAGGAGCTCTTCAGTACAATAATCAGCCCGGCTGTTATATCAAAGGATCAAGAATTATTTATATTAATCCCTCTAAAGAGGATACAGATGATATTATCGACCAAAGAGCGGAGGCAATTATAAATTATGCCAATTTGAGTAAAAATTATTGGCTTGGTTCCGACTAATTTTTCTCCGGCTGTCTCTTTGAGTATTTGATGATATTATTCTATTTATGGATCCTATTGAGGCATTAACTAAAGAGTGGGTTGCGAAGAAATTACCAGCCAGGCCGAAAGATGCCAGTAAAGGGACTTTTGGAAAAGTTTTGGTTTTTGCAGGTTCGGAAAATTACCCCGGAGCGGCATATTTGGCGTGTACTGCCGCTTACCGGATCGGGGCGGGGTTGGTAACTTTGGCCACGGATCAGACAGTTAAGATAATAGTTTCAAGGAGATTGCCGGAAGTTACTTTTTTATCATCCGGTGAGGCATTAAAAAAGCTGGGAGAATACGATGTTTTATTGGTTGGCCCGGGACTGGGACAGAACAATCAGGCGACAGAATTTGTAAAGCAACTTTGTAGCGATTATTCGAATAATCGCTACAAAATGGTTATTGATGGCGATGGGTTAAATGTTTTATCTAAGATGGGGAAGTGGTGGGAAAGATTCTGGACAAGCCAGAACGACAAAGCCACAGATATCATATTGACTCCTCACCCCGGGGAGATGGCTAGGTTGACAGGATTAACTATTGCTAAGATTCAATCAGACAGAATTCCCGTCGCGCAATATTTTGCCAAAAAATGGCAGAAAATAATAGTCTTAAAGGGGGCGGAAACGGTAATTGCTTCGCCTGATGGCGGGATAAAAATCAGTCCTTTCGCAAATCCGGTGTTGGCGACTGCCGGTACAGGTGATGTTTTAAGTGGGATGATTGCCGGTTTTCTGGCCCAAGGCTTAAAACCCTTTGACGGTGCCTGTGCCGGAGTATATGTTCACGGAATGGCAGGGGAAATGCTCCGAAAAAAAATTGGTGATGCCGGAGCACTGGCTAGTGATCTTTTGCCGCTTTCGCCGCAATGTATTAGGAAATTACTTTAAATTAGTAATTATTTAACATTAATCTATTGACAATTAAAGTAATTATTGTTATTTTTGTGATTAATGCAGCAGAATGACGTTTCTTCGTTAAAAAACTTCCTGGAAATTCCTTACGAAGAACTGGAAGAAATAAATCTTAAATCTAAAGAGGCCCAGCAAACCAAAGATCCGAAGGAGTTGGAAACGCAATACAGGTTATATCTGCAAAAAGAAAAAAGGCTTAAAGCTGTAACACTGTGTTTTACCGACATTGAAGGTCGGTTTCATATGCTGGATTATGATAAAAAATACTTGTTGGACTCCGCTTCTAATCTCACCTTTGACGGTTCCTCCATCAGAGGTTTTACTGCCCAATCCGAATCGGATTTGCGGCTTGAGATTGACTGGTCCAGCATCATGTGGCTTCCTTCGGATGTGTTTGGTTCCGGCAAAGTAGTAATGTTTGCAATGGTGTTAGGCAGGGACAGGAACCCTTATATTTCCGATTTCAGGAGCCAGCTGAAAGCATATGCTAAAAAGATTAAAAGCAAAGACGGCATTAAGGCTTTTTGCGCAACAGAGACAGAAGGCTTTTTAGTGGAAGGAATTGGGGCAGAACAAAACTTTGATGAAGATGTTGGATTTAAGTTGATCTCTACCGGGGGTTATTATCACTCGCTTCCTCTGGATAAACTCAGAAAATTTATTGATGCGGCGGCGGAAGCGCAACGGGCCATGGGTTTTAAAAATGAAAAAGATCACCCGGAAGTGGCTCCTTCACAGTTTGAATTAAACTTTGGCTATACTGAAATTGTCCGGGCTTGCGACCAAATTCAACTTTATAAATTGGTTTGCAGACAAGTGGCAAACAATATGGGGTTGACAGCTACATTTTTACCGAAGCCGATTGCCAATATAAACGGTTCCGGTATGCACACGAACCTTTCTCTCGCTAAAAACGGTAAAAATATTTTTTTCCACAAGAACGGTAAGGAGTCATTATCGGAACTAGCCTGGGATTTTCTTTTGAAAATTTTAAACCATGCACCGGAGATTTGTTTGATTTTAAATCCCTCAGTGAATTCCTACAGAAGATTGGATCCGCATTTTGAGGCCCCCAATCAAATTAAAGTTTCCCCGGTTGACCGTGGTTCAATGATAAGAATTCCGGTTGGTAATGAAAAATCATCCAGGATTGAAATCCGCTCAGTTGCCCCGGATGCCAATCCGTATCTGGCCCTTTATACAATCATGAAGACAGGACTAGAGGGCAAGAAACTACAGCTTCCCGGGGGTAAAAGAGAGCGCCTGCGTTTTTTGCCCGGTACTATCAATGATGCGATTAGATTATTTAAAACCAGTGATTTTATTACCAAAATTTTAGGGGCAGAAAACAAGCAAAAATATCTGAGCTTCAAGGAAGCTGCTGCAGACAGAAGTCCGAAAGAGTTGGGTACCAAAATTAAAACATCGGAGATAATTTATCACCACGAAGTGACTAATCAAGTTTTGTGGAATAATTTCTAGAATATCCGGGTTTGAATGTGCAAACAGTTAATGATAAACTGACATTTCTGTCATCCTTGTTTTTTAATCTTGAGATTCCTCGTTGCACTCGGAATGACAATTCAATTATGAATATTAAAGCAATTAAGACCAGAAGATTTTTACCTCCAAAAGATGATTTGTGGGATTTGCTTTCTGAAATAAGAAATTTAGAGGAAAATTCCGTAATGGCAGTGACTTCTAAAGTGGTGGCAATCGGGGAGGGCAGGTGTATTCCGCTCGGTGATATAGATAAAGATGAATTAATTATCAAAGAATCAGATAAATACTTGCCGCGCAATCTTGTACCGAATGATTGGACTATGTATACGCAGAAAAATAATTTGTTGGTGGCGGCGGCCGGGATTGATGAAAGCAATGCCGATGGATATTACATCCTTTGGCCAAAAAAACCGGAACTTTCAGCAAAAAGGATATGGGATTTTTTGCGGGAAAAATTTCAGCTTAAAAACTTAGGAGTAATCGTTACCGATTCCCGGGTAACACCTCTTCGGAGAGGAGTTTTGGGGATGGCAATCGCCTATTTTGGTTTTAAGCCGCTAAAAGATTACCGAGGGAAACTAGATCTTTTTGGCCGGAAGTTTGAAATGGAAACAACAGATATACCGGACTCTCTGGCAACGGGAGCGGTTTTGGAAATGGGGGAAGGGGCAGAGTGTCAACCTCTGGCAATAATCACTGATGTTCCGTATGTTGAATTTATTGATAAAAAATACAATCCCAAAACTGCAGATGATAGTTTTGAAATTCCGGAAAAAGAAGATTTGTTCTACCCTTTTTTATCTTCTGTCCCCTGGCAAAAAGGCGGAAGCGGGAAGTAAAACTTTAGGATTTTACCGCCTTAAAATGTGACACTTGGCAGCCGTATAATTCCACAGGTGTCAATACAATTCCACCCCAAGGGTGGACATATTCATGAGGTTAATCTTCAATATCTAGTAATTGGTGTTTTACTATTTCTAGTTTCTGGGCATAATCTATTTGATCTAGGACAAACTTTTCATAACCTTCAGGAGATTTAAAAAAGCTTATAATAGTTTCTTTGCTGCTAATGCCATTTGTTTCATTCGCGATATATTCCTTATAAGAAGACCAACGGTATTGGCTTAGGTTTTTTACTAAAAAGGAAACGACTGGGTTTAGGTGGATATAACGGGATATATGGACTAATTGTTCATCGGATTCTATTAGAACGGCTTTGAATTCTCCCTGTAATAAAGGTCCGACCCTATTATATTTTACATTGTAATACTTAGTGTAGCTATTACTGAGTTTACTGATAAATTCTGTAACTCCCCCATCTTTAAGTTGCTTTACTAAGAAATGGAAATGATTTGGCATTAAGCAATAACATATAATCTCTACGATTTTTTTATCGTTGTCTGGTTTGAAGATAGAACCCACTAAAAATCTGGATAACTTAGGTTTAGGTCCGATTAGTTGATAATACTTTATTGTTTTAATCAGTCTTGAGTAATCCCAATTTTTCTCAAAAATTGTTCTTTTCTCTACACCTCTATTGTAAATATGATAAAACTGGCCATTAACAAACGGAAAAATTCTGGAAGGCATTTGAATCTATAATAATCTTAAAATCCAGAGGTGTCAATACGATTCCACCCCAAGGGTGGACAAGCAGAGACAGAAAAATATTTGGTTAACTAATTGCAATTAAAACTACACCGAGAATCATAATAATAGTTCCAATTAAACGCTCTTTTATATTTTTTTCTTTAAAAAAGACTTTCCCCCAGACAATACCGAAAAGCGCGCTAGTTCTTTTAACTGTTATTACATTAGGAACGATGGTCATAGAGATTGCTGTCATTTGGAATACATAAGATAGGCCGCTTGAAAATCCTATGGGAGCAAGAATCATGCTACCTCTGAAAATATCTTTAAAAGAAGTTTTCTTAAATAATAAAATAATAGTTAAGAAGAAAAGGATCATGCAGGTAGAAGCAAAGGAAAATAATATTGGATTCGAGTTTTTAACTGCAATTTTATCAATGTTTGAGGTAATACTCCAGATAAATGCGACAATAAGCATTAATCTTGGTCCTTCTTCTTTGACAATGCTAAGGAGGGGTTCGATAGGGCTGTGCACTCTTTTGCTTAAATTTAAAATATAAGACCCGATAACAGTTGTGATTATACCCAACACACCTAGTAATTTAGGAAATTCCCCTACTATGATAGGTGATGTGATTAACAGAAAAATTGGTGTCAGTGCAACAATGGGAAGCGTTAAGGATAGAGGGGAATCTTTTATTGCTTTAACAAATAAGAGAGAGGTTATTGTATTGAGAGATGATGTGGCAAAAACTGCTATCCAAAATGTGTAGTTCACCTGCTGGAATGAGTTAGTGAAGAAAACAAGCGGTAAAATAATAAATAATGAGAAAAATCTTTGCGCCCAGGCGGCAGATAAAACATTGATTTTCAGGGCTCCTCTTTTCCCAAAGGCATTAGATACAGATTCGAAAAACGCGTTTAAAATTGAGAATACTAGCCATTGCATATATTTTTAGGGTTTAGTTTTGAAGAAATCAATGGTTTTGCGGAGACCTTCTTCCAGTTCTACTTTTGCGCTCCAGCCGAGTTCTTTTTGGATTTTCTCTGAGGAGGCAACTAGCTCCGGGACGTCACCTTTCCGCTCGCCTTTGTCATCTATCGGCACTTCATAGCCAACCAGTTCAAAAATTTTCTTTACCACATCAATTACTTTGACTCCGGTTTCCGTACCTACATTGTATATATGCAGTCCGGTTAGAGGTAGCGCCAAAACGTGAGCCTCTGCTAAATCATCAATATAAATAAAGTCTCGTGTTTGTTCGCCTTTCCAATACAGCGGAATGGGAGTTTTAGAAAGAGTTGATTTTATAAAGTTGGGGATGGCGTGAGTTTCCGGCTCATGCAGCTCGCCCGGGCCGTAGGGATTAAAGTAACGAAGGAGGGTAACATCAAATCCATGAATTGTATGATAAAACTTACAGAAATCTTCCATGCTGACTTTAGTTATCCCGTATGGATTTTCCTGCTCCCCTAAGGGATCTTCTTCCTTGATGGGTAATTTTTCCGGTTTGCCGTAAACACAAGCGCTGGAGGAAAAAATCATCTTTTTTACCCCGGTATTTTTCATAGCTTCCAGCAGTTTCACAGTCCCGACAATATTATTTTCCGCAAATTCTACCGGTTTTTTTACTGATTCTCCTACTTCAATAAAGGAGGCCATATGAATTACGGCGTCGTGCCCCGGCAAGATTTGTTCCAGTTCCTGTTGATTTTCCAGACCGATCTGGTGAAAGCTTACCCTGAGGTCGAGTAAATCCTTGTGACCTTTGGACAGATTATCAATGACCGTGACTGTGTGTCCTTGATCAATCAATAATTTATTAACATGTGAGCCAATGAATCCTGCCCCACCGGTGACTAAAACCTTCATTAAATAATTCTAACATAAATTAAGATTGCCACCCCTCAAAGATTCGGGGTAAACTTCTTCGCAATGACAATGTGAGGGTTGCAAAGTTGAGAGACTTAAGTTTAAATTGAGGTATGTTAAAGTGGGTCATATTCGGACTAGTAGTTTTAGCTTTTATTTTGCGCATTCTTTTCATTTTCCAGGGAGGGCTTTCTTTCCATTATGATATGGCCAGAGACGGCTTCGAGGCGCAACAGATCTGGAAAAATTATCATTTCAAAATTTTAGGCCCGCCCACTTCTACGCCCGGTCTTTTTCACGGCGTTTTTTATTATTATTTAATTGCTCCTTTTTATGGATTGAGTCAGGGGGATCCGCGGGTGGTGGCGGTGTTTTTGTCATTCCTTAACAGCCTAGTCATAATTCCCATCATGCTTTTAGCTAAAGATCTGTTTAAAAGTGTGAAATGGGCAGCCTTGGCCGGGTTTTTCTTTGCCGTATCGTTTGAGGCTACTCAATATGGGCCCTGGATTTCTAATCCGGCACCGGCAGTTCTCAGTGTTGCTTTATTTTTTTTGGGTCTGCATCTTTGGCAGAAGGGCAAAAATTATGGTCTATATTTGGCAGTTTTTTCGGCGGCGCTTTCAACACAATTTCAGTTCTTCTTAATTTATCTTTTTTTACTGATACCAGTATTCGGAATTTTCTTTAAAACTAAAACAAATCAGAAAACAATTGGCAAAGCTTGTTTAATCGGCGGTTTAGGATTAATTAATTTTTTTATAGCGGCAGTTAAATTTAAAACAGCCGGTGATTCTTTTTCAGGTTTTTTAAATATTTCAACTGCCGGACAAATTGATTTCAGGCCGCAATTTACAGATGCCCTTTTAAATTTCATTAACAGGTTTACGGAAATTTTTACTTTAAATTTTTTTCCTACAAATATCTTACTGGGAGGAATTTTAGCAGTTTGTGTTTTATACGCAATAAGGAAGGAGCGCCTTCTGATGTTTTATCTTTTTTCTAATTTGCCGGTATTTATTTTTGGCGGCCACACCAATACTTATGCAAATGTCGGCTTGGCAGTTCCGGCTATTTTAGGAACGGTAGTCTTATTCAGACAAGTCGGGAAAATGAATAAGATTCTGGTCCTAATTATTATTTTTTTAAGCCTACTTTCCAACATTTCCGCTATTTTTAAATATAATCCCGGCGGTCAAATAGTTTTGGTGATCCCGAATGAGATGAATTTAAAAAACGAACTGCGGTTAATTGACCAAACATACAAAGAAGCCTCCGGCAGTGCCTTTTCTATAAATACCATAACCCTGCCTCTTTGGACTAATACTACCTGGGCCTATTTATATTCCTGGTATGGAAAAAATAAATACGGTTATGTTCCGGATTTTTACGGACACAACCAGATCGGCTTGCTGGGAGAAAATTCCTTAGAAAAAATTGATAAGCCTTTAAATAAAACTTTTCTGATTATGGAACCGGCGGACGGCATACCGACGCAATATTATACCCAGGACCTAGATACGGAAAACAGTAAAACTAAGCTGATGCGGGAGATAAATTATGGTGCCATCAAGCTGCAGGTACGGATTCCAATAAATGAGTAAAAGATTGACGGTTATTATCTTAATAATTTTACTAGTTGGTGTTTTTTATAGACTGGCCGTGACAGCCAACGGGAATTTTCTTTTTAATATGGATAATGCCCGTGATATGGTGGATGTCCGGGAAATGGTAGTCCTGCATAAGTTAAGATTAACCGGGCCAACATCGGCAATTGACGGATTTTACAACGGGCCTGCCTGGTATTATTTGCTGGCAATCCCTTTTATGCTGTCCGGCGGTGATCCTTATGCCTCTATTTTAATGGAAATTGTGCTTTGGGCAATAGGCGGATTTTTTCTTTTAAAGTTAGTCAGCAGATGGGGCAGCTGGCTGGTTTTGCCGATTGGCGCCGTTTGGGTGGCCTCAAATTATATATTGTTGACTAATGCCTATGCTTTTAATCCTAATCCTGTTACTTTGCTTTCGCCGGTATTGGTTTACTTTCTGGTGAAGTATTTAAAAGAGGGAAAAGCAATCGATATAGTTTTAACTTGGGTTTTGGCAGGGTTATTTTTTAATTTTGAGATGAATTTTGGAGTATTCACTCCGCTTATTGTATTTGTCTCTGTCGCATTTACTAAAAATATCAAACTACTAAAACAAAAATGGTTTTGGGTGGGTCTAGTCGCTTTTGTTTTAACTCTGCTTCCGCAAGTACTTTTTGATTTAAAGCACCAATTTATTATGAGTAAAGCTGTTTTTCAATATCTGTCACAAAATCCCGGAGGTGAGTTAAATATCACAGCCCGTTTCCAGACAATCTCAACAAGTTTCTATAATACATTTCTACCAACATTAATGAATCACAGAATATTTACCAATATAATTCTTCTGCTTGCCGCCCTTTTGGTTTACGGCTTTATTAAAGAATCAAAAAAAGATCAGACAGCCACGGTTTGTTTAATTTTTATTGCTATTCCATTTTTGGGTTATCTAATTTTGCCGGTGACGGTTAATCCCTGGCATCTTGGCGGAGAAATGGCGGTATCGTTAATATTAATAGCTTATTTGTTGAAAAAATTAATGGAAGGAGTCATTTTCAGTAAAATTATTGCGCTTACTCTTTCAGTTTCAATTATTGTATTCGGATTATTAAATATCTACAATTTTTTCATAAACGATTTCAACAAACCTAGTTTAGATGCTTCTCTTTTTAAAAATGAAATTGCCGTCATAGATTACGTTTATCAGTATGCAGCCGGTCAAAACTTCAAAGCTTATGTGTTTATGCCGTCAATTTATGACTACCCCTATCAATATTTATTTTGGTGGCATGGTCAAAAAAAGTATGGTTATATTCCGGGTGAATATGCGTATGCGCCAAATAAGCCAACTTATATCCCAAGCCAGAATAAATTTCAAGGCAGAAAAGATAATTTCTCCGGTTTGGTGTTTTTGATCAAAGAGCCAAACAGAGGACATAATTGGAAAAGCGGCTGGGAAGGGGATTTTATTAAATATAACTGGGAAACCATTGATAAACAAATGATCGGGTCAATTGAGGTCGAGATTAAAAGAGAATTATGAATTATGAATTATGATATTTCTTCCATTAGTCCCCTCTTTTTGTATTGAAATTTTAACTGTTCCTTTAGGCAATTTCTTTATTTTTTCTGCCCATTCAATTAAGACAATATTATTCGGATCTGACCAGATTTCTTCTAAACCCAATTCTTTAAAATTTGTGGTATCGTCCAATCTGTATAAATCCAGATGGTAAAAAGTTTTGCCGGTATCTGGGATTTTGTGTTGGCGGATTAACACAAAAGTAGGGGAGATAATTTTTTCTGTAATGCCCAGTCCTTTGGCAAAACCCTGAGCAAAAATAGTTTTACCAGCGCCAAGTTCTCCGGTGAGAGCAAAAATACGACCTTTGGTAGTTTTCGCAAGATTTCCGGCGATTAGTTTTGTTTCGGCTTCTGAACTAGAATGGTATTTTGCCATTTTTCTTAAGGTAAATATACCCCAATGACCCGGTTCCGATCAACACAGAAAACAGCCCCGTCCAAACCATCGGGTTGATTTGTTTTTGATTTTTTACTTCAACTCCGGGTAAGGAGGAGGCAGATGCGCCGGCAAAAGTTTTTGTTCCTGCAACTGAAGCGATTTGGTAGGAAATCTTTACTGATGGAGTAGGTTTGGGTGAGGAAGTAGTTGTGGTTACTTTGGTGGTTGAAGGTGTGGGGGTGGGATTACCGGAAGGAGATGGAGTAGGCGAGCTTGTCGTGTCAACAATATCCAGCGCGACTGGGTTACTCCATAATCCGGATCCGGCTGCGGTGTATCTTCCAATCTTAAAAAGATATTGGCCTGAGCCTTTATAATCTTTGTCATAGACGTCAGGTTTTACTTCCAAATTTCCGGACCAGTTGCCGGAAGCATCAGTGGTTATTTTATATTGATCCGATAGGTCATCGCCGTACTCTATCCAATCAGAGTCTTTCTTGGTTAAACCGAGATATCTTGTGCCATCTGATTTTTTAAACTCCCCTTTTAGGTAATATTCCGTATTGGGATTATTAGGCATTGATAATGTTATGTTTACTTTAAATGATTGATCAGAGTTAATTTGGGAAGGGGCGTTTGAGATGATAAATGAAGATAAAGCTGTATCAGTTGACGAAGCAGTCGGAGTCGGAGAAGGGGTTGGAGATGGTGTAGGTGTGGGAGTCGGCGAAGGCGGAAGAATATCTCCATTACTGCTGCCTTTAGAGCTGGATGAAAGAATGATCCAGTTATCACCATCTGGAATTCGGCCGATTGATTTATCTATTCCTGGATCTGAAGTATATTGATACTGATCAACTATATTGCCGTCGTTTGAAAATAAAACTACATAATCTCCTGGATCATTTAAAAATGAACTCAGTTCAAAATAAGGAAATAGAAGATTATCTTTATTTATACTTGAGAGACTTTTTTTAGCGCTACTCCCTGTATCATCAGAAAACGATAAATCATCATCTATCCAGTAAGAAGAGAGGTCGACACCGTCCTTATTATAAAATTCAACCCATTCTTTATTTCCAGAAGATGGATGAGGAAAAAATTCATTTATAAAGACAGAAGAAGCAAAAACAGGTGTTACCCCAAAAAAGAGGAAAAGAAAAGCAGCAATTAATAATTTACCCCTCACCTTTAAATAATAATTCTAAGCCACCACTAAAAACAAGTATCTTTTTTATCCATTTTTTTGCCATTGCCAAATTATGGATAATTATGATGTAATAAAATTACATAAATAAAAAATACCATGAATAAAAAATACGGGGAAGAATATCCCAGCATTGGGGAAATTGTCTACCTTTTAGGAATGGGTACGCTTTTAGTCGGAACTATTTTGATGCCCGGTTTGGGATATGCGGCTAGGATGATTGATCGGGCAAAGAAGAATCACGAATGGAAGGAGTCACAGCGCCGGTGGAAAAAGTTTAACCTGCATGCATTAAAAAGAAATTTAAGAAGATTACGTGATCAAAAAATAGTTGAGATAGTTGAAAAAGACGGTGAGGAATTAATTAAGCTTACCCAAAAAGGACATACAAAATACCTAAAGTTCAGATTAGAAGAACTCTCCTTAAATGGTAAAAAGTGGGACGGTAAATGGCGGATCGTTATTTACGATATTGCAAAATTTAAGAAAAATCAGGTAAGCGCATTCAGATATATATTGAAGTATATAAACTTCTTTCAACTACAAAAAAGTGTTTATTTAACACCATATCCATGTGATGAGCAGATTTCATATCTGCGGGAATATTTTGGGATAGGCGGGGAAGTTTTACTGCTTAGGGTGGATAGAATAGAAAACGAATCCTTCTACAGACAATATTTCGGATTATAGTTATGGTTTGTCTTTATCCATTTTTTTGCTATTGCCAAATATTGGATAATCATTTTAATTTACTGAAGATATAAATAAGGGACTAATTCTGAAAAAGAGAAAAAAGGTGAGAAAATGACACTATTTAATTTACTAAATGCTAACTGGTTTAGTAGTAGACGTGGAGATATAAAGTTTCCAATCCTTCTTCACCGTGTTTTACCCGTACATAAGGCAATGCGCACCCTGCTTCCCCTGAATAACTGCCTCTGAACAATATTCCTTGTTTCACCGCTTTTACTTCAAAGGATGAACCTTCAATGTCTATTCCATTATGGAAATTATAAATTTTGCCTACCCAAGTATGTTGTACTGCCCAAGTGCGTCCATATCCCTGGTTCATTTTAATGGGACTGTTTAATGGCCAGTCCCAACTTCCAGAAGGATTAAAAGAATCAGCATCACTGTTTCCACAAGACGAGCCGGAGCAATTTTGATTGTCAATTGCTTTTAAATAACTAAAAGGATTTAAGGTTGCGCCGTCTTTAACAACTGTGAAGTGCAGATGTGCCCCGCCTGAATTACATGATGGACCATTAATAACAGTAGCAATTCTTTGACCCTGGTTGACTGAACCCACCTCATTTTCTGTTCCAAGTCCGGCAATAATTCCCTGTATAGCTAAATATTCTGCTCTGGCTTGCGCCAGCAATGCTTGATATTTGGCTTCATCATTTTTTGTAACACGGAGTAATTCATCCTTATCTTTTTTTTGCTGAGCTAGTTGGGTTTTATAATTTTCTAAATCCTTATTTAATTTTTCCGCCTCTTGTTGTCTCGTTTGTTTGTCCTGTTTTTGGTCATTATAGGCGAGTTTTGTGGCCTGCAGTTCGTACAGTTTTTTCTTGTCATAAGCCTGGACTACCTGAATATATTTGAGTTTTTCTATTAAATCAGCGAATCCGTGGGATGAAAAAAGCAGGTCAATTGTGGAGACTGCGTTACTGTATTTATAAGTTTGGACTATCCGTGTAAGTAAAATTTCCGATAGTTTATCTAAAGTGGTCGCAATTCTGTCAATCCTGGTGGCAAGGTCGTTAATTTCCCTTTTAAGTTTTTCTATCTTTAAAACCGTTTCTTCGATCTTTAGTTCTGTGACTTTTGTTTGCCCGTCAATTAAATTAAGTTGGGACTTTAAAGTTTTCTCCTGGTTTTTAGTATCATTTAACTGTGCAGTACATTTATCAATTTGCTCGCCAAGACAAATAGCTCTTTTGTCTGGATCATCATTGGGACAACTGGATGGGTCGCAGGTTGTATCTGCAAAAACAGGGGTTGGAGAGTATGGGTTAGGATTTAGAAAAAGAAAAGCCAGGAAACTAATGCTTAAGAAAAATAGTGATAAGACAAGCTTGTTGCTTCGCAATAATTTTTTCATCAGGGTTCACGTTTTTGGTCTTTCCAAAAAGGCAAGGTTCTTATTGTATTTTCAAGTACCGTCTGGCAGCTGCAAAGGATCCAACTCCCCCGACAAAGCAAGCCAAAATTAAGCTGCCTCCCAATAGCGAAAGCATAAAAAGCGGATCAACCGGCAGTAGTTTGACTTCTCCCAAATACCCCTGCAGGAAAGGCGTAAAATACCAAAGCAAACTATAGCTTAAAATCCAGGCCGCAACAGCTCCGGTTATGCCGTAAAACATGCCCTCCAAAATAAACGGATTCCTGATAAAAGAAGAAGACGCCCCCAAAAGACGCATGATTTCTATCTCTGTCCGCTTTATCCTGATTTTAAAGCCGATTACCATAATGATGACCAGTGTGGCAAACAGCATCAAAAATATCACGGTTGATCCGCCGACCACCCGGATAATTTGTGTGACGGAGGTAAGAGTTGCCACCACATCTTCCGGCACAATTACCTCGGACACCACAGGTTCCCGTTTTAAAATTTCCGCAATCGGCTGCAGATCCTGTGGGGTTTGAGTGGAGATTTCCAAAGAGGCAGGTAAGATATTGGCCGTGACCAGCTCCAACAACATCGGGTCTTTTTTATTTTTCTCCCGGTAAATTTGCAGGGCTTCCTCCTTGGAGATAAATTTGGTGTTAGTTACCCTAGTTTCCTGTTTCAGGGCATTTTCTATGGCTGAGACATCCTGATCAGTGGTGCCGTCTTTAAAAAAGGCAATGACTTGCGGCTTGCTCTCAAAATAACGGAGAGACGCTTGTGAGCCTGCGGCCAGGATAATAAAAGTTTGAAGTGCCAAAAATGTTAAAAACATTACCATGGAAGCAGCCAAAGCCTGAAACGGCGTACGCCGGATATTTCTTCTGGTGAATTCAATAGATCTGCTAGTCATATTTGCCCTCTTTGGTGTCAGCACTTTTTTTGCCTGCCTTAAGTTTGATAACCCTTCTTTTTAAGGTATTCACAATTTCCTGGTTGTGGGTGGCCATGACAATAGTGGTGCCCCAGGAATTAATTTCATTTAACAGCTGAATAACTCCCCAGGCGGTTTTCGGGTCCAAATCCCCGGTTGGCTCATCTGCCAAAACTATATCCGGTTTGCCGACAATAGCCCTGGCGATGGCGGTTCTTTGCGCCTCCCCACCGGAGAGTTGTCTGGGAAAAAGATTTCTCTTATCCCAAATTTCCACCAGTTTTAAAGTATGCTCCACCATTTTGGAAATTTCGGAATCAGTTTTACCCTGCACCTCTAAAGTTAAAGCCACATTCTCAAAAACAGTTCGGTCGTCCAACAGTTTAAAATCCTGGAAAACTACCCCGATTTTTCTGCGGAAATTTGGTACACTGGCGGATTTAATTTTAGTAATGTCCTCATGACCAACCATGACTTTGCCGCTGGTCGGCAGAATTTCCCGTGTTAAAATGCGAAGCAAAGTAGATTTGCCGGCGCCGGAAGGGCCGACAATAAAGACAAATTCCCCTTGTTTAATTTCCAGCGAAACATCCTCTAGGGCAGCGGCGGAGCCAAATTTTTTTGTGACAGAATTGAAAACGATCATTCATTTAACTTCTTCTACTTGACCGACATCCATCAGCCAGCCTTCTTTAAGGGCTTTTTGGGTTTCACCTAAAACTTTAACTTTTTTACCCTCGTAAAGGGACAAATCTACTACGGATGAAGTCAGCGCCACCGGCACAGCGCCTTCGCGCTGCAGATAATGTGTTCCTTCAACATATGCTGTCGGATCTTTTGCTATTGGTCTAGCCTTAATGACACCTTCGGCAAAATCCTTAAAAGTCCGGGTGTCTTGTTGGGCGGTTTTTGCCTTTCCCGGCAGAATTGAAGCAACTTGCGAGCCGCTATTTTTAGTTGAAAGTATATAGCCGGTTAAAGTTCCCAAAATTAGTGCCGCGATAACTACGCCCAGAATAGTACGCATGGGATTTTCAACACTCACAAGGGGTTTAGTGATTTTTTCTTCCATAATTATATATTACTCATAAATCGGGTAGTTTGTCTACCCTTTACTTTTATATCCCCAAAACCAAAGTCCTGCTCCCCAGGTTTTGGATATTAAATTATCCCGGCGGTCAAATTTTTTCCATATAAAGATAGTTGATTTAAGTATCAGGGTGTAGATACGGTCGAGCGACTTAGGTAGCGTCAGCCGGGGGAAAGGCCGGTTACCTCTGACCTGAATTTCTTTAAGCTTAGTTTTTTCAATCATCTTTTTATACTCCTGCCAGGAGAAGGAATTTTCAAAGTAAGCCGGTTTAAAATTCCGCAGGGCTTTGGCAAGTCCTAAAGCAGGCTTGCCTTTTAATAACCAGTATATAAGTACCACAAAACTGTTAAAAACATTGCCAATTGTCTGACAGGAAAAACGGTCAGGTACAATATCGGCAAAAAATAAACCGCCCGGCTTTAATACCCTGACCATTTCAGAGATAGCCGTTTGCGGATTTTCAAAATGCTCCAGTAGTCCGAAACTGGTGACAATATCAAATTGGTTATCCGGAAATGGTAATTTTTCGGCATTACCGGCAATAAATTTTCCTTTTATCCCTTCCGCTTTAAAATTCTTTTCGGATATTTTTAAAATGAATTTATTTATATCTAAACAATGGGTTTCGTAACCGCGTTTGGCAAAAAACAAAGATACAAATGCGCTGCCGCAGCCAACCTCCAGCATTTTTGCCGGAGGTTTGGGAAAGATTTCGTTCAAAAAGCCTATTTTAACAAGCTCGAAAAGTTTGCCTTGAGTGTCGGCTTTCTCCGAATACGATAAATCCAAATCTTCATATACCTCATTCCAGGATTCAGGTGATCCGTGTGTATGGGTTGAGTGTATTTTATTTGCGGTTTTCATTTTTATTTTACTAATCTGAGTTCTGCTTCTATGAACTGGTTCAAGTCTCCGTCCAGCACTGCGCCGGTATTGGAGGTTTCAACGTTAGTCCGTAAATCTTTTACCATATGATAAGGATGCAGGACATAGGAGCGGATTTGGGTGCCCCAGGAAGCTTGAGTGACACCGCCTTTCATTTCTTTTTTTAGCTCTGCCTCCTCGGCTTGCTTGGCAGCCCACAACTTTGCCATCAACAGTTTTAAGGCATTCTCCCGGTTTTGCAGTTGGGACCGCTCGGTTTGGGCGGTAACAGTCATGCCTGTGGGAATGTGTTTTAGCCTGACGGCGGTGGAAACTTTATTGACATTTTGCCCGCCGGCGCCGCCGCTTCTGAAAGCTTCAAATTCAATATCGCCTTCATTAATTTCTACCTCTTCCGCGCCGATAACCGGCAAGATTTCCACCAGCGCAAAAGAGGTTTGGCGCAGCTTATCGGCATTGAAAGGGGATTGCCGGACTAGCCGGTGTGTGCCTGCCTCGCCTTTTAGGTAGCCGAAGGCAAAGTCGGCGTGAACAATCATGGAAACGGTTTTAATACCGGCCTCTTCCCCGGGGTTTTCATCTGTTACTTCAAATTTCCAATCCGTTTTCTCAAAATACCGCTGGTACATCCGGACCAGCATGGCAGCCCAATCCATAGCTTCCACCCCACCTGCTCCCGAGTGAACGGACACAATTGCTTCGGATTCGTCGTGCGGATTGGATAAAAATAATTTCAATTCCAGCTTATCTAAAATTTCCACCATTTCCTTAATTTCTTTTTTTAATTCCTCCTGCATGGAAGCTTCTTCCGAAATTTCCAGGGCATTATTGATTCTGGATTCTAAATCTTCCAGCACTTTTAGCGTCTTTTGTTTGGCTGATAGCTGACGGCTGATGACTGACGACTCTTCCGGACTGTTCCAAAAACCCTCTTTCATAGTTTGGGCTTCCAGTTCTCTGATTTCAGTCCGCAACCGATCCCGGTCAATCGCCAGTGCAACTTTCCCGAATCTATCTTTTAGTTCTTTTAATTTACTCTGAATTTCTTCCATAGAGGAATTATAAACGAAGTTTGAAAGCTTTGCTAGAAAACTGAGTTTTCAAGCTCCGCTTATAACTTATTCATTCGTCATTGCGAGGAGTGAGTCCTCGAACGACGTGGCAATCCATACAATAATTCTTTTTATGTACTTTTGTAACCAAAAGTACCAAAAGTTTCTTTGACGGGAAGTCGCGCTACTCTTCGGATTTTGTCTAGCGGGGGCTCACCCCCTCGGAAATTCACTAATCGTTCAGTTTCCGTTTCCCCCTGCTGCCAAAATCCTCCTCGTTTAACGCGCTTGTTCCAAGTCAAAGATTAAGAACATATGTTTTGCTTTTTCTTTCAAAATCTGAATTTGATATATTTATATTGTGAAGATTA
>Ga0209541_10003135_pt1 | contig 30719 bp, 25 predicted proteins | sample RifCSPlowO2_01_FD_184027 | JGI IMG/M metagenome (GOLD analysis project Ga0209541, IMG submission 184027) | Groundwater microbial communities from Rifle, Colorado - Rifle CSP2_plank lowO2_0.1 (SPAdes) (version 2) | ecosystem: Environmental > Aquatic > Deep subsurface > Groundwater | place... | reverse complement strand
GGAACCCCACATTCAAACAGTTCCCAGGCAAGACTTATCTTTGTTAATTGGTTCACTTCCATATTCTACTGGAAGTGTCGGATTTGTACGGAGAATATTGCGCCTATTGACAAGTTGTCATAAATTGTTCTAAAAAAGATTAGAGGGTAAAATGCCAAGCATTTCTGAACTAACAGCTAATCGTCGTGCATTTCTAGGGGTTAGCCTGGTTGGTAGTGCTCTAGGCTCTGCGTGTGGAAGCGCTCATAGTTCAGAACCGATGCCCTTGGGTGCCAGACAACCCTTACCCACCGTCGCACAAAAGCCTCCTGATGTTCTAAAGTCAACTCCCACAACGGAAATTTTAAAAACAGGCATACTCTGGACACAAGATCTGGTTATTCCGCTACCTGATTTTCAGATAACACGAGATGCTTTTTATATCACCCCGGAAATAATTGCGTTAACAAATTCACAAGGGCACGCAATGGGCGTGAGGATAGCTGATGGAAAAGGCTGGAAATATGACGAGGATCCTTTATTTGTTTATGGAGCTGACTCAAATGGAGTTTACGGCTTTAGACAAGATCGCCGGTTAATTGCAGTGGATGCTAAAGTCGGCCAAAAGAAGTGGTCAGTTGTCTTTCCGAGTGGGAATCAAGCCAACGTTAGATTGCCTTTTGTAGTCTGCAAGGACACGATACACCCTACTCTTCAGTTTGCACAGCAATTCTTAGCATTGGGAATATCGAAAGATACAGGAAGTGTTCTTTGGCAACAAGTAGGCCAGATCATTGGTGGGACTTCATTTACTGTAATAATTGACGGCACAAGCGGAATCGAAGCCGCAAACGGGAAGAAAAAATGGCAGGTAGATGCACACGATCAATTCGCTACCGGCAGAAATCGCAGAATTGCCGATAACACGTTATTCTATAAAAATTCCAATGACTCGCCCGTTGCCGCTCTTGATCTTGATTCAGGAACTCAGCTTTGGATCAATAGGGTAAAAAACGACGGTATTGTGCTTGCTACATCGAACGCGGTCTGTTTAACATTCCAAACAGGAATTGCAAAACGTGGCCTTATTCTAGTTGAAGCTAAAAGTGGAAACACAATAAGACAATCAAACGAGTTCCCGTTCGAGGACTTTGTCGGTGAAAAAAATGAATGGTTTGTGTGGACAAACAGCTCAACTGGAACAACCTCTTTTACAAACACGGCCAACGGTTATGCTGTCACAAACGATGACTTGCGCTTAAATATGCTTACAGGCACTATCAAGAATGTTCTTGTAGGAGCGTTTATGGACCCTCGCGGTCAATCATACCTTTATGGGGTTGACATAACTGCTAAAAACGCAGATCGAAAGTGGAGATTGCCAATTGAGCGTTCAAATTACCCTCCGGCAATAGTCAATGGTAAGGTTTTGGTGTCTTCATCCGCAGGTCTACAAGTAATCGATGGGGCGTCAGGAAAGGTGTTAGAGCAAGTAGCTTTAAGAGGTGCTGTAAGTCGAATGACTTCACTCAATAATATAGCTTTAATCCAAACCGGAAACCCAGGCCAACTCGGCACACTCTCTGCCATTAAGTTATAAATCTTTGTTTCGTTTATATATAGCAGCCCACTCTAAGCTTTACAAGTTTTCTTGACAGAGTTTCTTGACAGGGTTCATCCTTGTCACTATGATAAACTATGCCCGCTCGCAACTCCGTTAAACAATACGTCGAAAATGGAATTTACCATATATACAACAGAGGAGTAGACAAACGGGTTATATTTCTCGAAGAACAAGACTACCTAGTTTTCTTGCACCTGCTAAAAATCCTTCTTTCACCACCTCCCAAACAACCGACACACCCCTTATCCGATCTGACAGGGTTCAACCCCGTCAGGCTACGTTTGTTAGGCAAAACATTGTACGGCGAAGTGGAACTGCTATCATTTTGCCTTATGCCAAACCATTTTCATCTTCTTCTAAGGCAGAAAACTTTAACTGGGGTAAAAGAGTTAGTTCACAGGCTGTGCACAAGCTACTCTATGTACCTTAACAAAAAGTACGAAAGAGAAGGTCATCTTTTTCAGGGAATATACAAAGCTGTTCACGTAGATTCGGATATATACCTTCTACACTTGTCGCGGTATATTCACCTTAACGCCTACGAATTGACAGGGATGAACCTTGTCACGTTGGTTGATTATCCCTACTCAAGTTACCAGTACCATTTGGGAAGTAAGCATGCTGAGTGGACTAACACACAAACTATACTTAACTTCTTTAAAAGCAAGCACAGATTGGCTTTGAAGGATTACTTTTCTTATCAAAGTTTTGTGGAAGATTTTAAGGAAGACCCTAAAAATATCGTAGGCACTTTAGCAATTGATTAACGCGATGACAGGGATGAACCCTGTCAATAAAAATGAAAGCGTGGCAGGCAAGAGATTGAATCCCCAAAAACCCACCACGCGAGCGCTACGCAAGATCAAAAGACGTACTACTGCATACTGCACTACTGGACCAGGTGAAACACATCCATGTAATCGCCAGATCCAGCAGAGTAAAAAACGTGCAGTTTTCCATCTAGCCCCAGCAAGATGATAGGGTAAAAGACATTTTCTGCTCCGTCGGGTAAATCCATCACCTCCGACCAACCACCACCAGCTGGAGCACGAGACAGAAACCTTAACCGTGTTCTATCCTGGCTCATCCCAACCAAATGAAGCGCTTGGTCCGGGCTTCTTATGGCGGATTGCCAATCCGAATAGCTCGGAGCAAACTCAGCAGGAAGTGCTTCAGATCCCACCCAGTCGCCTCTCTCGTCCGCACACTGCAGGTATCCAAATCTCCTACCTCTCCCAAAACTTTGAGCAAGCACACATACCCCCTCTTCTCCAGCAAGTATGCCGGCATTGTCGATGGTCTCGCCCAAATGGCTTAAGTCTAGGATGACTTCGGAGTTACTCCACGCACCTGCTCCCAAACTTCGCTGGTAACGGACACGAGAGATAGGTCCTAGGTCACCTTCAACCAGAGCCAAGTGAATGGTTCCATCCCTTGTTTGAAAAATGTGTGCTCTTCTTACCGGAGTAGGGGTAGACGGAACCCAACCTTGAGGCTGCTGACGTCCAACATTGGTACCTGTAAAATACTTTGGAGGCCCGTATGCTGTAGGTATGAGAGTCCAGAGAGAGTGAAGAACGCCAGCTTTGTCAAAAAACGCTGAGTCTACAAACATGCCCACATTCGTTCCCTGACTAAAAGTCGGAATAAATACCGGCGCCTCACCAGTTCGAACTCTGTATGCACACCCGTCACCAACTAGAAGCAGAACAGTGCTTTTGTCGGGCTGCGCTAAAAGCACCGGTGGCCTCACAAACGTGCAGTCCTTCAAATTGAATATGGAACTCAATACACCTTGGGGACTTAAGCGAGCGTAGGAGATCCACCTGTTGCGACTTGCGGTCTGGCGAGGAGGCTCACGGCTTATCCAAATCGTCTCATAAGAAAGCCAAGCCACATGAATAGTCCCGTCGGGAAGAATGATGGCCGCGATACCGCTAGAAGTACGATTTTCCTCCTCGTTGCTAACTTTCCGCGGAGGCGCCCAGGAAAGAATGAAAAGGATTTGATTCCTTACGCTCACATCACGCAAGATCTGGTCATGTCCAGCGCAAATTGAACGCAGTTCCTCTTCCCAACAGGCAACATCCTCCCGGCCAAGCGGCATCATATTTGGGAGAAAGAACTCAAGCTCGAAGCCTGGTATGACCGCGTCCTCGTACGGCACAACCCAATCGCCGCGCGATCCCAAGGTCCTAACAATAGTCTTCCCTTGCAGCCTCTTGGCAAGCGCAATGTTAACATCCCTCTGCACCTCTTGTTTGATTTGCACCAAAACGCGCCCAACATCACTCTCGGCCACATCCCACCCAAAAAGATCAGCCATAAATGCTAGCGTATGCTGACTGTTCCCGTTAACCGGACTATCAAGAGTGATCACATGCTTGATGCGTGCAGTCTCGAGCTCGCGCTCCCGAGCACCCACATAAGTTAGCGCCACAAGACCCCCAAGACTGTGCCCAATTAGGTCTATTGAAGCGCCAGGGCACCTCAAAGTCTCGAGCTTCACAATGTTGGCAAGAGCAGCAACACTTCTTGAAAGGTATTGGAAGGTGTGCTCCCGCTCATAGTTGCCCGGATCCTCCAGGTTGTAGCTGTAATGCACAACCCTTGAATAGAGGCCGCTCAGTTCTGGCAGTAGGTCGCGAAAGGTCTCTTCCCGGGAGGCGTATGCTGTATTTATGCCTTGGAGCAGAATCAAAGTTCTGTCAAGACATGGCCGCATTTGCTGCGCTGTGGTATCTGCTGGCCGAATGAACAAAAACAGCAAAAGCAGGACGTGCATTGCACGCCAAAATGCCATGTAATTTTTCAAGGTGCACCTCCTAACCCTCAGAGCGAGCTTTTACGATACATTAAAATTGTACTCTCCGCAAGAAATATTTATTAAGGCAGAATTTTTTTGAAGAGTTCTGAAGCACGGCCGATTAAACCTTTGACGGGTAGTCCCCCGCGGAATCTTGATATTAGTCGGCTTGGAGACCAAGACTCTTTGGAGTCTGGATGACTCTGTGCCGCATAAATTAATAGCCCCACACTTGAGGCAAAAACCGGAGTGTTGACATCATCAATTAAACCTGAGACACCGCGAGGTATCCCCAAGCGGGTCGGCAAAGAAAGCATTCTTCTTGCAGATTCTACAGCCCCCACACACAAGGCTCCTCCACCGGTTAGTACAATTCCTGAGGGGGTTTTGCCGGCAACATTGGAATCGGCCAGGTTCATCCCAACCATAGTTAAAATTTCATTTAATCGGGGTTTAATTATTCCTTCTGCTAAAGTTTTTTCAGAAACCTTACGATCCCCTTCCTCTACTCCGTAAGCCTTCAAATCCAGTTCGTCTGCTTCCGGATTTTCATCTGTGCGCGATTTTTTCTTTCTTTCCCCAAGCATAACTTTTATCTTTTCTGCCGAATCCAAAGAAACCCGTAAACCCGCAGCAATATCGTTAGTTACATTTTTACTGCCTATCGGCAGCACAGAAGAATGAGCAATTGAACCTTCCACATACACAACAATTGAGGTGGTACCTGCGCCAATATCTACCAGCACGACTCCAAGTTCCCTTTCGGTATCAGATAATATTGCCATACTTGAAGCCAGGCCCGAAAAAACCAGTCCTTGAGGCCGGACACCAACTTCCGAAACTGCTTTTTGAATATTTTTGACCGCCGTTACCGAGCCGGTTATCAAATGAGTCTCAACTTCTAATCGAACCCCGCTCATTCCCTTGGGATCTTTAACCTGCGTTTCGCCGTCAACTTTATATTCTTTCGGGATAACGTGGAGAATTTCTCTTGATTCAGGTAGAGAAACAGCCCGAGCCGCATCAATTACCCGCTCAATATCACTACCCGAAATCTCGCCGGAAGGATCTGCAACCGCGACCACTCCGTTTGAATTTCTCGAATCTATATGCCCACCGCCAATATTCACATATGCGCTCTTAATACCATACCCTGCCATTCTTTCGGCCTGTTCAACCGATTCTATAACGGCTGACGCCGCCTCATCAATATCTACAATTTGGCCCTTGCGAACTCCTTTTGAAGGTACGGTCCCAACTCCGGTTACACTAATCTTGTCTTCCAACTCATCATACTGAGCAATCAAAGAAACTACTTTTGAAGATCCGACATCAATTCCTGAAATTACTCGAGATTTTACCATTTAATATTTTAAAACTGGGTTCTTGTATTGAAGGTCAATAGCCTTCGGAATTTTACCATCCATTTTAGCTTGAGTAAGAATTAATTGTAAAGCGCCGACAACTACTTTTGAATCGCCCTCTAGAGGAAATATAACATTAATTGTGTTTAAATCCCACATCAGATCAACAATCAGTGCATCTTTTGAAAGTTTGGCCTTGTTTGCCTTCTGCGCGAGACTCACCAAACGCAGTGTTTTGCCGGCATTCAACAAATCCTGGCTGACTTTTTCCCCTACAACCAGGTTGGCCACATCATCTGACAAAACAATTACTGGCAACGCACTATTTTCCTCATGCGACAAAACTATGCCTTCTGAGTCCACTAGAAAAACTCCATTACCCAAAGATGGTTTACCAACAGCAACAAATCCCTTCCTCTTTTCTACAAACAGCGACAAAGTTTGCGGAAAGACTTTGTTAACATAAACTTTGTTATTGCGAAAATTTTGGGCTAATATCTCATCAACCTCCGCGGAAGTTACTAAAAAAAGGTTTCTACCAACAAATCTCGAGGCAAGTTTTACATCCTGCTGGCCACAAGGACCATATTGGGTTTTACAAACAATATTTTTGACAGAAATAAAATTAGCCAGTAAAAACTTGTTAATCCACACAACGGCTCCCACAGCTAATAAGCATATAACGCCAAGCACCAGAAGTATTTTTCTTCTCACTTATTCCCTCCTTGCTACTTCTTCAATCAGATCAGCTACTTTTTTAGAAGCCTCGGGGGAAGCAAGCTTTTGCGCATCTATCGCACATCCTGCAAATTCTTTGATGCGAGAAGATACATATTTAATTTTGGCCAGCAAACTCTCTCCGGTTAGCTCTTTCTCCGGCAAAACCACTGCCAGACCGGTATCACACAGCGCTTTGGCATTTTGGGCCTGCTCGTCTCCCCTCGACCAGGAAATTGGGATTAAAATTGCGGGCACCCCTACGCTGGCTATTTCCAAAACCGTATTCGCCCCAGCTCTCGAAACAACCAGATCAGCACTTTTTAAACGCTCTTCGAACTCAGCAGGTGTGTAGTTTGCCGCTATTTCATAGTTTGGTAATTTGGTTTTGGACATCTCATCAATATCCAAAAGCCCGACCTGGTGATAAACAACATACGTTCTGATTAAAGCCGGCAGAATCGCCCAAACTGCCCTGTTGATTACCTGCGCTCCTCTGCTTCCACCGGTTATAAAAAGAACTGGTTTGCCTTTTTTTGTTTTCTTTCCTGATTTAAAAAATCCACCCCGAATCGGGTTACCGGTCAGAACGACTTTTTGAGAGGGAAAGTCACTTGCGTTTGCCGGAAATGTAATCGCAATCTTTTTGGAGAAAAATCCAACAATTTTATTTGCCAATCCGGAAACTGCCGTTTGCTCATGAGTTACAACAGGTATTCTCAAAATATATGCCGCCATAACAACCGGAACGGCCACATAACTGCCAAAAGACAAAATTGCATCAGGTTTGATTTTTATAAGCATCACCAAACTATGGAGCACCCCCACCGGCAGCTTCCAGAAATTAGCCAAAGTTTTTAAGAATTTGCCTCTATTCGCCTTTGCGGAAATTACGGAGTAAAACGGAATTCCCATCCCCGGGATAACCTGGTATTCCAAAGTCTTGATAGATTTTCCATGGTGGGCTCTCCTTTCGCCAAACCAATAAATCTTGTGCCCACGCCCAACCAATATCTCCAAAACCGCCAAAGCAGGCGTGGCGTGGCCTCCTGTGATAACTATTTTTAAGCAATTCATTGTCTATTAATAGTAGTCCTGTGCTTGGAAATATTCAAAAGTATGCCGATGGCAGTTAATGTTACCAATAGCGAGGAACCCCCGTATGAAACAAGAGGCAAGGGAACACCCGTTAATGGCACTAAAGCTACCATTGCCGATAAATTGATAAGCGTTTGAATTGCCAGCCATGATGTTATGCCTGTGGCCAGCAAACGACCGAATGAGTCTTCTGCAGATAATGCAATTTTAAACCCTCTCAAAAAAACAAAAAGAAATGCCAATATTAAAATCGTTGCCCCAATAAATCCCAACTCCTCAGCAATAATGGCAAAAATAGAATCAGTCGCGGGCTCTGGCAAATACAAGTATTTTTGCCTTGACTGTCCAATTCCTAAACCCCAAACTCCGCCAGACCCTAAAGCAATCAATATTTGCCGGACATGATAGGAGCTGTTAATAGTGTCAAAAGAGGGGTTAAGAAACGTCACCAAACGCTCACGGCGATACGAGGAAGAAAGAGCTAAAACCAAGGCGGCCAAAAAGCCGGAACCCCCGATCAAGCCGACTTGCGCCAAAGGGGCGTTGCTGGCGAAAAATACAGCAAAGGCCGTGGTTGCAACAATCGTTGTAGTGCCTAAATCCGGTTCAATGACAATCAATAATGCTGCAATCCCCACAGGCACCAGAAAACGAATCAGTGAATTGTCGCGGCTTAATGAGGCTGATAGAAATATTACTAAAGAAAGTTTGGCTATTTCAGCAGGCTGAACGCCCAAAAAACCTACTCCAATCCTGCGACTTGCCCCAAGCGCCGAGACACCAATACCCGGTATTAAGACCACGATCAACAGAAGAATGGTTGCACCAAAAAGAGGGACGCTTATCTTCTCCCAAAATTTGTAATTTACAAAAGAAGTTATTGTCATGCTTAAAAGACCCAAGGTAATCCAAACCAATTGTCTTTTAACAAAGAAGAATTTATCATTAAAAGTGCGCGTGGCATCCGCAACTGAAGCATCAAAAACCATCGCCACACCAAATCCAACTAATAAAAGAACCGCCATCAAGAGCAGTCTATCAATACCACCGCGCATAGAATTTTTATCTACCTTATATGAATGCCAACCACAATCCAAAGATCGCCAGCATAATGCCAGCAAGCCATGCTCGCATGACAATTTTTGGTTCCTCCCAACCGATGGCCAGCAGTGCATGATGAAATGGAGCCAGAGGCAAAATTGGCCGTTTTAAAAATTTCCACCCCAAAATTTGCACAGCCGAGGAGACAACTTCTAAAACGAATATCCCGCCAATAATAACCAGGGCTACAACATGTCCGGTCAAAAGCCCCATTACTCCAAGAGTAGCACCAAATGATAAAGCTCCTGTATCACCCAGGAAAATACGCGCCGGCCAAACATTAAAGTATAAAAAGGCCACAAGAGCTCCCACCCAAATCGCAATAAACAAGGAAAGCGGCGTATCCAAACTTCCCGCGGCGATAATCCCAAAAGCCAATAGACAAATAACCAGAAGTCCGGAAGATAGCCCGTCCAAACCGTCCGTAACATTAAAAGCGTTGCTGAAAGAAACTATAACAAGCGCACCAAAGGGAACATACCAAGGTCCCAAATCCCAAACCTTACCCAATATGGGAATATGCAAAAGATGTATCCCCAAACTTCTGTAGATTACAAAACTGATAATAAGAGCCAAGACCCACTGTATAATAAATTTACTTCTCCGGCTTAACCCAAACCAAATCCCCGCCGTACCCGCCCTACCTTTGCCAAAAATTTTTATCAAATCATCCGATAAGCCCAATAGCCCGAACGCGATAAATGTAAAAAATATTACAAAAAGTTCAGCCCTTAACGAAAAGGCGCTTCGTACAAATACTCCCAAATATGAAACCAGGGGAAAAACGATCCAAAACAAAATGCAAACCATAGCAATCACCAAAATGCCTCCCCCTACTGGAGTTCCTGCTTTAATATCATGCAGTTTGTCAAAAAGTGGAACTTTTCCTTTCTTGGGAGCTTCTACCCTCCTGGTTAACTTCAACCAATAAAGGAGGTTAATAAAAGGAATAACCAAAACCCCTGTTAGCAAAAAGGAAAAGATTACAAGCCCCAAGGCAAGAGGCAATGTCGTTTGCAAATTCATACCAACTCTTTTTCTATAGTATCACAATCTGCGCATTATTCGGCGCATCGTCTCAAAACTAAAAGTAAGCCAATAGAAAGGGGAAACTGGTAAATCCTGGGCGTGCAGCCAATCAATCCGCCCTCCACCAAAACCTTTCTTAAAAATTGTCACCCCGGCAAACCTATGTTTTGGACTGTCGTTTGGTGCGATCCCCCAAAAATTGTATTTTTTCAAACCGCGCTTTTTGGCCTCTTTGATAATGTTCCACTGCAAAAAATAAGAAAAGGGGAGTTCCTTGTATTTACTAGTTGAACCGCTGTGATGATAGTAAGCAAATTCCCCATAAAAAATAATAATGGCCGCAGAAAGTGCCTCTTTTCCCTTTCTGCAAATAAATAACGACGCCTGCCTATCCTGACCAAAGCTGTCCATTTGCGCTTTGAAAAGTTTTTCTGAAAAGCCCACAAATTTATGTCTTGAAACTGTTTCCTCCTGCAATTTTGAAAGCATATTCACATGCTTGGCATCATCATATATTTCTACAGAAAGGTCTTTGTCCAGACTTCGCCGAATCAAATATCGTGTTGTTTTGCGCATGCTTGCCAGCAACTGTTCCTCCTCAGGTGTTATATCCAAAACCCAGGTGTTTTCAGCTGACAAATGCATAGGGGCAGAAACAAAACCCAAAGAAGAAAAAAGTTTTTTATTTTCCAACAAATCCAAAAGCTCCGGACGCGTTCGAATAAACCAAACCTTTTCCTGTCGGGCCAGCTTTTTAAGCTCTTCCAGGATAAATGCAGCAAGCGATTTGTTCTTCCAATCGAGAAGGGGACCGCCGGGAATGAGAAAATAAGGGCCACGCCTGGCTCTTTCTTCTATAACTTGTGCAACAGCAACTAATTTTTCGCCGTCCATAAACCCCAGTCGAAATATGCGATTGCCCATTTCCCTATTCGTCTCTCCCCAATTCCACGACTGCAAAAACGACTGGGGAACTTGAGAAAGTACAAATCTCTCCCACTCATTCTTGTTTTCTATTCGTTGTGTTGTGTATTTATCCATTCTTCAACCAGTCGAACAACCTTCTGTGCATCTTCCAAATTCATATTAGGATAAGTCGGCAAATTAACTGTATTTTCATCCGAATCTTTATACCAATCTCCCAATACAATACCTCTTTGCTTTGCATATTTTAATAATCCAGGTCCATCTGAAACTTTTATGGGGAAGCGAAGCCATATAGCGTCTTTGTTATTTGGCGGTAAAACAACCCCTCTCAACTTTAAATTATCAAAGTAAAATTGGGCTATGCTTTTTCTGTGTTTATTAAATCTTTCAAGTTTCTTTAACTGATTTAGAGCTAAAATCGCAAGGGCAGCAGGCATTTTTGTTGGAAAAACCATCGGATGACCACCACTTCTTTCTTCGGGGTATACAGCTCGCGATAAAATGTTTGACTTTTGTAAAATAACCAACATTAATTTGCCCAAGCCCAAAGTATATGTAGGCAATATAAACGACAAAACGACAGGGTGAAGTAATTGTTGGATTGTCCAGAATATTGAAGGATTGAGAAGCTTGTCCCGCAAAACCTTTATGCGGTTAAATAAATCCCCATCAGAAACAAGAATCATTCCGCCAAATACCGAAGAGATTATTTTGTCTCTACCGAAACTGAAAAAGGCAATTCCTCCGGAAACTTTAATTCCCAAAGCATGCGCGCAGTCCTCTATAACTGTAACTTTATCACCCACAGTTTGGGCAATTGCTCGAGTATCAGCAGGAATACCAAATGTGTTTTGCACTATTATGGCGCGTGTATTTTTATTAACTTTTTTCCTCAGGTCGGAAAGATCGAAATTATAGTCAGTCCCACTGGCTGCACTGACTGCTTTTGCGCCCAGCCAGCAGGCAGCGTTCGGAACCGCAACACACGTAAAATCCTGTACCAAAACTTCGTCACCCTCTCCTATGCCAAGTGCTTTGAGTATTAAATATTCTGCGCTTCTGCCGCTGTTTATTGCCAAAGCTTTATACCCTGGAAATAATTTCTCAAAGTTTGACTCGAGCTTGCCTGCCTCACTTTTACCAAACCACTTAAAAGGATTAAGCAAAGTTTTTAATGCAAGAATGGCATCATCTTTTTCATAGTTTGGCCCTAAGGAAATGTGAATCGGTCTCATTTTGCGTTTTCCTCCTTTGTCTTAGAAATTAACTGTACAATTTTGGCAGGCATCCTGCCCTCGAACAAAATAACTGCATCCTGTTCTAGATAGTATTTCACTCTACGATAAAGTTCGTCGACATTTGTACTAACTGTTAGCAAACTTTTCTTTGCGCCCAATCCCCGCCTTAAGTTTTTTTCGTAGTCTTTATTTGTCAAAATAATTTTATCCGCGATTTCTGACATCTGTTCTCCCAAATTGGCATGGACAAACTTAGTAATGTTGCCTAATTCCGGTACACCACTTGTGACAACAATTTTTCTCATATCTTCAAACAAGGCAAGATAGATAAGTGCAGCCCTGAAACCATTTGGAGTCGCGTTGTATGAATCGTCAATTATTATTGCTCTACCTTTGGACTTTACAACAGTCATTGTTTTATCAAGTGAAGCAATCGTCGAACAAGCCAGTTTGATTTTGTCCCATGACACTCCTAACTTTCTTGCCGCAAGAATGGCTCCTGCTAAATTCTCTACAAAATGTACGCCATGGATTGGCGCAGATAATTCATGAGTGGATTTACCCATTGTGATTTCAAACGTAACATTGTTGGAGCTTGCTCTCAAAACCCTTGCAGTTAAGTCATGTTTCTCTTCATCTTTTCCTTTAATTACTTTGTAGCTATAAACTTTTTTGCCTTCCTTTTTTGCCCACCCCGCCATTTCCCGACAATATTCGTTGCCAAAATTAAATATTGCAAAGCCATCCTCTGCCAAGTGTTCAACCAACTCATATTTTGCCTTTAAAATATTTTCCAAACTTCCAAATAAACTTAAATGCTGCGGTTCAATGCCAGTAACAATTGCCACTTTGGGTTTCAAGAAACTGGCAACTCTTTTTATCTCTCCGCGTTTATATGCGCCAACCTCAGCAACAAAAATTTCTGTGCCATTTTTTAAATTGGCGGCAGCCCGCGCGACCCCAAAATCAGTGTTCTGACTGCCAACGGTTTTGGCAACAACAAAAGATGTTCCCAAAATATGAGCAGCAAATTCTTTTGTTGTACTTTTGCCATAACTTCCTGTTACAGCAACTACAACAGGGTGGACTTTAGCAAGCATGGAGCGGGCGCAAATTATAGTTTTCCTTCTGCTTCTTTCAACCAATGGCGACGTCCACAAAATTCCCAAAACGGGGCACAACAAAATTAATATTTCCCCAACAATCAAATTTGTTGCAACTATCCCCGTATAAAAACTTGCGCCAACAGATAAAGCAATTCCCAATAAGCAAGTTAAAACAATTTCGATTGCTCGAAGGGTAAACTTTGGTTTTCGAACTGCCCTTGCGGCAATATCTAAAGAAAATCTTATATTTAAATAAACAAAAAGTAAAATCACCCAAAAGTAAGAGCCAATAAATAATGCGACAAAAAGAGTTATAAATTTAAGAGCCGTTGTACGCAATTCCAAATTTCTCCAACCGTCTCGGCTGGTTAGCAATGCTTCGAACCGATCAAAGCGATATTCTTTAACTTGCAGCCAATATGTCCAAACTAAAATCTGGCGAAACGCCTGCAAAACCCAAAGCACTAAAAGTGGTATTAGAATTCTTGAGCCCATTGTTGTATTTTTTCAGCCACTTCGTTTGGTTTCTCGTAAGGCAAACGGTGGCCCGTGTGATCAAAGATAAAAATACTAGACTGCTTTGAATTATTGGCAATAAAATATGCGTCACAAAGGGGCGTCACTCTGTCTTCATTCCCCCACAAAACCAAAGCCGGAACTTTAATTTGAGGAATTAGAGGTTTCAAGTCCTCAGCGATAACTTTTTGAAAAATTTTCTTCATTTTTTCCGATGCCTTTTCGTAATCATGTTCTCGTGCAATTTTGTAAAGCAGCGTTTTCCACCAAGAGCCCAAATTCCTGCCAATAAAAGCCGCCACTTTAAAAACTACCCGTTTGATCAAATTGCCCCGGGAAATTCCACCTGTGGCACAAAGAACAATTCCTAAAACTTCACTGTTTTCAACAGACATTTTTATAGCCACTCTTCCCCCAAAAGAATGCCCAAAAATAAAATATTTGTCTTTTTTAAAAAAGGAAGAAGCAAGATTCAAAACAAACTTGGAATAGTCGCCAACACCCCAGACAGAATCCGGCTCAGGCGCGCCAAAGCCAGGAAGTTCTGGAATTAAAACTTTCCAACCTTTTGTTTTTAAGCTGGAGGCTAAGGCATGGAGCCTTCTGGTGTTTGCTCCCCAACCGTGGAGGAGAACAATATTTTTCTGCATTACAGATCCATTGTAGCAGGCGGCAGGGGTAAATCATCTACAATTTCTGCCCCAAGGCAGGAAAGCTTTTCAACAAAGTTTTCATAACCTCTTTTTAAAAGCTTTACGTTTGAGATTTCAGTTACACCTTTTGCTATAAGTGCGGCGATTACATACGAAAAACCGCCACGCAAATCGGGTACTTCAATTTCTTGGGCAACAAACGGGGTTGGGCCATAAATAAGCGCTGTATGAAAATAATTCCCATTGAAACGACATAAAGTTCCTCTACACTCCTCGATCAACTCAATATTTGCACCCATTTGATTTAGTGCCGTTGTATAACCAAAGCGATTCTCATAAACCGTTTCGTGAACAATCGATTCGCCCATGCTTTGGGTTAATAAAACCGTAAAAGGCTGCTGCCAATCTGTGGCAAAGCCCGGATAAACATCAGTTTCTATTTTTATCGGTCTTAATTCTTGTTCCCCTCTCCAAAATCCAATTCCGTCGTCTTTTATGGCAAACTCCCCGCCCACTTCCTTAAACTTTTCCAAGAAAGCACGCATGGGCAGAGGATTGGCATTGCGGACAAAGATATTGCCGTTTGTGGCCGCCGCCACACAAGCCCAAGATGCTACTTCCAGTCGGTCTGGAATGGTGCAGTGGTTGAATCCATGCAATTTTTGTACCCCACGGACAATGTAAGTTCGCTCACTTAAAGTGATGTCTGCTCCCATTTGATTTAAAACAGAAACTAAATCCTGTATCTCAGGCTCAATAGCTGCATTTGAAAGTTCTGTTGCTCCTTCTGCAAAAACAGCCGACAAAAGAACTTGTTCTGTTGCGCCAACACTTGGGTAATCCAGTCGGATCGGACAACCGACGAGTTTTTTTGCTTTAAAATAAATCCCGTCAGATTTCTCTTCGACCTCTGCACCAAGTTTCCGCAAGGCGGCAATATGAAAATCAACAGGGCGATCGCCAATGACGCAACCTCCTAGAGCTGGAATTACAGCCTCACCCATCCTTGATAAAAGCGGCCCGCACAACAAAATCGGTACGCGGCTTTTGCCAACTACTTCATGGAATTTGGCATCCGCCATGCCGTGAATATTTCTTGACGCAACACGAATGGTCCTGTTTGTACGGTCATCCTCAACTTCTGCCCCCAACGAGGTCAAAATGTTCATCATTAGTTCCGTATCAACAACATAAGAAGCATTCCTCAAAACACACTCTTTATCGGTTAACAGCGCAGCCACCAAAATTTTAGAAACCGCGTTTTTGGCGCCATAAACCGCCACTTCCCCATTCAATGGCATTCCACCTTTAATCTTCAGAACATCTGTGTTTTCCATATTTTAGCCTTACACCCCCGAGGTGTAAGCGTAAATTTCTCACCTCTCCACTTGTCATTCCTGGCTTGACCAGGAATCTATGCAAATTATTTATATAGTTCCCCGCTTTCGCGAGGATGACAATTTTTGGATCCCTGCCTGCGCAGGGATGATAAGTTGTGTACTGCTTCCTTAAACTTATCACCACGATCTTTGTAATCTTTGAATAATCCAAATGACGCGCACGCAGGCAACAAAAGTACAGCATCCCCCGGAACAGCAACTTTGTAAATCTCTTCTACAATACGTTTCATCCCCTCAATTCCATCCTTAACAGTTCCCTTATACCCCACCTTATTAAGTTCAACCTTGATTTCTTCCGCAGAGTCTCCAATAAGAAAAACAGTTTTAACGTTATTTTCTTTTATAGCTTGAGCATACCCCTTAAAGGCAACGCCTTTGAGGGATCCCCCGACAATTAAAATTTTTGTTTGCTCAAAAGATTCAAGCGCCGCGATTGCTGCCTCTGGTGTTGTTGCTGCTGAATCGTTGATGTACTGTACTCCACCTACTTCTGCCACCATTTCCATTCTATGTTCACTACCTGTAAATTTACAAATCCCCTGCCACGCAACTTCCTCGTCCAAACCGGCAACTTTAGCAGCAGCAAGTGCAGCGTTGGCATTTGCCATGTTATGATTTCCTCCCACTCCCAAATCTCCCCAATTCCCCTTACTTTCCTTATCCCCAGCATTAAACCAAACTACATGCCCAGGAGCATCTTTTGCCAGTTCACGGGAAGTTTCATCGTCTTGATTAAACACAACCCAATCTGTTGGTTTCTGGTGAATCCATAAATTCTTCTTTGCATTGACATACTCTTTCCTGTCTTTGTGCCAATTCAGGTGGTCGGTTTTAATATTGGTAACAACGGCAATAGGCGGACTGTAAGGAAGATCGATCAGTTGAAACGAGGACAATTCTAAAATCACCCAGTCGAAAGTATCAGCATCATCTATACGATCCAACATCGGGGTTCCAATATTTCCCAAAAGCAAAACTTTTTTGCCCCCGGCTTCCAGCGCCAGTTTCAACATTTGCGTCGTTGTCCCTTTGCCTTTAGTACCGGTTACGCCGATAATGTTAGCCTCCGACTCTTCAAAGAAAAGGGTCGTATTGCTTGTTACCTTGCTACCTTGCTTTTCAGCTTCGACTATTTCGGGAAGATACCTATAGAATCCCGGTGATCGAACAACAATATCAAAACCATGTATTCCACCTTTCAAATAATCTGGACCGCACACCCACTCCACGCCCGTACCCCACCACTGCCTACCCACAACCTCCACCTTTGATCTCTTATCAAAAACCACAATCCTCTTACTTTTTTGGCCAAGAAAATATCGGGCTGCGTCCTGCCCTTCAACACCAAAACCTAATATGGCAACATTAAAATCTGAGTAGTGCATTGTCCTTCTTAAAGACTTTCTTTAAATCCCACCAGTTGTACTTCCGGCTCTAATTCGATTCCGAATTTTTCCTTTACTTTATTTTTCCATTTCTTAGCAAGTTGAAAAAAGTCCAAAGCCTGCCCTCCGCCTAAATTTTCAAATGTATTTGCGTGGTTTAAGGTAATTTGAATTTGCCCAATCCGATCACCCTTACCACCCAAAATTTCAATTAAAGCTCCTGCCGGGATTTTACCAAACTTTTCCAAAACAGCTATATCCTTTCCAAAATCTAATAAAGCACTGTTGACCTCATCTTTTTGCCTTGTTGAAAGATCCTCTAAAACAACATTTTTAAAAAAACTGCCTGGACATTTTACACTCTGTGGATATTTACCATTTCTAGTTGCTAAAATTTTTTCTGCTTCTTTTTTTAGCTCGTCCGGATCAGACTTTGCAAATTCTCCAAACTCAGCTTCTAAGATAATTAATTTTTTATTACGCTTAAAAATACTGTCGCGGTAACCAGTCTCGAACTCATCCCTGGTCAAAGTCTTTGCATTATCACCGTCCAAAGAAAGTACGCTCTTTAAGTGGTCGCGAATGTTGTCCCCATACGCCCCGGCACTGCCGTAAATTGCGCCCCCCAAACTTCCGGGTATCCCACTCATTGTACTTGCTCCATCCAACCCGTGTTCAACCGTGTAATCCACAAACTCCTGAAGTGGTGTTCCTGCTTTGACTGTTATTACCCCATCTTTTTGGCTAATACCGCTAAAATTTATGCGAATTATCAAGCCGTTGTATCCTTCGTCGCTAACCAACAAATTACTTCCCCCTGCAATAACCATATACCCTAAATTTTTCTCTTTTGCCCAACTGATCGCCTCTTTTAATTCATTAATACTGCCTGCCTCAACAAAATATCTTGCCGGCCCACCAATTTGGAGTTTTGTATATAGCGCCAATGGTGTGTTTTCTTGTATTTTCATTTTTTAAAGTAGCGGGTGGTAGAAGCGGAGGGAGTCCCACTGAGCGACCGCAGCCACGTCCGGCGAGGACGTCGAGTGGGACGAGCTTCTGACAGGACCCGCGTCATATTTGACCAAGTAAATCTTTATGCATATGGAATATGTCCCCCGCACCAAGTGTGACTATAACATCACCTTTTTGTAAATTTTTGGCAAGATACTCAACTGTTTTCTCTTGCCCTTCGGTATAAACAACCTTATCGTGATATTTTTTAATTTCTTCAGCCAACTTGCGTGAGTCAACGTCTAGTGTATCAGTCTCGCGGGCTGACGCATAGATATCCATAATAACAACTTCATCCGCCTTCCCAAATGCCTTCGCAAAATCACCAAACAAAGCTTTAGTTCTTGAGTAAGTGTGCGGTTGAAAAACGGCTACAAGTCGCCTCTGGGGATACCAATCTCTCAAGGCGCTCAAAACCGCTTGCAGTTCTTTCGGATGATGAGCATAATCGTCCCAAACGGTAATCCCCTTTACCTCCCCAACTTTTTCGATTCGGCGCTTACATCCTGTATAAGCTTCAACCCCTTTGACCAAGTCTGACTTGGTCACGCCCAAGAATTCGCCAGCTACAATCGCAGCAGTTGCATTCAAAACGTTAAACCTCCCCGGCACTTTCAGTGTGTATCTTCCACTTCCCACTTCAAAATCCAACTTCCCACCTCCCACTTCCAGCTTCTCTATTCTGTAGTCTGCACCCTCCGAAAATCCATACGTTTGCACAGGAACATGAGTTTGTTTGGTTAGCTTACGCACGTTTGCATTGTCAATGCACGCAATAAGCAAACCATCTTTGGGAACCCGATTAATAAATTCTAAAAAAACACGTTTCGCATCTTCAAAAGTCGGGTAAATGTCCGGGTGGTCATGCTCAATATTTGGAATAATTAAAACTTTAGGCTTTTGGTAAGTGAAACGGGGGCGGTTGTCAATTCCTGGAGAAATAGCAAATTCATCTGCTTCGGTCACAAACTCGCGGCCTTCTTTGTCATATCTTCCAGGAGTTCCCAGAACTTTGATGTCACCTACGCCAACCGCAAAAGAAGGATGCCTCCCGGCAACAGACAAAAGCGTAGAAACCATTGAAGCAGTTGTGGTTTTCCCGCCTACACCCGCAACAGTTATCAGATCCTTACCGCGAGTAAATTCTCCCAAAGCTTCGGCATGGGTCAAAACGGGAATACCCTTGTCGCGCGCAGCAATTACCTCAGGGTTATTTAAGCCTCCATGCGCACCGGTTGTAATCACTAAATCCACATCCGCCTCGATATTGACAGGGTGGAACCCTGTCACCCATGGTACCCCGTGCTTTTTGAGAGTTTCATCGGTTACAAAAACTTCTTCCAAGTCAGATCCCGTCACGCGAATCCCTAAGTCTTTGGCACATAAAGCCAGAGCTGTCATGCCTACACCTTTGATGCCAACAAAATGGATGTGTTTTGCGTGCAGTGGAGAAATTGAAGTCATATATTATGTCATTCTGGGGACGCCAGAATCAGACTCTGGCCAAGCCAGAGTGACAGAAGCTGTGAGAGGCTTACTGTGCCCATAATTATATCACCCGAACACCACTATTAACACCAAAGTGGGACAACTGGATTTTGCCTTTCGGCTTCCTGGCCCTTTGTCATCCCTGCATAGGCAGGGATCCAAAAATGACGTATGTCATCTCGAGGCAACGCCGAGAGATCTCTCACTGCCCGTTCGAGATGACAAACCAGATTGCGGAGCCTGTCCCGAACAACGTGAGGGATCTCCTCGCAATGACGGAGGATTATCCATTATATATTGTTCCCTCATCGGGTTTGAGAGGTTGCTGGGGCTGTTGGACAGGCGTTTGAGGCTGCTCCGCGGGTTGAAACTGCTGCACGCTGTTGGGCACATTCTGACCACTCTGCTGTTGGAAATTTTGTTGGCCACCACGGCCATGCCGCCGCCTGCGTCTCCTCTTCCTGTGCTGTCCATCGCCTGTTGGTCCGCCTGGAACCAATCCTTGCCCCATGTTTTGTGGAGCATGTTGACCTCCACTCTGTGTCATTCCGGACCTTGACCTGGAATCCATATTTGTATGGGTCCCCGCTTCCGCAGGAATGACATTTTGTTGATGCTGCTGAGCTTGCACTTGAGTCGGCCTGTGTTGAATAGGTTGACGCTGAGGCTGTTGTTGCCTTGGCTGCTGCGGCTGCAAAATGCTCGGGCCAGGAACCGGAGTGTAGTGGGCGCCTTCGCCCGCACTTTTTGTGTATTTACCCTGCGAAGATTGTATAACTTGCTCACGGTTATCGTTTTTATTCTCAGGCAAGGGAAAAGTATAGGCAAAGAACGGCCGGGAAGTTTTGCCCTCAATTGCGAGCTTGGTAATAATTTGGAAATTGTCCAAACTGACCAGATCTTCCTCTTTATAAACCTGTCCAAACTCACGGGTTAAAATTTGGGCATCCTGGGCACCAACTAAAAACGACATTAAAGTTCCGACGTTGCCAAAAATAGCGTGCTGTACTTCTTCGGGAACCTGACCAATATATTGGTTGGCAACGGTTAAATCCAAACGGTATTTTCTTGCCTCAGACAAAATTTTGACAAAGGAATTGGTAGCAAAGTTTTGGAACTCGTCAACATAAAGGTAAAAGTCGCGTCGGGCTTCCTCTGCAATCGCTGCCCGATTCATAGCCGCAAGTTGAATTTTGGTAATAATCATTGCCCCAAGGAGCGCGGCATTGTCTTCTCCAAGCCGCCCTTGAGAAAGATTCAAGATAACAATCTTTCCAGAATTCATAGCCTCCTCCATGTCAATTGTTGACTGCGGATAACCGATAATCTCTCTTATCGTTTGCGAAGAAACGAATTGCCCAACTTTGTTTAAAATTGGAGAAATAGCCTCGGTTTGCAGCTTATCATTCATCTTTTCAAACTCGTTTTCCCAGAAGTTTTTCAAAACAAAATCATCCATCGTTGAAACAATTTTTTGCCTGAACCTGCGGTCAGTGAGCAAACGGGGAACATCAACCAGCGTTGAATCCGGCCTGCCCACAAGAGTAAGAATTGAATTTCTCAAAATGTATTCAAGCCTTGGTCCCCAGGAGTAGCCATAAAGTTTTTGGAAAATCGAAACGATTCCTGAAGCAACAAGTTCCCCCTGTTCAGGATTTTTCACTTCAAAAAGGTTCATGCGGAATGGCCGTTTGGAAGCACCAGCCGCGTCTAAATACACTACGTCGTTAATTCTGTATGAAGGCACATAATCCAAAATAATTTCGGATAAGTCTCCGTGAGGATCCACAACTGCCAAGCCTTCGCCGTTGGTCATATCGTTTATCGCCATATTGGCAATCAAAGTTGACTTACCTGTGCCGGATTTTCCGACAATATAAACGTGGCGTCTCCTGTCAATTTTTTTGATGCCGAAGTTGATTATCTGGTTTTTAAACTCAGTTTTGGCAAAAAAGTTAATTTTTGCCCTCTCTTCTGCTGAATCAGCAATTCCAGTAGGCAAAGTGTCAGGCGGTTCCCCCATCAAAGACCCTCCCCAAGTCACATTTTTAATTTCTGACAAATTAAGACTGGGCAGATGGAAAACTGTGGCTAATTCATCAACTGTAAAGTATTGGTTGCCCTGTATAAATTGAGCCGTCCGGTAAAGCATTGATTGCAAGAAGCCTTTTTGTTGGTAAAAAAGAGGACGCGAAAAAACCAAAGAATTGCTTTCCCCCAAAGTTAAAGCACCAAATGATCCCGCCAGAGATGAAACTAGTTGTTTACTTTTCTTATCGTCACGCGAAGCAGCTAGAAGCCTTACCCCAACCCGAAAGCCATTTTGCGCCAGCTTTTTTTCTATTAGTGCAGCTTTTGGATGGGCTTTTTTAATCCCATCCGGTCCGGTAACTCCGTTAGAGATTGCTCTTACTCCAGCGTTTCGCCAATTTCCAGCCGGCAAAACTATAACCTGAACTAATAAAACTTCTCCTTCATTAAGTTTGGCCATACCTCCCAAAACTGCCGACATGGGATCAGAGTCCGCAAAATCCCGCCAGGTTTTTAGAGGGTAATAGTGTGTTGAGGAAAATTTAAGTTCGCCAAAGGAAAGTTGTTTGCCTTCAATACGGGACAGAAGTGGATCAGCTGAAGCTACAATGCTTGCTTTTGGATATTGCGCAGCAATTTGACTTTCAATATAGGCTGATAAATCCTGTGGAAAATGAGCAAAAAAATGCGTTTTTTGCTCATATGAGAGGATTTCAAAGACAATCGGCTCCTCTCGCCCTAACAAGCGATTTAAAAATGAAGTTTTTATACTCGCAAGGCTTGAAAAAATTTGAGAGGAAGCCTCGGGAGTATTCTCTGAACCGCGATCAGGTCGAATCTCGACCGTGTGCAGTGCCATTGTAAGTGTATTTTATCACAACCGAAGCTTATTCTGTGGGGTGGTTTGCGATATACACTTCTCAAACTGTTTGATCGTCGCCTGCATCTATAACAGGAGCCAATTCAGAAAGTAATTGAGTTACTTTCTGTGCCCTGACTGAATCAACTTCTTCACCATCTATGCCCATATGGCTCGCTATTTCTTCACCCGTTGCATTTTCCGGCAAATCACGAAGTTTGGCCAGTTGCTCATCTGTAAGTTTCGAAATCAACTCTTCAACAACTTCCATCTCCGCCTGAGCAGTTAAATTGGCAAATATCTCTGCTGACTCTGCCTCAGTGTAACCCCTTTCTCTTAGAGTAGTTATTAAGTCGTGGTATATGGTTAATGCTGCTAAATCTACTTGGTTCATTTTTTATTGCCTCCAGAAATGTGCCGCTTGCCTCAACAGGGCTAACCCATCCACACTGCCCGGATCAATATTTGGATTACTTTGCAAAGTTCGGATGGCATTAAGTTGATTTTGCGCAACTGCCTTCTCAAGTGCCGAGTAGCCAGGTCCATTAATTATAGCTTCTGCCGTTGACCTAAAATTATCCAAGTTTCCAAAAAAAGTATTTTTCATTATATCAAAAAATGCTTCTGTCGGATTAACTCCTGGAACCTCCTGCGCCAACCGCAGCGCCTGAGGCTCTATGGGTTGCCCGTGTACAACAGCATCTAAAATATCCTGCGGTATCACATTTTCAGTGGACACAAGAGAGGGAGTAAAATCTGCCTCCGGAGCTGGCGAAAAACCTGTATCAACACCAACATCCGGAGCAGCAGCTACAGTTACCCCCGGCATGTTGGGTAGAGAACCCAAATCTGGCGCGCCTACGCTGGCATGCACTTCTCCTCCGGAAAAGAATGAAGAAATGTTTGAAAAATCCATACCACCACTTTGCATACCTTGTATCCCATTCTGTATACCATCAATTATATGTTGTACCTCCTGAGGATGAGATGCAACACCAAAGGCAAGTGCTGCTGCTCCGATAAGAAGCCTGCCTCTAGGATCTCTAACCAAACGTGAAGCCAGATTAACCCCATCCAACCCTGTTGCTGCGCCTATTGTTGCTGCTCTCTTAACACTGGCAGCAGTTGCCGCCCTTAAAAGTTTCATCCGATCGCTAATGTCTTCACGGCTTAACCCTAAGTCTTTCCATCTGCCAATAGAGTAGAGCTCCCAATACCTGCCCAAGGCATCCAACCCCTTTTCTGTAGCTTCTTTAACACCCTTTAGCGTCTCTGCTGCTGTCGCCGCATGATTCACAAACCACTCGCGAACTTCCCCGCCAGCCTCCCGTCCCGCCAGCATCACTTTACCCCCGATTACCTCAAGGCCGCCAACAAAATTCCTGCCCCGCTCCGCAACAGAACCCGCTTCCGTCTTCAAAGATTTAAATTTGGAACCAACCCCGCCGGTAACTTCTCCAATAAGCAGGTTCATCCGGTTCCGGGACTGATTAGCTCTGACCCGCAAATCGCGATAGCGTTCCTGTAAACTTCTTAATATCCCATTACCAGTCTCGAAAGCGTTTTGACCAAGACGCCTCCCCAAAGCTTGTGCTCCCTCAATTCCCTTCTTCCCAAATCCTATTGCGGCATCGCGGACGTCACGGCCTTTATCTATTACCGGGTCTACAAATGGATGTGCCGCCTCAGAAACCTGTGTTGCAATAATACCAATTTTATCAATAACAACCGCCCTGCCTTCCCTCATGCTTTGCCTCTCTCTGCCTACTGCTTCCCAAGCAGGACCCAGCGCAATTTTTCCTTTTTCTAGCGCCTGGCTTACGTTTGCTGAAATCCTTCCCGCTACCTGTTTTTCAACATCAAGCACCCTTTGTGTCTGCTGTTCTACAAAAGATACAATCCCTCCACTGGCATTTCCCCACTTCTCATGGGCAGACTGCCCAAGTTCCTGCATTTTGGCAGTGTATGCGCCAACTCTGCCGGCAATATTAGTTTGTGCCCAAACAGTACCAGCCTCCCAAACTTCTGTAACCTTTTGAGCCGTATTTTCTGCAACTTCTCTCCCACCTTGCCAAATTCCCCTTACACGCTGGCCCACAGCACTTAGTGTCGCACGGCCCCGCGACTGCGCAGCAGCTTCAAGTGTTGAAGCCGCTTGGGTCGCATTTTTGGCCGCATTCCATGCCAAATCAAACGCAGACCTTGTTCCCTCAACCACATTTGACAAACTATTGCGGCCAGCCTCGACACCACGAATCCATGTCTGTCGTCCTTTTTCCACTCCCGCGCGGGCTGCAGCCTGAGCCTCAGATACCTTTTTAGCAGCCTCATATCCAAATTCGGCCGCTTGTTTGCTGGAAACTTCCCCGCCCGTTAAAGGACGTTGCGATGGATCAACCTGAATACCCGTATCCTTAAACCAATCAGCGGAAGTTCTTACCGTTTGCCTTGCCTGATCCCTTTGACCAATTGCCGCGTGCAGAGCTTCTTTTTTGGCAGCAAAGTCCGCCCTGGAAGCTCTTAAGGCCTCGCCCCTGGCTAATTTTACCGCTTGCTCCGCTTGAGATTGTTCGTCAAGCAAAGTATGGAAATTCTCAAATGTACGGCGCGCTTCAGCTTTGGCAACAGCAGGTTGAACCCCTTCGGGAAGAAGTCTTCTTGCAACTTGCAAGATTTGGCCATCCGTTGGACTTTCTGCAATCGCAGATATTTGTTTTACCCGCTCCAGCATTCTGATACTCAAGGCTTGTGGTTTTCTGTCGGGAGTTAAATCGGGGCGCTTTTGCCCGATATCAATCGCGGGAGGCACAACCACAGGTTGCAAATCAACACGGCTAAACGGTAGACCAGGAGCAGATGATTCAGACATGCTAAATTAACTATAGTCCCGCCAAAAGTAGCATGTCAATAGTTCAATCGTTGTTTGACGGCTGGACGCCCAAATAAATAAACAAATCCCTGGCAACGTTAAACCACAATGGTGCAGCCGTTTCCGCCGCCCAGGGTGAACTTGTAGGCTGGTGCAAAGTTACCATCATCACAAACTGTGGGTTGTCTGCGGGAGCAAAGCCGATGAATGAGGCATTAGTCTTTGTCGGATCGTAATGCCCTGCAATTGGAATTTGAGCAGTTCCCGTTTTTCCGGCAATTGAATATCCTTTGGGAACTGCCCACTTTGCCTCTCCGTTGGCGACAGCGTTGATCATCATGCCAGTAACCTCCTGAGCACTTTCTTGGGAAATTATTTCTTTCAAGACTTGAGGCTTAACTTTCTCTTCCCAGCCTTTACCAACAACTTTTTCCACAACTTGGGGAGTAGACAGCTTGCCTTTATTGGCAATTACTCCTACCGCACGTACCATTTGTATCGGAGTAACAGCAATTCCCTGGCCAAAGCTAGTTGTAGCTAAATCTATATCCCCCCACTTGCCTTTTTTCCGCAGGCTCGCTGTTGTTTCGCCCTGCAAGTCGATTCCACTTAATGATCCAATGCCAAATGACGAAAGATAGTCATAAAGTTTATCAGCCCCTAAGCGCTGTGCGATCCAAACCATTCCAGTATTATCAGAGTGTTGAATAATTTCTGCCGGGGTTATTTCAGGATAATATTTGCCATCCCAAGTTCTAATAGTATACTGCCCAATTTTTACAGGCCCTGAACACTGCCCACACCGATCTTCCAACGTCACTGCGCCGCTATCCAGCGCTGCGGCCACAACAATAACTTTAAAAATCGAACCCGGCTCAAACGTTTGTGAAATCACAGGGTTGACATAAAGTTCGCCTTTGTATTGGTAAAAATTATTAGGCGAATAATCGGGCAGGGCGCTTTGAGCCAAGATTGCCCCGTCCTGAGGGCGCATTATCGTTATCGAGCCGCTTGAGGCGCCATATTTTTCCAATCCGCTTTTTAGGTGTTTTTCGGTCAAATATTGGATTGTGCGGTCAATATGAGTTTTTAGATCAACCCCATCCAATGCTTCAATTCTTCTGCTTAATCCTCCTAAAATAGGATTCCCCAAAGCGTCCCGTTCCCAGCTTTTTTCTCCCCCAACTCCTGATAACGCCATGTCATATTTTCCCTCCAGGCCAAAATATCCTTTGTCTTCCCCTGCTTCATCTTTGCCTACAAAACCCAAAATGTGCGCAGCCATTGAAGCTTCGGGATAAGTTCTTCTTTCTTCCGGATCAAAATTAATTCCGGCAATATTCAAATCCTGAATTTTTTTCTTGGTATCAATATTAATTTTGTGCTTAAGCGGTACCCAAGCGCCTTTTTTGGAAAGTTGGTCAAAGAGCCTGCTTTTTTCGCTATTCAGCCTTTCATTGGCAAGCTCTTCTTTTTGTTTATCAGTCATTTGTGCGCTTATTGTGGCCTCTTCTTCCGTCTCTGTCTCTTTTTCTAAAATAAGCGGGGCAAGTTTTTCTGCAATACTTTTGGGATTTTCAATTTCTCTGGGGTCTGCCCAAACAACCCAACCGGCACTAGATACTGCCAAAGGGAACCCATCTGAGGCTAAAATTGATCCCCGGCTGGCGCCTTGTGACTTGGAGGATTTTTGCTGTAAACTACCTGCTCGCTGCAGTTCTTCGCCCCGAATAACTTGCCAATTAAAAAGACGCAAAATAACCAGGCCGCCGGCTAATAAAAAAATAAGTGACAAAAGTTTGGTTCTAAACCACCCTGGAGCGGCACTCGGCTTTTTCAAAAGCATAACAACTTACGGCCTTACTTGCGTTCCCACATACGCAGTGTTACCCGTTGCGCGGCCAATTGCCGAGTCAGTCTTAACGTAAACTATGCGTTCGGGTTTGGCCAAGCCCAACCCCTGGCTTTCTGCTTCCAGTTTAGTGAGGGATGTAGAGGCTGCGATTTCTTCCCGCAAAATTTTGTTATCACGCTTAACTTGTTCAATCTGAGCCTCTGTTTGCTTCAAAGCATACCCTTCTCCGGCAACACTGTTTGAAGCATAGATTTGTAAAACCGACGAAAAAGCCAAGGGTAAGACCACTAATAGTATTTTTTTCTTGTTCAATTTTTGTTCCAGCAAAGGAGCGCCAGCGATTTTCTTAAACTTTACAAATTGGTTCTTGGTCATTATTCAATGTCATTCCGTGCCTGACACGGAATCTATCCTTATAGTTCCCGGATCTAGTCCGGGATGACGCTGTCAGCGTCACTTTTTCTATTACCCTGAGCTTGCCCGAGCGCGCTCTTGGGTTTTCCTCAACTTCTTTCTCTTCCGGCACAACCACTTTCTTCGTAACTATCCTTACCAATCCTTGTTTCTCCCAACTTTTAAACGTTTCTTTAACTATCCTGTCTTCCCCCGAATGAAAAGTTATAACTGCAATCCGTCCTCCGGGTTTTAATAACTCTCTAGCGTCTCCTAATCCCTTTTTCAGGTTTTCAAATTCTGAATTAACCGCTATTCTTAGGGCTTGGAACACCTTAGTCGCCGGATGTATCCGCTGATGTTTCCCTCCAACCGCTTCCGCCAGCTCACCAGTTGTTGAAAAAGGTTTTTTAGCTCTTTGCGCAATAATGCGCTTTGCTATAGCTCGGGAATTTGGCTCATCGCCGTACTCCCAAAACAGTCTGGCTAATTCCTTTTCAGGCAGGCTATTTACCAAATCAGAAGCAGTAACCCCCAAAGACGGGTCAAGCCGCATATCAAGCGGGCCATCTTTTAAAAATGACAATCCCCGGCTTGGGTCGTCAATTTGAAAACTGGCAAAACCCAAATCAAACAGGATTCCGTCAACAAAAGGGGGACCAAATTCTTGTGCAATTTGAGCTATTTTGGAGAAATTGGCAAGTACCAGTCGGTACCTGCTTGCAAACACGCCAGGGCACGAAATTAGGCGTCTTTGCGCAGTCTCTATAGAATAGGGATCTTGATCAATCCCCAAAACTTCTCCTCCACGCGATAAGATTGCACATGTATGGCCCCCGCCCCCAACGGTTGCGTCAATGTAGCGTTTACCAGGACCTGGATTAAGAAAAGCGATAACCTCGCTTAACAAAACGGGTTTGTGTTCCTGGCAGAAATCAGTGTTCATTGTAAACACCTTGAGCCCTTTCCAAGAGCTTCTCGGCCTCCTTTGTTATCTTTTCCTCGCGCTCTTCCCAAAGTTTTCTATCCCAAATCTCAACTCTGTTTCCCAATCCTAAAAAGATTATTTCCACGCTGAACTTTCCAAATTCACGCAATATGTAAGGAATGAGAAACCTTCCTTTGTCGTCCAGTTCCACCTCGTAAGCTCCTCCTAATAAAAATCTTTGCGTATCCCGGGCAGCTTCTGACACTGATAATCCTAAAGTCGCCTCCTGAATTATTTTGTTCCACGCCACGCCTTCAAAGATCGCCAAAGAATTCTCGTACCAACGCGAAAGGATAACCTTTTGGCCGATTTCTTTTTTTATTTTAGCGGGAAGTATAGTTCTACCCTTTTGGTCTATCTTTTGGATATATTGCCCAAGTAGCATAGTGATATGTGATTAGTGATGAGCGGGTGAAACCAATCACCCATCACTACCTTTTGGGCAGATTCTACACCTTCCGCACATTTAATGTGCGATTGTGGTGGCTTAGAGTGGTTTCCCACTTTTTCCCACTTTTATCCATATTAACCCGTTTTCACACAATGTCAATCCCACAACATACCCGAAGTTTCACAGGGAGTCATCAAACATACATGTTGGTTATCTGTCATTCTGAGCCACACCAGGTCAGGGCGAAGAATCTCGCCACTTGTTGGCGTCTGGCCTGCATCCGCAGGAGATCCGTTCGCTTCGCTCAGGATGACGGGTCTGTTGTATGGAGGATCAGATAGAAAGAGGCTACTACGGGGCTTGTAGCACAAGAGCAGACAAATTTGTAGTTCGACCCGTCACTTTACCCCAAGAAGTTCCACTCCAAACATACAAGTCGCCAGAACCTGAGATTTTAACTGTAGGAGAAAGTTTGGCTGCCGAACTGGTAAACACTCCATAAGGTCCTTCTGAAACTTTTCCAGGAGCAGCTCCTGGCAATCCCATTGTCCCCATAGCCAAAACCTTTCCGGTTGCTTTTTTGTCAAAACTAACACTAAGTTTATCAATTAAAACTGAAGTGCCGTTTTCAACCAAAGAGAACTTGGCGTTGGCTTTACCAATAACCTTGCCTGCATCGTTTCTGTATCTTAAAGTGATTGCGCCTCCCGAAACGTCAGGATCGCAGCGCCTTTTTCCCGAAGACTCGCTGCCAAAAAGAATCTTTTTTGAAGCAGATGTTGAACCAGCGGGTTTGATTGTACCTGTAGCACCTTGAGTTACTCCTTCGCCATTTTTGTAGACAATTTCGTATTCAACAGAATTTGGGCTTCTTTTAATTTGAGAGACATTAAGCGTATATTCACAGCTGGGGCCTGGAACCAATGTTGTATATGGACTGTCCTCAAGAGTCAAGTCTGTAGTTTCGTCCTTTACCTCCAACTCTGTAACAGATTTTGCCGGCGGCGCACTAAGTTTTTTAAAAGCCAAAAACCCCCCACCGATTATTCCTAATAGTGAAACTACAACTACGAGGATTGGCAAAGCACGGTTCATTTAATTATTAAGCCTATTTTCTAAACTAGCAATTCTCTCATTATATTTACCAAGAATTTGCAATTGTTTATTTTGATTATCAAGCACTTTATCAAGCTTACTATTAATTCCGTCAACTTTTGTCTGCAATCCATCAACCTTTGTTTCAATTCCTGCAACTCTAGTCTGCAATCCATCAACCTTTGTTTCAACTCCTGCAACTCTAGTCTGCAATCCATCAACCTTTGTTTCAATTCCTGCAACTCTAGTCTGCAATCCATCAACCTTTGTTTCAATTCCTGCAACTCTAGTCTGCAATCCATCAACCTTTGTTTCAATTCCTGCAACTTTTGTTTCCAGTCGAGCAATATCATCCTTAGATGCTTTCTCCTCAAGCAGAGGCACGATTACATCATGAAAGCATTCCGCAAATATCTTGTAGATTTCTTCCCGCTGCTCGTTATTAAACATAATATCCATAATATGCAATGAAGATAAGAAAGTCAAAAGAAAAGCCCTCGGGCCTGTGTCTGTCATCAAGGAGGTGTTTTAGCTTTACACCTCGGGGGTGGAAAGCTGTGATGTGCTCAAAATGTTTCCTGCAGGGCAAGTTACTCGATTGACGTTTTTGGCGTCTTTCTTTCACTTGCCCCACAGGGGAAGGAAGGTCTAGTGATGGGCCAGACGGCGAGTCGCCTCGGCATTCTGCTCCAAATGACAGGTACCCCTTAAACTAAGACAAGATTCTCCTAAAATTGTTAGAATAAACAGAATCTAGAAAGGAGTACTTCATGCAAAGAAGGATTATCCCCAG
>Ga0209541_10003134_pt1 | contig 30719 bp, 50 predicted proteins | sample RifCSPlowO2_01_FD_184027 | JGI IMG/M metagenome (GOLD analysis project Ga0209541, IMG submission 184027) | Groundwater microbial communities from Rifle, Colorado - Rifle CSP2_plank lowO2_0.1 (SPAdes) (version 2) | ecosystem: Environmental > Aquatic > Deep subsurface > Groundwater | place... | reverse complement strand
CCAATCTACATCGTTCATGTCTCCAAATGTACAATGATATACTGCTCCGGATCCAAAATTCATATCAACATCTTCATTTGTATGAATATCAACTTCCCTATCAAAAAATGGAAGTCTCGCTTTTGTTCCTATGAATCTTTTATAACGCTTGTCTTTTGGATGGACATGAATTGCAACACATGCAGGCAATAATTCTGGGCGCGTTGTGGCGATTATAATTTTTTCCCCTATTGAAGTATCGAATTTCATATAGACAAATTCTGATTTCTTTGTTTTGTCTTCTAATTCAACTTGCGCAATTGCTGTTTGACATTCTGGACACCACATAAAAGGAGTTCTCTTTCGGTAAGCTCGCTTCATTTTATATAAATCAATGAAAGATTCTTGGGAAATCCTCTGACAGTGTTTGTCAATAGTCGTATAAAAGATATTCCAGTCACAGCTCATACCTATTGCTTTCCAATCTTGAAGATATCTTGGTCTTAATTCTTTTTCTAAGGTTTCAAGACAGAGTTTGATGAATTCTTGTCTCAGCATCTGCGTTGCTCTTACCTTTTTTTCCCTTTCAATTAGTCTTTCAGTCGGCAATCCATTATCGTCTGTACCAAATGGATAAAAGACATTGAAGCCTTGCATTCTTTTGTAGCGAACAATCATGTCTTGCTGCGCATAAGAGAAAGCATGTCCGAGATGCATATTACCCGAGACTGTTGGCGGCGGGGTGTCTATTGAAAAAATTTTAGCTTTCGAATACTGGTCGAATTTGTAGATCTTATTCTTTATCCAATATTCTTGCCATTTCTTTTCTGATTTTTTTGAATCATAGTATTTGAGTAACTTCATTCTAATCCTGCCAATACATTTTGTTTCTTTCTAAGTGGTCTTCTCCAAGCTTTGTTATCTTGTATTCTCGTGGGAGAGTATTTTTAACCATTTCTATGAAATTATTTTTTATTAATAATATGCTTAGATTCTTAGTTCCATTTGTTTTTTCTATAGATTTCTCTATCAAATTGTGCAAAAATCTTTTTTCTACATCCACAGTAAACTCCTTTTCGGGAATTTTTATTTCAATTTGTTTCATTTTAATTTTTTCATTAATTCTTTGATAATCTCGTTAATGGTTTTTTTCCTTAACTCTATCTTTAGCTTCATTAATCTTGCCCAAACTTCATCTTCAACTTTTATATTTTTCATAGTAGCTTTTTATCTTTTTATCTTTATATATTTTTCTATTTAGCTTTAGAAATGTTTAAATAAGGTTTTTACAAAAGTTTTAAATTATGGGGCGGTAGCTTAGCCCGGGAAAGCATACGGCTGAAGCTGAATTCAGAAACCGTAGGATCGAGGGTTCAAATCCCTCTCGCCCCAGACTTTTCAGAAATATTTATATAAAGGAAAATGATTGCTGTATCATGTATTTTGACAGAATAAAAAGATTATTGACTGATCCTGCTAAGTTCTTCAAAGATGCTTCAAAAGAAAAGGGCTATTGGGAAGTTTTAAGATTCTTTGTTGTTGTATATGTTTTTGCAACGATAATTCAATTAATAGTTTCAATTCCTCTCAATAAGAATTTGTTTGGGAGCCAGCTCTTTGCTTATCTTTTATCTAGTTTAGTTGTCAGCATCATATATGCATTTATCGGTCCTTTCATTGCAAGCGTTATTGCTCATTTGGGGATATTAATTTTAGTCAGAGGCAAAAGCTTCTTCAGCACATTCAAAGCAATTACTTACGGGATGATTGTCATAGTGGGATATGGCGTTCTTGCTTCAATTATTGCGAGCATAATGTATTTAGCAAGTCCAAACAGTATTAATCTCCCAGGATTTATTGTTAATCTTATAACCATTATTGGAGTTGTTCACATGCTTATTGTTGAAGCAGTCGGAGTAAGCAGGCATCACTCAATTACTAAAGGCAAGGCATTCTTTGGGATAATTTTAGTTCCATTAATCATCTTGATAATATTTATAGCAATGGGAGGCTCCCTATTAGTTTAGAAATGTTTATAAATTAGTTAAGTAAATAAATTAAAAGGTGAGATGATAATGCAAAAAAAAGGCGCGATTGAGTTTTCTATGACTACTATCATGGTTGTTATTATTGGCGTTGCTGTTCTAGCTCTGGGCTTGACATGGATAAGAGGAACGTTTAAACAAGTCGGAGAATTAACTGAAAGCTCTTTGGAAAATGCTGAAACCATTTTAGGAGAAGTTGCCTTTACAGGAAAAATAAGCGCCCCTGCAACGATAAATTTAGACAAAGGGGGTGATGCTAAAAAATTTAGAGTCCTTGTTAAGAATACTGGAGAAGAATTAGAAACTTTTACAATGAGCTATATTGACGTTGGGTGTGTAGAGACTACAGGCACTGGAAGTAAAGTAGATGTTAAACCTAATGAAGTTGGTGAACTGACTGGGGGATTAATTGTAAATAACTGCCCGGCATCTAATGAAGTACTACAGATTAATATTGATGGAAGTGTGTCTGATGATTATGCAACTGAAGCTATTGCAATTCAAATAAGATAATTTTGCATTTCTTTTTTTATTTTGAAATAATTCTTTTTACGTATTGAAACTGCTTAACGATGGATTTAGCTAAAGATAGAAAGTTTTTAAAATATGTTATAACCTAGTTATAACATGTTAAAGAATGCAATCAAAGTTGGAAATGGCGCGGGGGTTTTGCTGCCAAGAAAATACTTAGGAAATCTAGTTGAAATAAAAGTAAAAACTTTAAATATTGAAGACATTAAAAATGAAACTTGAAGGAATTTCTCTGAAAGAGTATAGAGATTATGATTCTATCTTGTATGTGAAAGCTGATACTAAACGGCTAAAAGCTATAGAATATGTTGATAAAAAGAAAAAAGTTATTTTAAATAAAGAACGCGAGGTTAGAAAAGTTAATGCAGGCGGAATGGCTAAAAAGAAATACAGAAGATTTTATGAGCAGAAGATAAAAAAAACAGGAAATTGGCATTTGGAGCAACTTGAGAAGATACAAAGAGAGAAGTATGATTTTTTGAAGCTAGACGTTGATGATGAAAAGCAAAAAATTACAATTGAGAATTTTATTAAGAAAAAAATAACAAACAGGAAATGGTATGAGAAATTTAGATTTGAATTGTTGGAAGAAGGAATTATTATTGGAGGAAAAGATAAGAAAACAAATGAGGAATTATTAAAGAAACATCTTGATGATAATGATTTAGTATTTCATACTGAAATGAAAGGAAGCCCTTTTTTTATTTTAAAAAATAATAAAGATGAAAAAAATATTTTTAGAGCTGCTCTGTTAACTGCTTTTTATAGCCAGGATTGGAAGAGGCATAATAATGATGTCAATGTAAGCTACTGTTATGGAAGGCAGATTTACAAAAGAAAAGAGATGAATGAAGGGACTTTTGGTGTTAATGGAAAAAGAGAAAATTTAGTTATTAGGAAGAGTGAGCTGGTGGAGTTTAATTTAGGATAAAATATTTCAGATTAGATAAAGCAAAGATTTATAAAGTTGTAAAAATATAACTTAAGTTGTAAAAATGCAACTATTAGAAACGATATTGGGAAAGAAGAATAACATTAAAGTATTGAGACACTTAGCTATGCATAGAGATTGGCAATTTAATATAACCGAATTGGCGAAAGATATTAGTGTAAACAAAGGAATCTTAAGTAGGCTTATTGAAGACTTGGAAAAGGAAAACTTGATTAGAATTATAAGAAAAGGAAAAATAAAATTATTTTCCATAAATAAAGACAATTTGTTTATTAAAGATATAATAATCTTATTATTTGAAAAGGAAGCTGATTTCATAAAAAATATTTCTGAAAATTTAGTTAAAAAATTAAAGAATAAAACAGAATCAATAATTTTATACGGATCTTTTGCAAAAGGAACTGCAAAGTTAAATTCCGACATAGATATATTAATAATAGTTAATAAAAATGATGGCGATTTAGAAAAAGAGATTGGAGTTTTTAAGGAGGATTTCTTAAAAAATGATTTATTGTTAAGAGTTGATATAATTAGTATGTTGGAGTTAAAAAATCTTTATAAATCTCAAGAGCCGTTCATTAAATCGGTAATTAAAAATCATAAAATACTATCTGGAAAACCTGTAATGGAGTTAATTGAATGAAAAAAGAAGATAAATTCAAGGCAAAAATCAGATTAAATGATGCCGAAGAATTTATTAGAAGCGCTAGAGATAATCTGGAAAAAGATAGATATAAAGCCAGTTTGGATCATTCAATTGATGCTGTAATTGCTGCTAATGACGCTTTTACAATATTTTTTATAGAACAAATTCCAAGTATAGATCATAAAGAAGCAATTTCTCTCCATAAAGAAGCTGGAAAGAAAATTAATGAAAACAAAGCAAATGAAATTGCTTTATTATTGGAAGAAAGACATCGAAGAACCTATAGAAGCGTTCCGGTTACAAAAAACTTAGCTGAGATTACACTTAATAAATCTCAAAAATTTTTAGAATGGGTTAAATCAAAGATATTGTGATTAGAAGAAGATGGTTAATTGGATTTTAGAAGTTAATAGGCTCTTGATCTTTTATCAATATCAGAAATAAACAATAGATTTTTCTCATAAATAACTGAATATTGGATTCTGTAATCTCCAACCCTTATTCTAAATATTTTTTCCTTCCTATTTACAATTCTTTTAACATCTTTCAACGTCAAACATTTTAGAATCCAAGTTCTTTTTTTAATTCTGAAAGGCTGGTTGTTTTTCCTTCTTTTAATTCTTTCATAGCTTGTTCAAATCTTTTGCTTTCTTCAATAGTCATGATAGTGTCTGGATCGAACAGATGTTTTTTAATGAAACTTATATCTTGTTTTAAATCTTTTAGTTCATCATACACTTTTTTTATAGTAATAGATTCTGCCATCTAATTAATCCATTAATTGATATTTATAAAATTATCTTTAATGGAAAAATGTGTAGGCTACTGACATTTAAAAACTCTCAAATAGGATTATAAAGATAATATTTTTACTATGTCTAACCTTAAGTTGTTATCATAACTTGAATAAAAAATATATTACTAAAATAGACACTAAAAGAATAAAAAAATAAGTTATTATTTTCTCTAATTTTGGATTATCGGTTTTCAAATTTATACTTTCTTTTTTAATCTCGAGACTTGTTGTTTTTACCTCTACATTTCCTTTTTCTAAGGCTTTTTTTCTACCTTCAGCTACCTGTTTTTTAAAATCTTTCCATTCTTTTTTTGTTAAATTAGATGGCATAAATTTTAGAAAGAATGGTAGTTTAAATAGATTATCAAAAAGATATCATTTATTAAGGAAAATCAACACTGGAATCATAATTATCTGGAACACATTTCTTAACTCTTAAGATTGTTTTATACCATCCTCTAAAGAATCCATATTTTTCAATAGCAAGAATACCATAATTAGAACAAGAAGGATAAAATCTACAATATACTCCTTTCTTATTTAGCCAAGGAGAGATTAATCTTTTATGAATATTCTTAATCATCCACAAGGACAAACTTTCCAAAACGTTTTTGCTTTTTAGATGATTCATTTTCTTTTTCATAAAATATAGACTCTTTTTTTATATTTTGAGAACCACATTCAGGACATTTTTTTAGTTTGTTCAATTCTCTGCTTGTGTCTATAGATTTATTAGAAAAAAGAGCTCCAATAGGACTACCACATGTGCCACAACCAATTAAAGCATTAAGTCCTGCTTGTGATTTTAATCCTTTTTCTTCATCCTCTAAATAATGCCATATTTTGCCACATTGTTTACATGTGCATTTAATTTCTTTAATATGCACCTTACGGTCAAAATTGTTTTCATTTATACTTTTCATCTAAAGAAAGTAAAGAAAAACATTATTTAAATTTGCCTATTATTTTTTACTAATCCACAGCCAATAAATTCTCAAACGGGCTTTGTGTAATAAGTAATCAAAAGCACTGACTTTTTACACAAGAGTAAGACTTATTACACAGGGGCTACTTGTTACACAAAGCTCAAACATGTATAACCCAGTGACATATGTCACCATTGCTTTTATACATTCCTAGATAAATTTCTTCTATGAAAAAAGAAGAAATAAGAAGAGAATTCTTCAAACTAAAACACAAAGGACATTCTTATTCTCAATGCAGAAAATTGCTCAAGGCAAAGTGTTCTTATGAGGTTACCATAAGAACACTCAAGAGATGGAATAAGAAATTAGAAAGAGGAGATTGGGATTTAAGAGATCACTCAAGACGACCAAATAATATTCTAAGCAAGATAACTCCAAAGATAGAAGAGAATGTAGTCAAACTAAGAAAAAAGACTGGCTGGGGAGAGAGAAAGATAGCTGATTCAGTAGAATTAGGACACTCAACAGTCAATAGAATTCTCAACAAACATAAGCTTTGTAGGGATACAAAGCTTAAGAAAAGAAGGATTAAATGGGTTAGATGGCAAAGAAAGAATCCTAATTCACTATGGCAAATAGACCATAGTGATCAAAAAGTAGAGGATAAATGGCTGCTTTCTGTACTGGATGACTGCTCAAGATACAGCTTGGCATTGATATCTTTGAGCAGAGTCACAACAGATGTTGTGACTAAAATTTTAGATGAATTAATAGAAATCCACGGAAAGCCAAGAGAAATCTTAACAGACAATGGAAGTGCTTATGGATTGAAAAGCAAACACAGCAAATTTGATAGATGGTGCAAAAGAAGAGGAATCAAACACATCAGGACATCTGTCCATAGTCCTCAAACTACTGGCAAGGTCGAGAGGCTATTTCAGACATTTAAGTATGAAATAGAATTCTGCAATAATGACTCAGAATTATTCAGAATGAGATACAATCACTTCAGGCCTCATTCGAGTCTGAAGAGAAAGGCTCCTTCTGAATTATATTTCAGATGGTGACATATGTCATGAGGCTACACATAAAAAATTAGAGGCAAAGATTTAAATACATTAAAACTATGGTCAAATATACCCGAAAGGGTGCCCGCCACGAGAGGTACTCAATAAGAGTTCACGGCGAGGTCCAAACAATGACATTGGGAGTTAGTGTCGCGGGCAACAATAATCATCAATCAAAAATTAATAAAATTAAGAAGAAATCCGAAGGACAAGTTCACATTCATCATGCTCACTTTAGTTTATGTGTTATTAGTTGAAATAAACTTGTTCTAGAATAAAAAAATAAGAATATTGGGGGTTGTAAAATGGGAAAAATTAGCCCTGTATCAGCTAAATATATAGTTCAGGCTAGCATAGAAATCGAAGGCGTCGTTGAAAGGCCCGATGTTATTGGCGCAATTTTCGGCCAGACAGAAGGATTACTGGGAAATGATTTAGAATTAAGAGAATTGCAAAGATCAGGAAGAATCGGGAGAATAGATGTCAAGACAGATGTTAAATCAGGAAAGGCTGCTGGAGAGATTATAATACCAAGCTCCTTGGATAGGGCGGAAACAGCAATCATAGCAGCTGCAATAGAAACAATACAAAGAATAGGCCCTTGCAACGCAAAGGTAAAAATTCTAAACATTGAAGACGTAAGGATAAGCAAAAGAAATTATATAATAGAGAGGGCAAAAGAGCTTTTGCATGAACTAACTGAGAAATTCATGCCTGACTCTCAAGAATTAACTGATAAGGTAGCAGAGTCTGTCAGGATGATGGAGGTTTCTGAATATGGAAAAGATAGGCTACCCGCAGGTCCTTTAGTAAGTGATTCTGAAGACATAATAGTAGTTGAAGGGAGAGCAGATGTCTTGAATTTGCTAAAGCATGGCATAAAGAATGCAATTGCTTTGAATGGCACCTCAGTCCCAGAAACAATAAAGGAATTGAGCAGAAAGAAAAACATTGTTCTTTTCGTCGACGGAGACCGAGGGGGGGATTTAATTATCAAAGAGGTTACAGCAGTTGCAGAAGTTGATTTTGTATGCAAAGCCCCTGATGGAAAAGAAGTTGAAGAAATGACAAAGAAGGAAATACACAAGGCATTGAGAAGCAAGGTTACAGTAGAGCAGGTAAAAATGGAGGAGAAATCGCAGGCGCATCAGCAGGAGATTTCAAATTCAGGCAGCTCCTTGCAGAGAAACAACAGGCACTTCCAGAATGATTACGGGGAGAGAGAAAACAGGGACAGGGAAAACCGGGAAAACGTTAAGGAAAAATATCCAAGCAGGATGCAGGAGAAACTGCAGGAAAAAAAGCAGGACATTGAAAAGTCTCAGGACTTCAAGAGAATGCTTGAAGAGCTTGTAGGAACAAGAGGGGCTTATATCCTCGACAGCAGCTTGAACATTCTGGGAAAAGTTCCTATAACTGAGCTGGCAACAACATTGAACAGCTTAAGGACAGGGGTTTTCGCAGTAGTTTTAGATGGCACGATAACAAAGGACATAGCAAGCGTTGCAGAAAAAATAAAAGTCCAATACTTGGTCGGAAAAGATTCAAAAGTTGATCATTCAAGGATCAGCTTGTTAACTCAAAAACAATTATAAAACAGCAATTGTAAAGAGCAAAAAATTCAGCTGTAGAAAACTTTATTAACAACAGCTCCATCAAGTAGTAAGATGAAAAAAAGAGGTTATATATTTATCTTAATAGGAATTTTAATATTATTATCTCCCTTGTATTTCATTTTCAAGCCAAAATCCTGTGATACTGCAGGATGTTTTGAGCAGGCAGCAAGCGAATGTAAAAAAGCAAAAATTTTAGTTGATGAAGCAGGGAAAACAGTTTCAGAATATTCAATAAAGGGAAGGAAAGACGAGGACTGTGTTTTAAAAGTTGAAGTGAAAAAAGTTTCGAGCGATTTCTCAGAAACAACACGCAATCAATTTGAAGGGAAGTCAATGCTCTGCTCAATCCCAAGAAATGAATTCAGTAGGATGAAGTTTGAAAATATGGGGGGGAATTTAGATTACTGCCAAGGTCAGCTAAAGGAAGCAATGTACGACGCTGTTGTAAAGAAATTATACAACTTAGTTGTAAAAGATATGGCAACTGTTTTAGATGAAATAGAAAGAAAATTATAAAATAAATCGTTTAGTCGCAAAAAAATAATTTTATTTTTTCTTGTAGCCAAACTTTTGATTGTATTTATCATGGTCAATAATATCTAAAATAAAGCATACAATTTCTATTTGATCTCCTTTAATAGTATACAACATTCTCCAGAAATTAATAAGCTCTACTCTCCAAAGATTAGCAACATTATATTCTTTAGGTATAAAATTTTTAGGAATATTGTCTCCATAAAAAGGATTAATCTTAATGAATTCTGCTTTTTGCTTTATTGATCTAAATAGTTTTATTTCATCACTGTTGTTTTTTCCTTGGATTATTTGTTGTCCGACGATTTCATTTAATTTTTTGTATTCTTGATCTGCTTCTCCAATCATAATCACTCTAACAGGTTTATTCATATCTCTGTTCCTCTGCTCATCATCTCCTCAAGTTCTTTTCTTTCTGTAAAAATCCAGAGAACACCCTTTGTTCCAATTATTATTTTTCCGCTGTATTGTAAATAATCTAGAATATTTAATAAGGTTTGATGCATTATTTTCCTTGGCAATCTTCTCTTGAGCTCTGCAATTGTCAATATTTCTCCAGCTTCTTTTAAAACAATTTCAACCATTAAAACAGTATTTAATGTAGGAGAATGCTCAAGCGGTTTCCTTTTAATTTGTAATTGTGCCATTTTCCTTAATTTATTTAATTCAAATTAATATAAATATATACCTATTTAATATTAACTTATATATAAAGCTATCGATAATAAGATAGATGAAATAAAAAGAAAATATAATTTTTAATTAGAAAAAATTCTGCTATAAGCTTCAACGGTTTTTCTGATAGGACCAAGCAAAGGAAGTCTTAGCGCTTCTTCAATAGTATACCATCTATATTCTCCAACTTCTTTGTTTGGTTTTATTTCCATCGATAAAGCCAGGGCATAATAAGGCTTAACAATGAAGGTAGTAGCTCCATCAATTCTATCTGTAGGAGGTAAAATAATTTCTTCAGCTTTAACCAAGTCTGTTAATTCTATTCCAATCTCTTCTTTCACTTCTCTTCTCAAAGTTTCTTCTTCAGATTCATCAAGTTGTGGTTTGCCACCAGGAAGTCCATATCCTTTCCATTTAGATGAGGTCATAAGAAATAATTTATTTTCATAGTTGCGAATAAGGGCTCCTACAATTACAATTTCTTTCATCAAATAATATTAATGAGTAAAAATTTAAAAATTTAACTAAAAAGAAAGGCAAATGGAAAACTTTGTTGTCCATCAGCGAAGCAATCAAAATTAATTTTTATTTCACAACGCAAGCGCCAGCACTGCAGCCATCAGTGCATTCGACAACATGCTTCAGGCAGTGAATTTCGTCTATGTATTGGTCATACCCGCAGTTGTATTCTTTCAAAGTATTAAAATCGCAGAAGTCTTCAACGCCATTGGGATAAAACCTGTCATCGCATTTTCCTTTCAGATAAATATCTCCAGAATCAGTATCAACGCAAGTGGTTTCTCCTTTCTCCAAATTCAAAACTTTTAATATTGCAGAATTTTCAGAGACAGAGATACTTTCAATTTGAACGCCATTAATAACTCTTACACCATATTTGTTCACGCTCTTTCTAATCCCATCAACGTCAACAATTACCTCATCACTGTCAGCAACGCTAACAAGCATAACAGCTGCATCATCAATTATCTTTCTCTCGCCAGTTCTAAAAAGATATTCATCAATGTCAAGCTCGACAGCAGTTTGCACATTCCTACTCAGCTCGCCTGTAAGTTCGGAATTCTGAAGAATAAAAGCAGCAAGAATACCAATAATTACAAATCCAAAAATAGCAAACTTATTTTTATCCATCATCAATCTAAAAGAATAGCTTCATATATAAATACTTTACTATGAAAATTTCAAATGGTTAGAAAACTATATAAACAATTTAATATCTATTAATGATATGACAAAAAAAGAAAAAAATAGACAAAATTCTGTTAAAAATTGATGAGTCCTTAAAACTAATAGAGGATGCTTTATCTCCTCCATAAAAAGATTCACTCATTGTCTTCCAATTTCTTCAAAGATTCTTCAATATCCTTCAAAGACTTTTTTAAAGTAAGAAGTCGATCTCCCCTATAATCATATTTTTTTCTTAAATTATTTAACGCATCACTGCTAAAAAACAATCCCATCATTGTCCCCAAAAATCCCACTACAATTGTTAAGAAAATATTTAGTGTTGAAGTTAATTCATCATTTCTAAAAAATAAATAATAAATAAAAGTTAAAAGGAAAACAGACCAGCTTGCTAACATAAAAATTATTTGTGCAAATTTAATTAATCCATCTAAATCCCGAGCTATATCTCTTATTTCTTTGATAACTCATTTGAAGACTATTAAAAATATTATTAATATAAGAACAATGTCTGTAACAAGTAAAACAGCACCCGATATCATTAATTATGGATAGTTTTCAATTTTTAAAAGATTTAGTTATTTTAAAATATAGATTTTATTATGAAGTAAGCGATGGACACGCCCTAGCTTCGATAATTGATCATAGCCATCAGCTCCCTTAGCTCTTCCTCCACCTTGTTGACTGCGAGCGCCAATAATCATAATAACTGCTGCTCTGTTCCCAGCCTGACAGGATTCTTACAATTACCAACCCCGCAGGACAAAGCTTCCCAGTCCAAGCCAAGACTAATAACCAGTCTCAATACCTCGCTAAAGCTTCGGCCCTGCCATGAAGCTCATTTGCAGTTACAGGAAAGAGCTAACTTCCCAGCCTAGTCCATCTCAATTAAAGAAGATTAGTAAACTTTTAAATGTTTTTAATTTCACAGTAGATCGGAAAGTAAGAAAGTGGGCAAAAATCTTTTGAAAATATTTAAAAACTCCAATATCATAAAAACAAAAGAATGGCATTAGACAAAAGTCAGATAAAAGGAATAAAAGAATTGCTAAGAGACAAAATCAATGAAAAATTAAACAATTATGCAAGAGAAACAACATCTATGCCGTTTCTTGCAAAACTCATGCAGGATTCAGAAAAGGTTGCAGCATATTCTTTTATTCATTCATTAGCTACAATGCTTGGAATGTCCATATATGAAAAAATAGCTAAGATTATCGCTTCATCAAATTATGATAAAGTAGAAACAGGTTATGATGTTACTGGTGAAATTTCTAACGAAGAAAATAAAATTATTTCAAAAATACTTCAAGAAATAAAAAATGGAACTAGAAGAGTAAACAAAGAAGAGGAAGTTAAAGAAATCTTAAATTGCCGACCTCAAAAGGGGAGGAAAATAAAAATTCGTGCTGATTTGTTCTTAAAAAAAGGAAATGAGGAATATTATATTGAAATAAAAACTGCAAAACCAAATATAGATGTATTTACTAAATCAAAGCAAAAGTTATTAGAATGGATAGCACTTAGAAAAAAGAAAGTGAACACAATCTTGGCAATTCCTTATAATCCTTATTATCCTGAGCCGTACAGCAGGTTTACAATGCAAGGATACTTAGATGATAAAGAAATTTATGTTGCCGAAAAGTTCTGGGGATTATTAAGTGATGAAGGAACATACAAAGAAATTCTTGATATTTTTGATGAAATGGGAAAAGAACTTAAACAAAAAATACAGAAAAAGATTAAAGAAGTAGCAGAAGAAAAAATGAATCTTTAACCTTTGTCTTTCTTCATATGAAAAATAATTTCAGCATAAGGTTGTCTATCTTTTTCTGTTCTGTTCAAAACAGGTCTTTTAAATTTTTCAACAATTTTTAGACCGCTTTTTTCAGCAATTTTAGGATAAAGAGTGTATTTATCATTAGCTACAATAAAGAAATCACCATTATCTTTAACATATTTGCTTATGTTCTTCAAAACTTTACTAATTCCTTCCACATAACTCTCCTTTGCTTCTTTTCCTTGACCTTTAAATAAAGGACCTATCTCCATTTCATCCTTTCTTTTGATATTAAATAATTCGTAAGCATAGGCATGTTGTTCATGATAATCAATCTGCCCAACATAAGGAGGAGAGGTAAAAACTCCATCTATTTTTTTATTTTTAAGTAAATTAGAAAATTCCTTATATTTTTTCTCAGCTTCTTTTAAAATATCAACTTCTCTTGAATCTCCATGTATAACAAGAGAATTAACATTTTTCTTAAGTTCAGAATATTTTTTCAATCTTTCGAGAGTATCATAAGTGTTAATTCTAAGGTGTTTTAGTATATTGTAAATAGGTGTGCAAATTTTACCATGTTTCTTGCAATAATAAGGGCCTATCTGCGGTTCTCTTAGAGTTGCTAAGTCAGAATGAGTTGTAGCTCTACAAGAACGTGCTGTTCTGCTTAAAACTATTTTCATAATATTTTTAATATTTTCATCACTTATTTTATTTATTAGGCTGTGATAATAAGACAATTCTTGTTTTATTCTTCTAGAAAACCACTTTGAAAGGAAACTATTTATATCTTTTTCATCAAAAAGTTTAGATTTGTCTCTAATTCCATTTTCAATAAAGAACTTTTTGTTTTCTTCTAAAAATAATTTAAGTTTCTCTCTACTATACTTTTTTTCATCAATTTTCTTGCTTCTCGCCCAGTATTTAAAATCAGGATTTGGAAAATATTTCTTATTAAACTCAGAAAGCTTTTCTTTTAATTCATTATTATGACTATCATCAAAGGCTTCATTGCTAAATTGGATAGTTTTTGATAAAGTCTCTTTTAATTTATTATTTAATTCATTTATGTCGTAATTTTTGGATTTAACTTCTGATATTAAACAATTAAATTCTGAAACATCTATACCTATGGAATGCATTCCCAATTCAGATGCTTGAACTAATGTAGTTCCACTTCCCATGAAAGGGTCTAAAATTATGTCTCCTGATTTAAAGAAGACTTCTTTCTTGAAATTATCAATATGACCATCTAGAAAATACTCAACAAGTTGTGGAATGAATTTACCTTTGTATGGATGTAATCTATGAACATGTTTAGTAGTTTCTTTTTCTCTATAATTATCAAAGGATAATGCCCAGTTTAAATCACTTCCAAGTTTCTTTTTCCAGTATTCTTCTTTTTTGACTATAACATTATCATAATATTTTTTTAATTCAGATTTCTTAATTTTAACTTTCTTTTGTTGATCATAATGCTTTCTTACTTTAGCATATTGAACTAGATAACTAATATTTGAAGGGAAAACAGGCTTACCTAAATAATCAGTTGCCCATTTAGAAGCTTCATCCAAAGATAATAAATTCTCCTCTTTTCCCTTAATCACCTCAAAATTCTGCATACGATTAGTTAAATTCTCACCTCCCTATATTCTTTAATAACTTTAGATTTATAATTATTTCTATCTATAAAATAAAATAATCAGGTAGAAATCACATAGCAAGTATCTCAAACTCATTCTCTATGAAGTCAGCTCCGATTCCTCTGCCGAGATTAAAAAATGCTTTGTTTGTAAATTTTTCAAGCAACTCAATCAAGCTTTTCTTAGGTTTGTATTCGACAACGTTGCCATCTTTAATTTTTCCAAGGTCTTTTGCTTTTTCAATCGCTAATTTTTTCCCGCCGAGCTCATCTACCAGTCCGAGTTCTTTTGCTTCAACTCCAAGATAAAAGAATCCTGATCTAATTTCATTTACTTGGTTTGAGGTTAATTTCCTGTTTTCAGAAACTTCTTTCAAAAAAACATCCTGGATTTTTTTCAGTTTGCTTTCCATCAATTTTCTTTCAGCGTCATTTAGCTCTTTGTAAGGGCTTCCGACGTCTTTCAGCTCGCCTGCTACAAGCCTTTCATATTTCACTCCATATTTTTCAAGCAGCTCAGAAAATTCTAAGTAGCTGGAAATGACTCCAACGCTTCCTGTTATGCTTAGCTCGTCGGCAATTATATAGTCAGATGAAGATGCAATCCAGTATGCTCCAGAAGCTCCAACCTCTCTTATCCAGGCAACAACGGGTTTCTTCTCGCTTAATGTTTTAACATAATTAGCCACTTCTCTCGAAGCAACAACAGTGCCTCCGGGAGAATTTATCTCAAGCACAACAGCTTTTATGCCATCATTGTCCATCGCTCTCTTCAAGCTATTTATTATCGTATCGCTCCCCATTCCAGTAATCCCAAAAAGATCATTTGAATCTTCAGGCAGTATAGCTCCTTTTATAGGGATGATAGCAACTCCCTCTCTTATTAGTTCCTCCTTCCCGATTCCCAGGCTGATGAAATAAGATAAAATCCAAAGCATAATGATCGTAGTTATTATGGTCTTTATTTTTTTCATGCTACTTCTCACTCCCCTCTACTGTAATTGTATTGCTATATTTTTCTAGAAATCTCTGCTTCTTCTCATTAAAGAAGATATTGATTGAATCTATTAAAAGAAAAACAACGCTTAATTTGCTTAGATTTCTCAAAAAAGATTTTCCAAAGCTCAAGCTTCCTTTCTCGCTTTTAGCCCTTAGCTTGAAAATCAATGCTCCAAGTGTCTGTCCTATTTTGTATTCAAGCACTGTCCAATATAATATTCCAATGATTCCGATTGTCAGGGAAACAAAAATAATCTTGAAAGATAATGAACTGATTTCGGAAAAAGAAAAATCAAAGTCAGAAATCGAGTTGGTGATTATTTTATTCAGCGGCTTTGTTATTATGAACTCGACAATGGCAAGGTCAATTAGGAACGCAAAAAATCTTTTTGAGTTGCTGGCAGCTTTCATAAATTAATCCAATGGTCTGAGATATATAAGCTTTTTCACAGAAAAATATATTAACTCGTAAATCTAACTTGTTTTAATGATACAGCTAGGTGAAAGAATTGAACTGAAAGACTTTGACAGCTTAGAGCCGGGCGAGCTTACAATTCTAAAGAAAATGATTGGAAATCATGCAAACAAATTCCATGAGTTTACAAAGCTTCATATTCATTTAAAAAATGTCCATAAAAAAGAAAAATCGCAGAAGTTCCAGATCAATGCACAACTAGAATCAGATGAAAAGCATTACGAGGCAGAGGCAACGAATTTCAATCTGTTCTTCGCAATCAATGAAGTCCTGGAAAGCCTGAGAAGCCAGGTTGAAAGAGAACTAAAATAGTAAGGAAAGGTTTAAATAATAATTACGTTGCTAACAAATCATGGTAAGAAGAAAATTGCCAAAACACGTATATGAAGAAGCTAAAGAGATAGCTAAAGAGATAATTGAATTGAGAAAAAGACCCGATTTTGATAAGATGATTAACAAGGGTATCAAGGCTCTTTCTTAAAAAATCCAAACCTTAGTTTTAAATCCTTATATTGCCAAAAATTTGAATCTCTATGGCCTTCAACAACGTTAACATTGTGATATGCTTCTCGAAATATTTTTCCTATTTCATCCATGCTCATTGTTTCTCTATCTGTTGAAACGACGATGTCAACATTTTTGAGTGTAGCGCAAGCCACAATCATTAAGTCTGTTTCTAATTCTTTATATGATTTTCTTCCCTTGAGGCTTTTATAATTTTCATAATATTTTTCAGCAAGGTCGACAATTTTCCTATCTGCATCGTATTCTTTTTCTTTTATAAGCTCATAAACTTTTAGCAGAATTCTGAGCAAATGAGGATCATAGTGGAATGTGTTTTTTAACTCTCTTCTGATTATATTTATTCCAAAAACTTGAAATGATTTATCTGATTTTATTTTCAGCTGAAATTCTTCTAATTCTTTTTCAGAAAGTTTTTTATCATCTACTAATAAAGGATAAATGCTGGTATCAAATATTACTCTTTGTTCCATATTATTTTTAAATATTTTGTAGTTTAAATTCATTCTTTTTCAAAATAAGCAAAGCCTAAATCATTTCTTTTGGACACGATTTTCTTTTTGAAAGAAAAGTGTGCAGCGTGAGCGGTTAAAAATTTTAAAAACTAACAGAAAGACTTTTAAACCAAAAATAACAAATTTTTTTCATGGCTCAAAGAATTGGAAGATCAAGAAGAAAGACTCGTCACAAATTAAAAAAGCACTATTCTCAAAAAGGAAAAATCAGCATCAGGAATTATCTTCAGGAATTCAAATTAGAAGAGCGAGTTATTCTAAAAGCAGAGCCTGCAGTCCAGGAAGGGATGTATTTCCCGCGTTTTCATGGAAAAGTCGGAGTAGTAAAGGGAAAGCAGGGAGATTGTTATAAAGTTGAAATAAAAGACTTTAAAAAGCCGAAATTGCTTTTAATCCATCCTGTTCACTTAAAAAAATGGCAAGCATAAAACTAATCCAGGAAAGGCCTGTTTCTCTGCCGGAGTTAAAGGAAAAATTAGAGTCAATAGAATCAAGGAATAAAGAGCTGACTTTTAGAGGGAATAAAGTTAAGGATTATTTAAATAAATTGGTGAAATTAGATTCGAAAAAAGCCCTTGAGTTGAAGGCGAAAATAGATTCATTAAATATCCCAAGGATAAAAGACAGGCAGATCGCAAAGATAACTGATATCCTTCCAGAAAACATCGACGATTTAAGGGCGGTTTTCACAGGCGAGACAACTACAATAACGCAGGAAAACATGGAAAAAATAATCGAGGCAGTAAAGCCCTTTGTCCCAAGAAAAAGAAAAAAGTAAAAAGTAAGGTTTTTATACTACTCTTTCTTAGCAATTTCAAGTATGCATAGGGGTAAAGCAGGTATTGGAGATATAAAACCATTGGGAGAGAAAAATGTTAAAGCAAATAATGAAAGAAGAGACAGCCATAGTCCTCGACTTCTTGCCTCATGGCTATCCGTTCGACTCAAGGCCAATGCACCAGAAAACTCCGATAGTCCAGGCAATTGGTAAAGAACATTTCTCATTACTAGAATTAGTTCCAAAAAAAGGAATCCATCTGCAGCCAGAAGAGCCTGTGTACATAGGCGACGGCAAAAGGGAAAAGATACATCACATCTCAGGCAGGTTAAGCTTGGATAAATTGACAGAGACGGCAAAAGGTCAATTAAATTCAATTTTAATAATCCAGATTAAAGAAAGGGAAAGTAAGTTTGTGGAGTTTTTCAACAAGGCATCCCCGATAAATACAAGAAGGCATCAGATAGAATTATTGCCGGGAATAGGAAAAAAGCACATGTGGGAGATTTTGGAGGCAAGGGAAAGCCAGCCTTTCAAAAGCTTTCAGGACATAAAAACCCGCGTCAGGTTAATACCAGATCCGGAAAAATTAATATTAAAAAGAATTCTTGCAGAGCTGAATAATGAGGATAAGTACAAATTATTCGTCGGAAGCTGATTGGAAATTAAAAATCAAAATCAGCAAACTTTAAAAAGCCTTTTCATAACTGAAATTTAAAAATGGCAGAGGAATTCAAGCAGATGATACGTATAATGGGCGCAGACATAAATGGAAATATGCAGACATATCATGCATTGACAAAAGTCTATGGAATAAGTTTTATGTTGTCGAATGCAATCTGCAATGTCTTGAAATTGGACAAGAATGAAAAAATAGGATCTCTTCCCTCTGAAAAATTGAAAAGCATAGAAGCAGCATTAAAGCAGGATATTTTCCCAGCATGGTTATTAAACAGAAGGAAAGACATGGATTCTGGAAAAGATGTGCATTTGATTTCAGCAGACTTAAAGTTTCAAAAAGAATTGGACATTAAGCACTTGAGAAAGATAAGGTGCTATCGCGGCATTAGGCATTCTCTTGGCTTGCCTGTTCGCGGGCAAAGAACAAGGAGCAATTTCAGAAAAGGAAAAACCGTCGGCGTAAAAAAGAAATCAGTAAAGACAGCATCAGGAAAGAAGTAAAATGGGCGATCCAAAAAAACCAAAGAAGAAGTACAAAAAGCCGCTGATGGTTTGGAATGAAGAGAGGATAGCAAGAGACAAAGACCTGATAAAAGAGTTTGGATTAAGAAATAAAAAAGAGATATGGAAGGCAGAATCAAAGCTGAAATCAATTCATGATCAGGCTAAAAATTTGATGGCAAATCCATCAGCGCAGTCAGAAAAAGAATCAGTGCAATTAAAAAATAAATTGAGCTCATTGAACTTGATACAGAAAGAATCAAGCGTAGATGATATTTTGTCATTGACGTTAAAGGATTTATTGAACAGGAGATTGCAGACAATAGTTTTCAAAAAAGGTTTGTCAAAAACAGTAAAGCAAGCCCGCCAGTTCATAACGCACAATCATGTCTCGATAAAGGAGCAGGTTATTAACACGCCATCTTACATGGTGAAGTTATCTGAAGAGCCTTTAGTCACATTTATTCCAAGCTCGCCTCTAGCAAATGAGATGCACGCGGAAAGGCCTCAAGAGCAGCCAAAAATAGAAGCTGAAATTCTGGAAGAAGTAAAGCCGAAGGAAGACAAAGAAAAACCAAAAGAAATAAAGCCAAAGAAACAAAAAAAAGAAGCAAAAATCAAAGAGGCCAAAGAAAAAGAAATTAAAAAAGTCCAGCCAGAGCAGGTTAAGGAGCAGGATTTGTCCGAAGAAGAAAAACTAGAGGAAGCAGTTCCAGAGGAAAGAAAAACTCACAAGGAAAAATGACAAAATTAGATTTAACAACAAATAAATCATGGAAATGGTTTGCAGAAAAAGCAACACCAAAAGAATTATCAGAATTATTAATAGAAATGCCACAGGAGTTTCATATTATGTTATATTCAAGAGATGGAGCTTCAGTATTGCCAAGAATAAAGTCTAGCTTACCTAGAAAAGATGTCGAAAAAAGAAAATCTTTAGCTTATATATTCAATAAATTTTATAGATCTGGAGTTACATTAGGAAATATTCATATTAGATATGTTAGGGATGAAAAAAATAGACCTGCAACAGAAACGTGGAATCTTTACAATGAAGATAATAAAAAAGGAAGAGTTATTATGAATATTAATTTGGAAGCATTCGTTCCTTCATATGATTGGGAACCGTATACTTTAGATTCATTACATGAAGAAGCTAATCTAATGAACAAGGAGAAATAAATGGCAGAAATAAGAGAAAGAAAATTAAGATGGGGGATTGCCCATATCTTTGCTAGTTATAATAATACGATTTTGCATGTAACAGATGTGACTGGCTCTGAAACATTGGCAAAAGCATCTGGCGGAATGGTTGTTAAGGCTCATAGAATGGAGAGCTCGCCGACAGCTGCAATGACAGCAGCAAAAATAGTTGCAGAGCAGTGCAAGGAAAAAGGAATTAATGCTTTAATGATAAGAGTCAGAGCTCCTGGCGGCCATGAAGGCCCGATGACTGCAGGTCCTGGAGCCCAGGCAGCAATCCGCGCTTTGTCAAGATCAGGTTTCAAGATTGGAACAATAGAAGATGTAACTCCCATAGCACATGGAGGCTGCAAGAAATCAGGCGGAAAAAGAGGTAGGAGAGTATAAATGCAGAATCAAGCAATGCATGAATTACATGAAGCATATGAAGTGTTCTATCAATTGCAAAATCAACTCTTAAAATACAGGCAAGTGAATCCAAATTTCTTCAGGGAAAATCCATTAGCTGAACTAGTTTTAGATCCTGATAAAGATGGACTAGAGTTTACAAGGTTTGTTTTGAAAAAAAGAAGGAAAGAGCAAAGCTTAAAAATAGAATAAAGAGATTATAAAAAATGAACATCAAGATTCTAAAGCAAGATGAAGACAAAATTGTTTATCTGATTTCAGACACAGAAACATCACTAATTAATGCATTGCGCAGGCTAATCATGGAAGAAGTCCCAGTGATGGCAATTGATGAAGTTACTTTCAGTAAAAATAATTCTGCATTATACGACGAGATGATAGCTCACAGATTAGGTTTGCTGCCTTTGTCAACTGACCTATCTGGATATAATCTGAAAGAGGAATGCAAGTGCAAAGGAAAAGGATGTTCTTCATGCCAGGTTAAGATGGCATTGCAGGCAAAAGGACCATGTACTGTTCTTGCCAAGGATATAAAATCAAAAGACAGCAAGATCAAACCAGTCTATCCCGAGATGCCGATAACTATTTTGTTAAAGGGGCAAAATTTAGAATTGGAAGCAGTTGCAACATTAGGCAGGGGGAAAGAGCATTCAAAATTTTCCCCGGGATTGGCATATTATTCTCAACTGCCATCGATAAAAGCAAATAAGGACTCAAAAATAAAAGAAGCAGCCCAGCAGTCAAGCAATCTAACTGTCAGTGGAAACAAGCTTGAAATAAAAGATATCCCTTCATGGACAGAGGCAGACGAGCAGATCTGCGAAAAAAATAACATCCAAGTAGAATACAACAATTCAGATTTTATTTTCACTTTGGAATCATGGGGCCAGTTAGATGCAAAAAAGCTTCCAGGTATAGCATTAAAAATCATGGAAGATAAATTAAAAGAATTGGATAAGCAGATAAAATAAATTTGCAGTTATAATACTTTCAGCTCTTTAATGTTTTCAAAGTGTTTTATATTTTTAGTTTTGACAGCATATCCATTAACTAATGCCATTGCACCTATGAGTATGTCCCTAAATTCAACTAATGCACCTTGTTTTTCCAGCATAGCAGAAATTTTTCCCGCAGCTTCAGCAGAATCATCTGAAAGATTTATCAGGCTAATCCTTCCTATAAGCTGATTTATTAATTTAAGATTTTCATCTCTTCTTTCGGATTTATAAGCCCCATAATACAGCTCAAAAAGATTAATATACGTTGTCGCCAATTCAGTCTTGATTTCATTGTCTTTAATGAACTCAACTTCTTCATCGCCATTTCTTAAAAAATCAACAAGAAAATCAGTATCTAAGCAGATTTTATTTTCCATCCTCTCCATCCTTTTCTAACATCTTCGATAAAGGATTTTGTCTCTCTATCGCTCATCTTCCAGCCGCCAGCAAGATCGCTTAATTTTCTTCTTTTGTATAAAAAACTTATAGCATCATTTATTGAAATCGGTTTATGCAACTCTTCTCTCAATTTACCAGAAAGAAAACACAGCCTTTCATAATTTTCTTTGCTTATCTTTATTGAAACATGCATATTAACCACTAATACCACCAAGTAGTATAAGTAGTATTTAAATCTTTCGCTAAAAATTCAAAGAGAAATTTAATAAAACCAGACTGCACGCTAAAATTACGCGGGGGTGTCAGAGCGGTCAAATGAGCTAGCTTGAGGTGCTAGTCCCTTAGTGGGTACGCAGGTCCGAATCCTGTCCTCCGCATAAATTCAAAAAATCAAGCAGTAATCATTTCTTTTTTCTTTATTTCCTCTCTAACTTTTTGTTTTGTAGTTTCCCAGTAGAAATCCATGAATTTCTTAACAACAGGATTCTCTAAATAAATTCTATACATCTTAGCTCTTCCAACAACTCTTGTTTGTATTACTATCTTATCTTTTTCCAATTTATTCCAAAACAATTTCAATGTAGAATACCCTATACCGGATTGAGTAGCTATATCGGTCATGCTATAATCAAAATCTTCATTAACCACTAAGAAATCTAACACTCTGTTAATAGGACTGTCCCCAAAGGTTTCCAGAAAAATCGTATCTTTCATAGTAAAATAGCAACAATAGTCGGTATTTAAACATTTCTATTATTAGCTAATATAAGCTATAAATATTAATAAGAATAATTAAATACTTTTGTGTTAATTTAATTTTATGAGTGGAAAACTGTCAGAAGCAGATTACAATAAACTAAAGAAAAACATTATTAAAAAATTATATTCTAAAAAAGCATTTAGCAAAGGACATCTACTGTATGAGAGATTAACAACAAGCATACCTTCACATTTAAAAGGCTATGTTGATGACGTTCTAAAAGGCTTAATAAAAGAAGAATTGGTTGTTTTTTATGGAAAAACAAAACATGGAAATGCTTACCAGCTGAATGTTAAAAAATTAAAGGAAATTGAAGATCTTATTTTCTAACCAGCCTCCGCAACTTTTATAAACCGACTTTCCAGAGCTTTTATCATGGTAAAAAGAACAGGCCCTACGAATCCTATTTTAAAGAAGCTGATAGCAGATTTAAAGAGAATCTCTAATGAGAAAAACGCGGCTGTTTGGAAAAGAATAGCAAAAGATTTATCGCGCCCAACAAGGATAAGAAGGGCAGTTAATCTCCATAAAGTTGAAAAATATCTGAAAGGCGGGGAAACAGCTTTAATCCCGGGAAAATTATTGTCAGTAGGAAATCTGACAAAGAAAGCTGAGATAGCAGCATATCAGGCTTCAGAGTCAGCAAAAGAAAAAATAAAAAAAGCAGGCAGCAAGTTTTTAACAATCCAGGAATTAATTGAAAAAAATCCAGCTGGGAAAAAAGTGAGGATTATTGGTTAAAATGGTTGCGACTTTAACAATAGATAATTCGGTTGCAGAGTTTCCAATTAGTGAGGCATTAGAATACATGATAATCCACATGAAAGAAGCAGCCATAATGAAGGAAAGATTGTTTCCAAGAACATATGACCCAACACCACAAGCAAGACTATTGCTATTTTATATTGAAGAAAAAATTAGCAGGCTAGAAAATGATAATAGATGCTGAAAATTTGATCTTAGGAAGGTTGGCGTCATTCGCGGCAAAGGAATCTCTAATTGGAAATGAAATAAAAATAATTAATTGCAAGGATGCAGTCGTAATCGGCTCTAGAAAAAATATTTTAAGCAAATATAAAAAAAATTCAGAAAGGAAAACTCCAAGAAAAGGCCCTTTCATTCCAAGGACGACAGACAGGTTTGTAAAAAGAACAATTAGAGGCATGCTTCCCCGTGATAGGAGCAAAGGAAGAGAAGCAATGAAAAGAATCAGGTGTTATAAGTCAATCCCTGAAAGTCTTAAAAGCAAGGAAACCTTATTATTGGATAAGATCAATGTTCATAAAACAAGTAATATTAATTTTGTAAGAGTGCAGGAAATCTGCAAACACTTGGGGGGAAAATAAATGAAGCCGATCCAAATCTCGGGAAAGAGAAAGAGCGCAATTGCTCAGGCAGTGTTAAAAGAGGGGGAAGGCACAGTAAGGATTAACAACCAGCTATTAGCTCATTTCAGCAACAAGCTGGCAAGAGAGAGGATAAATGAGCCTCTGAAAATAGCTGGAATGGAAACAGTTCAAAAAGTTAATCTGGATATTAATGTAATAGGAGGGGGCTGGCAGGCGCAGACAGAGGCAGTAAGACTGGCAATTGCCCGCGCCTTAGTCATATACACAAAATCAGATAAGCTGAAAAAAGATTTTCTGAACTACGACAGGCATTTGCTTATAGCAGACACAAGAAGGAATGAAGTATGCAAGCCGAACGATTCAGGAAAGCCAAGAAAAAAGCGTCAGAAAAGCTACCGTTAAATCATTGCTAAAGCAAGGTTTTTCTTGTTTTTTTTAATTTCCAATAGCAAGATTTATAATCTTTATTTTTACTGATACGAGATTCGAATAAAAGAAAAAGAAGTGAAAACATGAATTTCAAAAAAATATTTACATTGCTTTTTTCTCTGGTTTTATTGTGCACAGCAGCAGCTCAAGAAGAAGCAAATATTTCAGAAAATCAAAACATAGAATTAATAGTATTAAATGACACAGAAAATGCAGCATCAAACGAAACACAGCAAGCTCAGGAGATAGAGGAAATAATTTTCAAGAATTTCATTCCAAAAGAATTCAAGCTGGGAGATGCTCAGTTCAGCATACAGATACAGAACAACAAAAATGAAGCCGTCAAGAATGTTTTGGCTTATGTCTCTGGAAAAGGTTTCTCAACTTATGACGTTACACCAGTAGATACATTAGAATCAGGAGAAAAAGGCTACATCCTGGTAAATGGAAACTTCAAGGAAAGCGGCTTGATCAATTTGACAATAAAAATAGATCAAAAAACATTTTATCAGGAGATTAACATTCTAGGAGAAAGCGAAGATGATATAAAAAAAGCAGAAGTTTTAGTTAGGCAGCAGGAAGAAAAGAAAAGGCAATTAAAAGATTTATCCTCAAATTTAGAAATATTAAAGTCAAATTACTCTGATTTGGAAAAGCAGTTAGCCCAGAAAGAAGACGAGGGTTATAATATAAAAGATATTAATTTGGAAGACCTGAAGAAGAATATCAGGGATGCTCAGGCTGGAATTCTCGGAGAGCATGTAGAAGAAGCTAGGGTGGATATTGGATTGACAGGGGAAGAACTTAGTTCCATAGAGAATAAAATGATGAATTTAAAAAAATTATCAGCGATAAAAAGGTTCAAGGAAAACATTATTCTTTTCTCGTCAATAGCAGGTGCGATAATTACTTTTTTTGCATTATATGAATTGCTAAAAAAGAAAAGCAAAGAAGCAACAACAAGAATAGAAACTATAAAGCAAAAAGCAGTGAAGAAAGAAGAGCCGAAAAATCAAGAGCAGGACAATCAAGGGAAAAGCGCGGAAAAGCAGGAAAAATAATATTAAAAAGTTTTAAATAGGGTAAAATTGTATTCCAAATTTAAGAAAATGATAATTCCAATTCGTTGTTTCGGCTGCGGTAAGCCAGTAGCTCATCTGCAGGAAGAGTACAAAAAAGAAATAGAAAAGGGAAAATCGCCGAAGGAAGTTCTTTCAAAACTAGGACTGGAAAGATATTGCTGCAGGTCTTTGTTCTTAAGCCATGTTGATCTGCTTGAGACAGTGGCAAGATTCAAGAAAAGCTAACTTTTATTAACATAAAATAATTCTATTAATTGATGAAATATCCAAAGTTCTTTGGGCTGCTTCTGACAATTATAATAGCAATCTTAATATTCAACGATGACAGGATAATCTCGCAGGAAAATTTCATAGCAATAGAGAATTATCTTTCTTCATTTACATTGGGAGTCATGTATTCATACGGCTTCACAGCAGCGTTGTCAACAGGAGCATTATTGGTGATAGCAGATCAGCAGAGCATTCTCATCACAGGATTGATTGCCGGATTAGGCGCGTTAATTGGAGACTTGATAATATTCAGGTTTATAAGAAGGTCTTTCAATGATGAGTTAAATCTGCTTGCAAAAACAAAGCATATAAAAAAGATGAGAAATTTTCTCAAAAAATATTCAGCATTAAATAAGACAGTCCCATTATTGGCTTACATAATTATAGCATCTCCCCTGCCGGATGAAATAGGAGTGGCATTGGTAGCAACTTATAGGGATGTAACAACAAAGTCGTTTGCAGCGATGTCATACATATTAAACACTATAGGAATATTCACAATTCTTATCATTGGAAGATTATTGTAAAATGTATCACGACAAAACAATAGAGCAGACATTAAAAGAATTAAATTCGTCTAGTCGTGGATTGGCAGAGCAGGAGGCAAAAAATCGCCTGTCAAGGTATGGATTGAATGAATTAAAGAAAACAAAGAGAATTTCTATAGCAAGATTAATTTTGCAGCAGTTCATAGATCCTCTAGTTCTTATATTGATAGGAGCTGTAATAATCTCCTTCATAATTGATTCCAGCAGGGATGCTATAGCGATTCTGGCAATTGTAATAGTAAATGCAATAATAGGTTTCTCGCAGGAATATAAGGCAGAAAGGGAAATCGAGCTGCTCAAAAAATTGAGTTCGCAGAAGACAATAGTAATTCGCAATAATAAAAAATTGGAGATAGATACAAAAAATTTAGTGCCGGGTGATATAATTGTAATAGAAGCAGGAGATAAAATTCCAGCTGATGCGCGCCTGTTGGAAGTGAACAACCTGAAGATTGATGAATCCTCTCTGACAGGAGAATCTACAACAGTAGAAAAAATAATCTCAGTTGTAAACAAAGATGCACAGGTGGCGGATCAAAAAAATATGGTCTTCTCTGGAACAATAGCAAAAGAGGGAACAGCAAAAGCGGTAGTCACGTCAACAGGAATGCAGACAGAAATAGGAAAGATAGCTCATTTAGTCCAGGAAACAAAAGTTGCAGAAACTCCTCTGCAGAAGAATATTAAAAAGCTGGGAAAATTTCTAGCGATTATAATCCTCTCGCTGGCATTTATTATTTTCATTGTGGGGATAATAATAAAGCTTCCAGTATATGATATATTCCTAACTTCATTGAGCCTTGCAATCTCAGCAATACCAGAAGGTCTGCCTGTTATTATGACATTGGCATTGGCGCTATCAGTTCAAGTTATGTATAGGAAAAAGGCATTGATAAGAAAATTAAAAGCAGTTGAAACGCTTGGGTCAATAACAGCAATAGCATCAGACAAGACAGGAACACTGACAAAGAATGAGATGACAGTAACAGAGCTGTTTGTAAACAACAAGATAATACAAGTAACAGGAAGAGGATATGAGACAAAAGGAAATTTTCTCTACAACAATAAGCATGTAAGTCCAGAAGAATTCAAAACTTTATTGGAGATAGGGAGCTCATGCAATAATGCAGAACTGCCAAAGGTTGGAGATCCGACAGAGCTCGCTTTGCTTGTGTCAGCGGCAAAAGCAAAGATGCAGCCAAGAAATAGGATAGCAGAAATGCCTTTCAATGCAGCTGAAAAAATTATGTCAACAACGCATTTAATCAATAATAAAAAAATAATCTACATCAAGGGAGCTCCTGAAAAACTTCTCGAGATGTCGGATTACATACTGATAAATAATGAAGTCAAAAAGCTGTCAAGAGAAGAAAAAGAAATAATTCTAAAGCAAAATCAAAGCATGGCATCAATGGCTTTGCGTGTTTTAGGAATGGCTTACAAGCAGGATAACAAGACGATTTTTGCAGGGCTTCAGGGGATGATAGACCCTCCAAGAAGTGAAGCCAAAAAAGCAATTGAGCTTTGTAAGATAGCAGGAATAAAAGTTTATATGATAACAGGAGATCACATAAATACGGCTAAAGCAATAGCAGCTCAGCTCGGCCTGACTGAAAAAGCAATTGAAGGAAAAGACCTCGACAGATTATCAGAAGAGCAGATGAGAAAAGTAGTAAAAGAAAATTTCATATTTGCAAGGGCAACTCCAGAGCACAAATCAAGATTATTGGCAGCGCTGCAGAAAAACAGGGAAATCGTGGCAATGACAGGGGACGGGGTCAACGATGCTCCGGCATTAAAAAAAGCAGACATAGGAATCGCAATGAATATCAAAGGAACTGATATTGCCAAAGAAGCATCTGACATGATTCTTGTTGATGACAACTTTAAATCCATCGTGGGCGCAATTCACGAGGGAAGGATTGTGTATGATAATATCAAAAAATTCGTAAAATATATCTTATCAGTAAACTTTGATGAAATAGGTGTTGTCCTATATTCACTAATAGCAAAAACTCCAATGCCATTTCTGCCTTTGCAGATACTCTGGCTAAATTTAGTAACAGATAGCCTTCCAGCGCTTGCACTGAGCAAAGAACCTGGAGAAAAAGATATTATGGAAAAGCCTCCAAGGAATCCTAATGAGCATATATTAAAAGGGTCATATGTATATATTATAGTAGGAGGAATACTTGCATTCCTATCAACATTGATTTTATTTCTGCTGGAATTCAAAACAACAGGCAATATTGACAAGGCAAGAACGATAGCAGTCACAGAAGCGATTATGTTTGAAATGTTCTTTGTATTTTCATGCAAAACAGAAAAGCCGATATCGAGAATGAATTTTTCTGGAAATAAATATTTGATAGGAGCAGTTCTATTGACATTAATACTGCAGATAATAGCAGTTTATACCCCTCTTAACACTGTATTCAATTTCACATATTTAAGTTTAAAAGACTGGTTCTGGATAGTCATAGCAGCTTCAATAGGTTTTATATTCTTTGAAGCAAAAAAGTTAATAAAGAAAGCCTGATTAAGGACATGAATATGAAAAAAAGAGGAGCTAAAGCTAAAAGAAGAATTAAGAAAGCAAACATAAGAAATGAAATCAAAGTCAATATATTACTGGCAATTATAATAATCTCGTCATTGGCTTTGATCTACTATCTTGTTCCTCCAACATTTACTGGTTATACAATCCTAGAAAGCAGCAAATGGGATGCTTTAAACATCTCAAATTTTAACTATAATGAAAATGAAATAGAGATATTAGATGGGGCAATAAAATTAAAATCAAACATCAGCTCTGCAGATTGGACAACATATTCTCAGGAAACATTTGCGCTAGCAAATGCATATTACAAACCTGATGACAAGACGTCAAAGGTTTTATCTCAAGACAATAACACTCAAGATATTTCTTCAGGAGAATTAACGATCTTTATTTTTGATTCAGACCTGAATAATGGGGATATAATCAATCTCTATCTGAAAGAAGAAGAATCGACAAACATTTATCTGTGCAATGCATATGAAGAATGCACCTCTTCTAATCTCGGCCAGGTTAATTTTCCAGACCAAGATGGATACTATCAAATAACAGTGCAAAATTTAAACTCAATAAGCAAGGTTTTCAACTTGAATTCCAACGAGGAAATAAAGCTGGATTTTATAAACTCGACGAACGCGAACATAACAAAATTCTGGCATGACCACAAAGACAAAGCTTCAAAAGTAAATTCGCAAAACAATGAAACACAAAAAGTAAGCAGCAATGAAATATTTGATCTTGTGTTTGATCAAGGTCTTCAAGACAGTGATGTTATACAATTGTATCTGAAAAATGAGGAGGCAACAGACATCTATCTTTGCTCCGTAAGTGATGAATGTACTTCATCAAACCTTGGTTCATTTTCTTTCCCGAATCAGCAGGGATATTACAATCTTACAGTGCAAAATTTAAACTCAATAAGCAAGGTTTTCAACTTGAATTCCGACGAGGAAATAAAGCTGGATTTTATAGAAGCAATAAGGGTAACAGAAACAAATCATTCAGAAACAAACATAACATATCCTGCATCAGCAGAGATAACAGCTAATGATTTTTCAGTTGCAGATTTAAATTCATGGGATATTTTAATTACAGAAGAAGTTTTAAACGGGCAGGATATCTCCTACGAATACTCAACAGATTCAGGAGAAAGCTGGATAGCAGTCTCAGAAGATAAAAACCTTTCAGATGTAAACTCAACAAAGATAAAAATAAAAGCAGTACTAAACAGCAATGGCACGGCAACCCCGGAATTATTGTCATTGAATTTGACTTATATTTTAAATGAAGAAAATGAAAACGAAGCCCAGGATTACTATGAAGCAAACATCTCAAGCCAGATCCAGATTTCAACAAGGGATAATTCAAATATAATTATAAATTCATCAGAAATAAAAACAGAATTAACTTTGCTGCCGTCTGAAACATTGGATAATATAGGATTCAGCATATCTCTTCCAGCTGAAAATCATTCTTCCACTTTGTCAAGATTAAAAGAAATCGAGATAACCGCTCCGGGATTAAACAATAACTTGCGCAATGCAACAATAAGGATATATTACAAAGATGAAGACATAGCTGAAATGAATGAATCTACTCTAAAGATATATTACTTCAATGAAACTCTTCATGAATGGCAGGAAAGAGATTCAACAGTTGATGCAAAGCAGAATTTTGTCGAGGCAGAGATAGAGCATTTCAGCATTTATGGGATATTTGGAGAGAGCAACTCGCAAGAATCTGCAAGCAGCCAATCCAGCTCAGGAAGCGGAGGATCTGGTGGTAGTAGAACATTTACAAGAGGGAGCTCACAGCAAGAAACACAAGAACGAAATCAGCAGGTTCAAGAA
>Ga0209541_10003133_pt1 | contig 30725 bp, 42 predicted proteins | sample RifCSPlowO2_01_FD_184027 | JGI IMG/M metagenome (GOLD analysis project Ga0209541, IMG submission 184027) | Groundwater microbial communities from Rifle, Colorado - Rifle CSP2_plank lowO2_0.1 (SPAdes) (version 2) | ecosystem: Environmental > Aquatic > Deep subsurface > Groundwater | place... | reverse complement strand
TTTTGCACTTTTCATATCAACTGTCTGCTTATTAATCGAACATAATTTTGCCGCCTGCCAAAAAGTTTCGTGAAGATTTGGAAACATTTCCAAGTGTTCCTCTTTAAAAAAGTCTGTCCACAAAATAAGTAGCTCTTCTTTGCATTTTTGGGCATGCTCTTCTTTTGTAATAATCATTCGTGCTGTAGAATTTGAATAGTTTAAAAGATCATCTTTATTCAAGCTTGTAGGCAGAGGCAAGCCATTGAGTTTATTTACCATTACTTCTACTGTTTGCGCCGCGATTTGGGCTGCTTTAGGGTCATATATACCGCACGGCACATCACAATGGGCGTAAGCGGTACTTGGCGGGAAAATTTTATCTATTAGCCGAAGATTCATTTTCAATGCGTAGTTTATCATACCAAGGATGACAATTTCCATGGCCGTTTACGGCTATGTACTTTGCATGGAAGTAACTTTCTAAGACCCTAATTCTATCAAGCCCCAAAGCTTGGGCATAATTCAGGTCTTGTATTAAGTGTTCGCGTTTTTCAAAATTCCTTTGCGCTAATTCAAAACCGAAAAACTGCTCGGCAATTCTAACACTTACTAAATTTTCTGCAGTCACTTATTAAAAAGTAAATGTTCCTTTGTATATCTGATACCCGAAGGCAAAAGCTTTTTTGAAGATAAAAACGCCAAAATGTTATTAACCAATATATAAGCTGCGCTGATTCCAAATGCAAAAATCCCTCTCTCCATAGCTACTATTGGAATCAAAGAAATCCAAACTGCAGCCGGCAAATTAAACACCCAAATCCAAACAGCTCCCCCTACACTATGCGCAGTAAATGTAGCGCCGAGTGCTCTTGCAAATAAAAACCTTCTCCTAAGTGGCCATGCAAGCAGAGGAATAAACCAAAACAGGGAATAATACCAAACGGTTTTACCAATTGGGTGCAGGTTAAAAACTAATATCGAAATTAAGGGTACAAACAGAATATAATTTTTACTCTTACTTTTTGCGGCTAAAGCAAAATATAAAACTGCAAATAGGGTAGGAAACAGCCTAATAATCGAGCCCTTATCAACATTGCCAAGCCCGTTAAATATTAGATTGGCGCCCTGCATGAAAAAAACGGCGATAATGCCGTAAACAGACCCGAGAAATACAGCACTTATGGGTGCAAACAAATCAAATAAGGTAAACGAAACACGCGAACCTGCAAGTTTATTTACCGGAAGTTGCAGGGCAACAAATCCCAATATTATAAATAAAAAAACGAAAATTAATTTACTTTTCATATGTGTAAGTTGTCAAATGTCATATGTTTCTATTCTCCCGCCCCCGGAATAAACCCTCCCGATACCTCTATATTCGCTCCATTTATATAATAAGCGCGCTTTGAAAGCAAGAAGCCAATTGCACCTACCACATCCGCATACTTTACTTCCCGCCCCATTGGGAAGTCTTTGCCTTTAAAAATGTCTGTCTTCATCGAAGCCGGGGAAACCATATTTATATGTATACCATACCTGCCTTCTTCCCGAGCCATAGCCTTGGTCAAAAGGTAAACTCCGTTCTTTGCCATAAAGTAAGGGATTACATTTTCGCGCAAAATAAACCTGTCCGCACCGGCTGCGCCAATATTAATAATATGCCCCCCCCTCTTTTTCCTCATAAAAGGCAAAACTTGCCTGCTGCAAAAAAGCGTGCAGTAGACGTTTGATTCCAAAACATCCTTAAATTCTTTAGTTGTTGTAGTCTCTAATTTCTTATAAAGAAAGTTGCCCACGTTGTTTACTAAAACGTCAACAAATTTATACTTTTTGTATATTTTTTTAAACATTTGTTCTGCTTCTTTTTCGCTTTTTAAATCCGCCTGGATAATCGAGGAGGCAGGGGAATGCTCTTTTAATTTCTTAAGTAAACTCTCGGCTTCTATTTTGCTCTTGTTATAATGGGCTACAACCTCGTAACCTTCTTTGGCAAAATACAAAGAAATATCTCTACCTAAACCTTTTGCGGCGCCGGTAACTACAGCTACTTTACGCATGGAGTGTAATTAAATCAGATTTTGACATTGAGCACAATTTGCTTTATGCTTCAATTCGTGAATAAAATATTTCTTGGCGCCTTAATTGTTGTCATCGTCGTTTTAGCCGGCACTCTTGGCTATTTTATTTTCCAGAATCAGAAACTTGTCAAGACTATCCAGAACGCTTCACCTGCTACCCAAACGCCTAAAATCGAAACACAAGCTAATCAGGCAGAATCTCCGACTTCACAAACACAAAAACCATTAACACTCAAAGAAGTTCAGGACCAAGTCACAGCTTCTTTAAACTCCGCCAACTATCAGGCACTAGGCACTTTTATGAACGCGAGCGTTCAGTTTATCCTCATGTCAACCGAATGTTGCGGCCAAATTACTAAGCAGGAAGCCTTAGACCAAATGAGTTACATCGACGGAGGACAACCGTTTAATTTCGATCAAAATAACCAGCTCATAAAAAATGTTAAGACTAAAAACTTCAGACTCGCAAACACATTTGTCGGTATTTCGCAAAACGGAGAACAGCTAGCCGCCTTTAAATTTGACCAGGATAACAAAATCTCCTCTATTGAACTGGCAATCTCCCACAAGCTGTACGATCTCTAAAAATCAGTTAACGATAGACTTCACCATTTCAACCCAGCCCGAATCGTCTATACTTTCTCGATACAACCAAAATGGAGCACCCCATAAACCAATTGTTTCAACGTTCTTACTAGAAATATAATCGTTTGCCGCTTTTATATCGTTTGCATTAAAGCTGAATTCTCTTCTGCGCGCTTCTTCTAAGTTTCTAACATAGGGCTCTGCCTGTAATTCCATTACCCAAACATCTACACCAGATTTGCTTGCAGTATTGCCAATACCTTCAAAATTCGGTGAGAAAAACCCCCAGGATTGCACAGGCCAAAAAAATCCTCGCGGCCAAGGTACAGCCAGCTGATTACCGAATATATTCAGATTAATTAAGTTTGGTGCTTGAGTTTTAAAATATGCGTTCACACCTAAAACATCTCCTGGTTCCAAAAGCTTAAGAAGCTTTTGGAATCTCAAGTCAAAAACCGCCGGCCCTACATGAGAAAGAATGATTGGCCTATTAACTGAATCTGCATCCCTAACAACTTTTATTTCTTCTCTAATCAAGTTTTCACTCAAAGTCCAGCCATTTTCGTTTGGTGTAAAAGGCTCATTTTCAATTTGCCAGTAAGAAATGTTTTCATAACCTCTCAATTCCTCTATAAGTTTCCTATCAATTTCTAAAATTTGCTCAGCAATTGGGCTATCTATGTTAATTTCCTCACCCTTTCCTAATTGACTTGATAAACTATCTGGTAAATGAAATTCAGGATAATAAGGTGTTTTTGCTCCAAGAGCTATGATAACTTTAACATTTCTTTTCTCCGCTTCTTCAACGGCAAATTTCAAATCGTCGATTTGCAAAGCCCCTTTCTCGTCTATCATTTGGTTCCAAAAAAACGGAATTCTTATCCAATCAAAATTGTAATTTGAAATTAAATCTATATAAGCTCTTTGTGCGTCAAGCCCATACCAACTGGCTTGTTCAAAGCTGTAAGAAGTACCATAATTTGGATAATTCCCCTCAACTTTATCTCTCTTTGGAATTGGGTTCAAAAAAGCATTAATAATAAAAATTAACAAAACGATTAAAACTACTAACCCAATTCGCTGCCGCATTAATAAATTGTACTATTTTGCTCGAACAACATTATCTTCTAATCTTCTTGCACTGATACCGCTGTTTAATAAGTCCTTAAATTTTGTACGAGTTTCATAAGAACCGAAGCCAATTCGATTAATCACGAAGAATATTCTTTCAACCTCGCCTTCTTCAGTTGTTACTTTTCTCAACTCCACCTTAATTCTTTCATCTCCGCTTTCAAACATTTCAAAAACTTTTACAAGTGCTTTATGTTTAAAACTGTATAAACCCTTCTTAACACTTAAATTTTCTTCCTTAGCTGCTAATTGACCCGATATTGCAATAACATCTACAAGCATATGCAAGCTTAACGAGACTTGCTCCTCACCAGAAATTAATGCGTGCAATCGGCCAATAAACTTCCGAGGACTAAGAGTCCTCGGTATTCTCCTTCAAGTTTACATGAGCGAGCAGATACCTTAGTCCTCGCAAGTATGTATTCGCTTTCGCATTCATCCCCGCCCAAATATTCAATTTTTGGCGGGGTGTTCTGCGAGCGAATATAAACACCTCGATTAACGCTCGGTTTCTTTCGGCCATTCGAAGATTATATAAAAACCATAAACATATATCAACTATAGGGCATAATGGTGTATTAATACGTACTTAACTTCATTTGCCCTATGAAGTTTTTTTGATATACGAAGTTTTAGCGAAGTATAAAGAAGTGCGAGAACTTTTTGGGTTCAGAAACAAAATAACTTTTTATTAACTTGAAGGGGCTTTTGGTTGGAAGATTTGCATTTCTAATCAAATAGTCCTATAATCTGCGCCTAATGGAAAGACAACCGCTGACTAAAGATCAAGTTGTTGCCGCAGAACGCAGAGAAGAGATGGCTCACCCAGTCATTTCGCTTCTTGAAACCCATGCGTATACGCTTGTCGGTTTTCGTGAGGAATTAAAGGAAATAAAAGACACCCAAAGGGCCCAAAGCTATATCGCTGATACTCACGGATTTTTGGCAGACTCATTAGAACAACTTGATAGTTTTACCTTGCAGCCATTGGAACTCGTTGCCATTTGGTCTAAAGCAATGGAGGTGATGGACTATTATCAGCGTCATGCCTTTGGGGAAATCTTAGCGGTAGCCTATGCAGTTCAGAGTTTCGAGGAACCAAAGTGGCAAGGTTTAACAAGATATCTTTTAGAAACACATCAATTCCCTGATGACATATCTGCAGACAGAAACGGTTTGGGACAAATGGTTAGCAAGTTTGATGAGATAAGTGAAAGCATGGGAGAATTAGACTTTTATGTTAATGGTGTTGAGGGTTCGGGTGTTTCTCTGGCCGCAGAGTTAGCAAAGAAATCAGGCGAGGGAGATGCGGACGCAGGCCGCAAGCTCGAGGAATTGATAAAGCATCACAAAGAGCACACCACACCAACTCTAGCCGAAATTCACGAAAATCTGAGTAATGGTATGGTTTCGGTAAGAATGAGAATAGCCCTAATTTTAGAAGGAACTTCTGTAAATTAATTCGCAATTTCGTCTTCGCTCAGTTAGAACTTTTTGGGTTCGAAATTATCTGAACTTCTAGTAAAATTGGGAGATTTACAAAATTATCGCCAATTAAAAACTGGCACTTGGATTGTATCCTGCGGTCTTATTTTTGATTCCGACTGTTTTTTTACAAAATCATCGAGTTTTTTGGAAATTTCTGCACTGTAATATCTCTCTCCACACTGAGTACAAACTTCTAAAGGGACGCTTTTAAAGACAAAGAGCTTATCCTTCCAGCGGAAGTCAACGTTTACATTTTTAATTTCGGTTTTACCTTTGCAAAAATAACAACTAGACACGGCTTTTCAACTCCTTTATTCTTTGTTTATAATTTTTCCAAGTGGGCGATTTTGGTCTGTAAACTGTGACAACTAATAGTTTTTTGTCTCTTTTGCCGCAAACCACATGTAAAGGTTTATTATCTACTTTTGCAGCAATAAGGCAGCTTTCGCCTCTTTCGTCTTTTGGATACTTTTCAATTATATCACCCAGGAGAAGAACCTGTTCTATTTCTGCTATTGTTATTTGCTCTTCTTGCCTTCCCCTATGGGCATGGCTAGACAGATCGTATTCCTGTTTTTTAATTTTTTCTCTTATGAACTTAATGTCCATGGACGAATTGTATCAAAAAATTAGATAAATAATGGCGGGATGTCGACATTAAAAAATTTGGCCCCTAATACTCAGAGTAAACGTTATTACTTGTCCTGAGTACTTTGACTTCGCTCAGTATTGTAATTTAATCGAAAGGTAGACGTTGTGAGTTTACATCGAGCGTAGCGAGACGAACTTTTTGGGTACGAAAGCAGAATAACTTTCCACTGAATTAGAAAATAATTGTATTGCTAGGGTATAATTCTCCTCTACTATGATCGAATTTGGAACGTCGCCAGAGACAACAGCAAAACAATTTGCTAAGGTCAAGGTGCCAAAAAAACTTGTTCCAAGAATAAAACGAGAACAAGTTTGGAATTATGCGCCTCTATTGCGGCCAGTTGTTCATTATGTTAGAGATCGGTTACCCCAAGGGTCTCTGCTTAAATATGCTTTTGATAATCCGGCAGAATTTGCTTTTCGTGGTTTTAGAAGAAATAGAGGAAAACAATTAAGGCAGGCATTAACCGCCGTTGCAGAACACGGTGTCGAGAGAAATGTTCCGCATCATGGACCGTGGTTTAAGCCTGGCGAACCAGCCGTAGCTATGTACTATGCTTGTCCAAATGGGGGCGAGGTAGGTGTAATCATAGTTACTATAGCTTCTGGCTTGCATTTTGAGGGAGACCCGCTTGCATACACAGCACAATTAGTTAAAGGGCAGACTTTCCGTGATCTTCATGTGGGCACCGTGCAATTTGAACTTGTAAGCTTTAAGTCACCATTCACAGCTTAGAACTTTTTGGGTTCAGAAACAAAATAACTTTGAATAAACCGGCCCTTCATCAACAGCTATTCTTTTTGGGAATTGTAGATTGTTGATACCTCAGAGTTTCGTAAAAGGATAGTTCTATCTGTCGTATAAGTAAGACCTTTGTTGGGACTTGCCTCAAAGCCGAGATAAATTACCTCTACGCCTCTTTCTCTAATTTCTTTTACTGCAGGTTGTAAGTCGGAGTCAGAACTACATAAGATAGCCGTTGTCAGTTTTTTATCACAGGCAAGTGAAACTAAATCTACTGCTATTTTAACATCTACTCCTTTTTCTCTGAAAACAATTTTGCTATCAACTTTTTGGGCTCTCACATTACCTGCGATGATGAACTCATAACCTTGATTTACCAGACTATTCCTTAGCTTTCTCTGGAGTTTGATAAGATCTCCTGACTTTTTATCGGTTTCGGGATGAATATGAAGCCTCGCGACATAGAATATCTTCCTCTTAATGTCAAAACCTTTTAAAGGTTCTTTAAATAATTTCCCTAAATCGATTTCTGCTAAGCTTGTCTTACTCTGGGGAAGGTTTTCTTGCTTTAGCACGTCCTTGATTTTGTAAAGAAAGTTTTCGCCATCGATAAAAAGTATGCAGTTGCCCATATTGTTATTATCCCAGAAATATATCGTAAGTAAAGGAAAGAGAAGAAAGGCTTTTCTGCGAATAAGCAAAGCTTTTCTACGAATAAGCAAAGCTTTTCTGCGAATAAGCAAAGCTTTTCTACGAATAAAAAACCTCATCGGGCCTTGCGGCACTAGATGAGGCGTTTATGCTCTCTTTATATAACTTTCAATCTCAGAAGTCAAGATATAATATGACATATTTTATTGTATTTAGGTCTATAAAATTTAAAGTGTGTCTGCGTAGACGATGTCGAAGACTCTGAGTGCATTCGAAGGATTCGAACTTTTTGGGTTCAAAATCAGGATAACATCTAGTAATATGAGATTGCGGACGATGCTTTCCAGGTATATAATAGCAGCATGCCAAAAGTAAAAAACTTTAAAGTCATAATTGAACAAGACGAGGATGGGATATTTATTACCGAAGTTCCAGCAATTCCTGGTTGTTATACCCAAGGAAGGACGTATGAAGAAGCTGTGAAAGGAATTAAAGAGGTAATTGAGCTTTGCTTGGAAGAAGCAAAAGATGACCCTGTATATCGTGCAAAGATAGATCTGGACGAGTCCTCTCCCGAGAAATTTTTGGGAGTAACTAGCGTGCCCGTGAGAGTTTCCTTCTAATGCCAAAACTACCAGTTGTTTCTGCAAAACAACTCATCAAGATTCTTAAAGATTTAGAATTTGTCGAAACTAGACAGAAAGGTAGTCATAAATTCTTTAAACATGCAGACGGCAGAGTTACCTCTGTACCTTTCCACTCTGGTGACTTAGGGAAAGGCTTGCTGCGCAAAATACTCAACCAAATTAAAATTTCGCCGGAAGAACTTAGAAAGCTGATCGAAAAGTAATTAAGATGAGAACTTTTTGGGTTCAGAATCAAAATAACTTTCTAGGAAGCTAAGACTTGTTGTCTAATATTTGCAGGAAAAGCCTCAGAAGTTTCTTTTAAGAACTTCGATGCATCTAGTATTTCCAACAACAATAATTCTCCCTTGCTAGAAAAGTGGGAAATTATACTTCCGGACTGTTGGGCATCGTCAATTTTCCCTTTACCCATAAAGACCATAAGAACATCATCTTCTTTGTCGTATCTGTACTTAGTATTCGCCATATCTGCCTTTCCTGTAAATGTAAAAAGTTATGACAATTATAACACCTTTTTCTTCTTTATAAACTACTCTCAAGTTCTGTTTTTCGTTAAATGCCGCAGCTGATATTTTGTTCCCGTTATCCGGCAGATTGTATTTTGGATTTATAACTATTTTTCTTACTTGAGATTTGGTTACGATAATTTCAAAAACTTTGAAATCCGAAAACTTTTTGAGGGCATGTTTAGTAAATACAACCTTCACACGACTATTCTAGCAAAAAAAGAACTTTTTGGGTTCAAAAACAAGTGCTATTGGCTAATCTATGACATGATCTGCGGGAGCAGCGTTTCTATCCTCAACAAAATCTTGAGTCGGGTGAGAGTTGAACCCGTCAGGATAAAATCGAATATACACGCTGTGAGGGTGACTGATGCCTATATCCTTCGCATCTTGATACGATTCAAAATCACCAATATGCCCCATTTTTGAATTTGTTTCACACTCAAACTCTGCCGTTCCTTCTCTTGTATCCATACAAAAAAGTGCGTACCTTTTGCCTAAGCGTTGTTTAGTCATATGTTCTAATGACGCAATGTTAAAAAAAATTTCTCTTGTCATTTCAGGACAAAATTGTACCATCTATAAAGAGGTTTGTAAACTATCGGTCTAATTTTGTCCTTCGACTCGCTTCCCTTCGACAAACTCAGGGTCTACGACGCTCGCTCAGGATTCTTCGATTCAGATAGCAAAGAGTTTACTCTGAGTGAGACTTCGACGGTGAGCTCAGTCGAACCGCTATGCGAACCGAAGTGTGCCGGGGGTCAGTTCTCCTTCGACTTCGCTCAGGATTAGTATAAACTCCGTCGCGCTTAAATAAATCTGTAACCGAGCTTGAGAAGCGTATCTTTGAGCGCCAATTTTAGTTGAGATCTTCCGAATCCGCTTTTTAAAAATCTTTCCCTTGTCTTAGCGTCTTTTTGATTAGTAAAGTATTCATAGTAAATCAACTTTAATGGACGTCTCAATCTGGTTGCCGTAACATTTCCTTTGGCATGACTACTTAATCTGGCTTTTAGATCTGTAGTGAAGCCTATGTAAAGCTTCTTGTCTTTGAAGCTAAACAGAATATATACGTAGTATCTCGAAACGTCTGACGTTTCTTCCATAAGGAATATATTTAAATTGTCGAGTCTAACTCGACTCGCTTACAAACTTAGTTCCTCACGGAACCGCGTTTGACGCGGTGCCGACGCGTAGACGATGTTAGAACTTTTTACGAAAATTGTTTTATCGAGAAAGAATGCTCTCCAATAGAGGAATATCGCCTTGGTTTGATATAATTCTACGAATGATCACCTTCCAATTACCTAAGCTTAAACTTCCTCAAAACTTCGAGAAAATACACTCTACTCTGAAAAAACAAGGCATTTTAGGAAATTATGCACCCCGCTTTAATTTTCCGGACGAGCCACAATTCTATCAATTTCTTTGTGAAAGAAAGGTTAACCAACCTTATACCAAAGATGGCTTCGGCTATGGCTGCAGTGAAGTCAAAGAAGAAGCAGTAGTCACGGCTATAGCAGAAGCAATTGAGCATTACTGCGTTCTTTTCGAACAGGAAAAGCTTTTCATAAAGGAAAACTTCAGGAATTTGGGAAAAAGCGCCATAGACCCACTTCGCTTTAAAGTTTTTTCGAATTCTCAGCTAAAGCAGAAATCTTTTAGTAAATTCAAGTTTGATGACGATACAGTTTTTAACTGGATAGAGGGCTACTCTCTAACCCGTAAACAAAAAAAACTTGTCCCAGCCCAACTGGTATACGCTAATTACCAAACCCAAAAGCGAAATGAGCCAACAATTAGAATTCCTATAAGCACTGGCGCAGCCTGCGGACCCAATCTTGAGTTTGCGCTTTATAGAGGACTTTGCGAAACGATTGAAAGAGATGCTTATATGATCTGCTACCTAAACAAACTCAAAGCCAATGTTATTGATGTTAGAAAACATGAATATCTATCAAGATTTAAACGCAGAATCACTCATTATAATCTTATTCCATATTTTATCGAAACAACTCTCGATTTTCCGCTAACTTCCATTACTTGTATTATTATCGATCAATCTGGTATCGGGCCAGCAGTTTGCACCGGCCTCGGAACAAGCCTAAGTCCACAAAAGGCTATCACGTCGGCAGCATTGGAAGCTGTAAGAAGACACATAGCTGCCCGTGACAGGTTTTTCAGAACCAAACCGCCACAACTCCCCGCAAGCAGTACAATCGACGGCTTTCTTCTTAGAAAGCAACGCCTTTGGGCTGCCCCTCATATGATCAATACTATAAAACCTTTCATTATGGGCCCTAAAAAGCAAGTCGTTCATCTTAAAAATCAAGAGTCTGCCAACGATCAGAAAAATGTAGACTTAATTATCAAAAACCTATTGGATAAAGGCTACGATGCAATCGCGGTAGACGTAACTGTTCCGCAAGTACGCAATTTGGGCCTCAACGTTATAAAAGTTCTGGTTCCGGAATTACTACCCCTCTATCATGACGAGCGTTTTCCGTATAAAGAAAACTGGAGACTTTATAACACACCGAAACTACTCGGTTTCAAATCAGACATTTTAGAGGAGGAAGACATCGACCCACAACACCCGTTTTAATATGAAGTTCAAAAACTACACCAGATTAGACTACGTTGAAATGAAAAGGCCAACTAAGCCTAATGGATTCGAAAAGTTTATAGTCGGTCGTTCGTCATATAGGGGCTTCTCAAAAAAACCTGCTAACCTTGACCAGCTTTCTAAAATCCTATACTTTTCAGCAGGTTTGACTAGATTTCCTCAGCAAAATCTTGAATCTTCAAGAAGACCGTACCCTTCTGCGGGTGCTAAATACCCACTTGAAATTTACCCTCTAGTGTTGGTGGGCTCAGACATTAAAAAAGGTCTTTATCATTACAACGTAATTGATCACTCATTGGAAATCCTACTTCGACCAATTAGAAGAAAAGACCTGAAAGATATTTGGATGAGCCAAAAATGGTTTCGTAAAGCCTCAATTATCTTAATAATCACAGCCATTTTTGAAAGAACAACCGAAAAATACGGCCAAAAAGGCATAGTTTATTCTCTCATTGAAGCCGGTCATCTTGGCCAAAATATTTATCATGTTGCACAAAAAATCAGTGTTGGATGTTCTGCAATTGGTGAATTCAGAGAAGATGCAATTGTGAAACTACTTGACATTAATCCCGACGAAGAATTACCAATCTATTATCTTGCTTTAGGTAATTAACATAGATCTGCTATAATTTAGCCATGGTTTGGGAAAGAATTGAACAAAAATTCAGAGAGAGAGAAGATGCTCGAATAAGGGAACAACAAGAAGCTGCACAAAGAGAATCAGCAAGACGACAAGAACAAGTGCGCTTTCAAAAAGAAAATGAGGCCAAAGCTGAACAAGAAAGAAATAATAGATGCGAACACGCCAAAAGATTGATGGAAGAAAGCCGCATTATCTCCCATTTGGAAGCCATCAAAAATAAAGTTATAGGAGCGCGAAAGGACTTAATAATTGATTTAGATGAAGCTAAGGTAATATTAGCATGGGGAAGATACCACTTAACTGCGAAAGGGGAGCTTGTCTATTCAAGCTTCACTAGAGTCCAAGATTATTCGTATATTGAGGTAAAATTTCGGTTAGGAAATGAAACTTTGGAAATAAATGGACATGAATTATCTAGTGAGCAATGGCGAAACCAAAACGATACTGTCACTGATGCTCTAGCTGATGCGTATCTTAGTCCGAGGCGTGTTAAAACTTCAGAAAAGGTCGAGAGGTCTTCGTATACAGGAGGGTCTTCGTCTGGTGAATGCTGCCATAGTTGATAAACGTTATCTGGAGAATTATACACCTCCAACTAAATTAATTACGGAAACTATTATAAAAAACTCTCTTTCATTGATTATCACAATTTTCAACCTTGGTTTTATGTGGGGTATCACTTCTTCTTCGATAAAGTCAGGATCTATAAACTCCGTTGTTCTTTAATATATATTTTTTGTGTCGTGTTAGACTCGACTACCTAGTCAAACTTTTTCGGCTGTTTGGAACCGAGTTTAACTTAGTACTGAGGGTCATTTCACTTCGTTCAATATAAACTCCGTCGCGCTGTGCGCGACTCAACACCGAAGCACAATTTCAGTGACTAAAGTCACAAAAATTGTGCCGAGGGTCGGAGTCGAACCGACATAGCCCGTTTTTCAGACGGGTGCGTTGACCACCTCTGCCACCTCGGCCCGTACAAAGTATCTGGATCTTATTTGGTATATGAGATAAATCAACTAAAACTTTATATTCAGTTTACATTATTAAATCCAGAAACTTTGTACGGGCCTCGGGCCCGTTCCGTTATTTGTCTAATGCCTCTTTAAACCAAAACTTTAGTCTCCTCTTCAAAAACAACTTTCCTCTACCACTTTTCAAATATTTTTCTCTTCTTATTGCATCAATTTCACTAATGCAACCTTCAAAGTAAACAAGCTCCAATTCACCCCTGTACTTAGTTGATATAACTTCTCCCGATTGATGCTTCTGAAATCTCTCCTTGAGATTATTAGTATATCCTGTATATAATTTCCCGTCTTTTTTACTTCTTAAAACATAAGTATAAAACATCGCCACTTACAGTGTGAATCCGAGAGGACCTTCAAATCACTACGTGATTCTGCATATTGTTTCACAATAACGAACCTCTGACCTGCTCTATTGAGTCAGATTAGTAAATCTGACGTTTTGGTGGGCGGTACAGGATTCGAACCTGTGGCCTTCTCGGTGTAAACGAGACGCTCTAAAACCAGCTGAGCTAACCGCCCACCAAAAGAAACAAGTCGCGCCAGCCCCTGGGCCTACGGCCGGAAAGGCCGGGCCCAACTGAGCTACGGATCCTTAAACTCCTTTATATAATATCAAATAGTGCCGAGGACAGGATTTGAACCTGCACACCGTTTCCGGCACAGCCCCCTCAAGGCTGCGTGTCTACCAATTCCACCACCTCGGCGTGCAGATGAGAGGACTCGAACCTCTACGAGCTTGCGCTCACAGCGTTCTGAACGCTGCGCGTCTACCATTCCGCCACACCTGCTATTGTCGGTCATAAATTTTATCACAAACTGCCATAGCTATTAACTTTACAACCTTTTTGCATTATAATACTCGACGCGCGGTCGAGTGTAACTCAACGTTGCGGGAGTAGCTCAGTGGTAGAGCGTCTGCTTGCCAAGTAGAAGGTCGCGGGTTCGATGCCCGTCTCCCGCTCATGACGGTTCTTGCAAAAATTTCGTGGCGATTAGGTTGTCGCAATAAGCTTTCTTTGGGTTCGAGCCGTTTTTCTTTATTTTTTAAAGTTATAGAAAAAATTAGTTGACCGTTGTACTATAATATTAGGCTATGAAAAAAGTATCTCTTAAAAACAATTTATTAAAATTTGCAAATAAATGGGTAGCAACAATTAACGATGATATTATTGCTTCTGGTGATAATTTTGATGAAGTATTAAAAAAAATTAAGGGTGACGAAGAAAAAGCTAGAATATTTAAAATATCTGCTCCTGCGGCTTATTCTCCATAACTGATGTCCAGTTTTATCAAAGTACCTTTTATCGAAGACGCTGGTTTAGATCAAAAAGGTAAACCTAGTCCATTACCTAAACCAATAATAAATATTACTCTCCAGTATAAGCATTCCAGATTTTTACAGACACATGCTCTAGTTGATTCTGGAGCTGATTATAATTTACTTCCAGGTTCATGGTGCAAATATTTAGGGATCAATTTAACAAAAGGTATTGAGATACCTATACTAGGAATCGGGAATAGAACTCCTGTTATTGGATATAGGCATTGGGGAGTTAGAATAAAATTTGAACATATTAATATAGATACATTCGGCGATTTCGCTATGGAGCAAGAGATAGCCATTTTGGGCAATAACGGCTTTTTTGATCGTTTTCAAGAAATAACATTTAATCGGCGTAAACAATACATAAAGTTTATGCTAATTTAAAATTCTTAAGGATGATCTGATAAAACTCTTTCTTCACTAATGATAACCCGATAAAATAGGTCCGAACATCGTACGATAACCTCGCTCTGAATTTTTGTAATTAAAAATTCAGAGCGAGGTTCGCTCATTTCGCGTTACAATAAGCCGAAATTAAAATGAGCGACCCGCTGCAAAGCAAACCTACACTCTACGTGATTCAAAGCCAAAAAGACAAACGAACATATGTTGGCTCAACAGATAACTTTAAAAAAAGATTAAAACAACATAACTCGGGTAGAGTTATCTCTACAAAACATAGGGTACCTTTCAAAATTTTATTCACCGAAGAACTTGAAACATTGAAAGAGGCTCGGAAAAGAGAATTGTATTACAAGTCTGGTGCAGGGAGAAGAAAGCTGAAAGAATTTTTTGAAAATAACTCCGCTCAAAGTACACAAAAAATAAATTAAATTTGAGCGAGACTCGCCTAAAGGGCGGCCGCTCACGAACCTAAACCAAATACTGGAGATGGAACCTCAAGTTCAATAAAAGTCCGACTAGAAACCCTTCTTCCAATTAAATGTAGACCCATAGTTTACTACACAGGCTTTAATATAGTATAATTTCCGCTTAATATGATCGAAAGAGAAGGGCTTGAAAAATCAACTCGGAATTATGTTAAAGCTGCTGGAACAATAGCAGGCATCTCGGAGTCTGTTACTGGAATTCCATTTCCTCAGAATGTTTTCCGTCAATGGCAGGAGCTAATGTTTGCAATCAGAATTGGCGACACGAGGCTTGATGACTTAAAGAAACAACGAGATAGAATTGCACTAAGAACAACTGTAATGGGTTATTTAAAAAACAATCCCGAATGCTCTATTGAAGATCCTTTATTGGAACAAGCAATGCTTACTTTGAAAGGGATTTGTGATTCAGTACCGGATATAACTAGAAAGAAACTATTACATACTTTTGAAAAAATACTCGATGTGACAGAAGAGATTAAGCAAACGGAAGATTCAACCAGATTGCCATTCCTTATCAGGCTAGAGGGGCAATTAACAAGCAGGCTTTTTATCAGTCTTTTACCAGAAGAGTATAGAAATTCTAAAACCTACCCAAATCTATTAAAAACACTTACGAGACTAGGAAGAGTAGCTAACAGTGTTGACACATTTATTGATTTTTCATCGGATTATGAAGCTGAGGAGCTACAAGTTAGGCCATCTATTCTAAATAGAGTAAGACTGCTAGCTAATTGTTCATCAGATGTTTTTCAAGTCATCTCACGGTTAAAACCAACACCAAATCTAATTAAACAAATAAGTTCCGGGGTAAGAGAAACTGCTGAAAATAACTCCAATAGAGATTTTAGCCAACTGTAGAGCAACAAATTATCAACCAGCAATAATTTATTCCAGCAATAAGAATTACCTATAAAGGGGGCTTGATTCTAGTCTAGAGTTCAAAACCTCTAGCTGAGGAGGCTAGAATTTTAGCCCTTCGATTACATCATGATGGTGAGTTAAATCGAACTACTCAGGATCTTCGGTCCGACCCGAATATTTATTGTCCGAAACTTTCTTGATATCCGGAGTTTTAACGAAGGGTATAGTGAAGGACAACCGTCTCCCGCTCAAATTCAATGCTATAATAATTTCGAAATGTCTTCTGACATGTCTCCAGAAATTAAACCAGAAATAGTAAAACGGCAAGAAGGGTACGGCACTTTTGAAGTTCCACTGGGATTAGAGATATTTGCGACACGCAGACTCGCAGCCAAGTTTGCAGCTACAGAGAATTTAGAAATGAGATTTCGTTTTAATGAAAAAGATTACGCTGTCTCGCCTGAACAGGCAAAAGAAATCCTTACCCCCGAAAATATCAGAGGTCAAATATCAAGGCTGGAAGCTGCAATTACAAGTCATCAAAGAATGATAAAGAAGTATAAACTTGATATTGAGGAAGAAAGACAACTTGGTGGAATGCTATACGGTGAAGATTTTAATGACAAAACTAACGCTGGTAATAAGTAGTCGCATAGAATTTAGACTCTTCAAGATGGTTGTTTAACGCTTCAAGCTGTAAAGCTAAAATCTTTGCTTCCTCATTGTTATCACTAAACAGCGAGCGCAGGTTCTCATCTTCGCTAAAGCTTCGATGGACAGGCGAGCCCGGCCATCTCGCCTCAAAGGGGCGGATGTGTGAGGCTCGCCAATTTTGCTATCATAAAGGCGAAATTTAAATTGGCGGCCCGCTCACAAACCCCATAATTGATAACTATACACATTTGAGCTACAATACACTAACTTTAATACCATAAGATAGTTAATAAAAGATTTTTTCATTTACTCATTCGAAACATCCTTCTTTTTAGAATAGAGTAACTCTTAAATTATTACCTGCCAAGAAATTAATAAATTAGGCATTTTTGAATGTCAGTTTTTATTACCAAAATACAAAAATAAAAATATGAGAGCGTTAATTATAGCAGCCGGAAACGGCACCAGAATGCAGCCTGTAACTCGTGGACAACATAAATCCCTGATGCCTCTACTTGGATTAAAAATTATAGAACGGGTAATTTTAGGTGCCAGAGAAGCAAAAATCAGAGAGTTTGTCATCGTGGTTGGCTACAGGGGAATTCAGCTTAAAAAATATATAGGAAACGGAGAAAGATACGGTGTTCGGGTAACTTATGTTGAAAACAAGAATTGGCATAAACCTAACGGAATTTCAGTTTTACTCGCCAAAAAATATTTTAAAGAAAATTTTGTACTACTTATGAGTGATCATGTTTTCGATCCCTCAACCCTAAAAAAACTTCAAAGATTAAAATTGAAAAAATATGAATGCGCGCTTGCAGTAGACCGTAATCTTAAATCTTCTCTTGATATTCTCGATACAACAAAAGTTATGGTCAAAAAGGGTAAGGTAACAAATATTGGAAAAAATATTGAAAGTTATAATGCTTTTGATACGGGGATGTTTTTTTGCACACCGCATATTTTTAAAGTTCTCGAAAAAACTACCAGTATAGGTAAAAATTCTTTAACTAACGGCATGAATGTTTTTGTTAAAAGAGGTAATTTAAGAATATTTAATAATAAAGATAAATTTTGGGCGGATTGCGATACTTATAAAGACATAAAATTTGCCGAGAAGAAGCTTTTGGCAAGTTTAACAAAGAGTGCTGATGGAAGCATTTCAAAATTATTTAACAGAAAAATCTCAACTTTTATGACGAAATTTCTTATACATACTCCGCTTACTCCTAATATAATTTCATTTATAATTCCTTTTTTGGCAATATTTACATTTTTCATTTTAGCTATAGGCAGTTATCCGTGGCTTTTAATTGGCGCCTTGATGATCCAATTTTTGTCAATAGTTGATGGAATTGACGGAGAAATGTCCAGGCTTAAATTTATGGGTACTAAATGGGGAAAATGGATTGATCCGATTTTGGATAGGTATGTTGATGCAATAATAATTGCGGGTATGGCATATGGATATTGGAATATTACCGGTAATAATTTTATCTTACCAATCGCAATTTTTGTAATACTTGCTGATATTCTTCAAGATTATATGTCTAGTAAATTTGTCGCAATCACTGGAGTAAAATTAATAACAAGTGATATTCCTTTTAAAAGAGATACTCGGCTTTTACTACTTGCGCTTGGAACGATTACAAATCAAATACTAATTGCATTCATTGTTTTTATTTTGATATCTCAGTATAAGGTAGTAAATCGCTTTATTGCGGCAAAACTGATTACTGAAAAGCAAGTTTCTTCAAGAATTCAACAAGTATAAATATTCCCAACACCTTTAAAATTGCAGTAAAACAAATCCAATCCGACCAAGAACTGACAATACATTAAACCCCATAGTTGACTTATCTAATTGTAAATGCTATATTTTGGAAACTTAATTTGAGCGAGTTAAAAACTCTTTGATACTCGAACAAGAGAAATCTTCGTATCGTAAGACTATCAATATATTCTCATTTAGGGTTTTAAAAGAAAGGAGGAAAAATGACAAAAAGATTATTTGTTGGAAGTCTTTCGTATACAACGACTGCGCAACAACTGGAAGATCTATTCTCACAAGTTGGCAAGGTATCTAGCGTTAATTTGATTACAGATAAATTTTCCGGTCAAAGCAAAGGTTTTGCATTTGTTGAGATGACAAATGACAAAGAAACAGAAGATGCTATTAAGAAATTTAATGACTTTGAACTTGATGGAAGAAAATTGGTAGTAAATGTGGCAAGACCAAAAGAAGACCGTTCAGACCATCAGAGTAGAGGCAACTTTACAAGATCCGGAAAAAACTGGTAATCCTGGAAGGCTATATTTTTTAATAAAATAGGCTCTTAACTTCGACTCAAGAAACGCCGATTAATTGTAATTGTAAACCGCTAAAATGATTGTTAAGAACTGCCAGCAGAAATGCTAGCAATTTAGCTCTTCTTAAGTTCATCGAATCTGAGATTTTCTGAATCGAATGATCTGAGACTCTTCAGAGTCGATGGCTTCATCGCTGTTATCATTTGAGCAAGCGGGCGAGCCCAACCAGCTCTTGTTCTCTGTCCATTTTTTGCAGTGCAGAAAAAATTTAGAGCTTTTGCATAAAAAATGTTTGACACCTGCCCAGCTAAATGTAATAGTAAAAATATACCGCTTTATGGCTAAAAACTTAGTCTCTTTATTATTGTGGTTTATTTTTACACCTATCTTACTCATTTCGGCGATTTTCATTACCGCTAAACAGAACGCCAACCAAAGTTCGCTCGAGAATTACGCATCTGTTGCCTCAAACGAATTCGAAATAAACAACAATATCGAGGGCCAAGTCTTAAACGCGGAAATAAGTGATCTAAGACCATATACTCTATCTAAGTTCTTAGATAAAACACCTCTGGCCCCTTACTCGGAATACATTGTTGAAGTTTCAGATAAATACGGAATTGATTATCGCTTAATACCTGCAATAGCAATGAAAGAATCCGGTGGAGGAGTCACAATTGACCAATCGACCCATAATGCCTGGGGTTGGGAAAACGGTATAACAAACTTTTCTTCCTGGGAATCGGCAATTGAAACTGTAGGGAAAACTCTGAAAAAAAATTATATAGCAAAAGGTCTTGTAACGCCTGAGCAAATCATGGTTGTTTACGCACCTCCACAAGTAGAAACGGGCGGCAAGTGGGCACAAGACATTAACCTCTTCTTCTCGCAAATGGAATCACTCTAATAACCATTAGACTGATAACTTTTTAAGAGTTAAAATCACACAGATGGATTTAAGATTCACCATAGCTTTAATAGTCGGTAAATTAACGGCATTCTTACTTATATTAAAAGGGTCCGGCGCAACGGCTGCACCCGGACTATATGCACTTAATATTGACCCGGACTTTGTAAAAAAATTCTCGCAAAGAGTACACTTCGGCTCAATCATTGTTTCGGGTACAAATGGAAAAACCACAACATCTCGGCTTATTTACAATTTACTGTCAGAAAAGTATAAGATTATTCACAATAGGCAAGGATCAAATTTACTTCGTGGTCTCGCTTCTACATTCATAAATAATTCATCTATTTTGGGTAAATTAGATGCTAACATCGCTCTCTGGGAAGTAGATGAAGCCGTTCTTCCGGAAATTGTTACCAGCACTAACCCTAAAACTGTCGTACTTTTAAACTTATTCAGGGATCAACTCGATAGATATGGCGAGGTTGATTCTATTCGAAAATCTTGGCAAAAATGGCTCATTAAGATTCCGCGATCTACAAATATCATCCTCAATGAGGATGATCCGGGTATAAAATCATTAGAAAAATATGCAAAGGGAAAATCAATTACTTTTGGAATTCAGGATAAAGAAATAAAATTGCCAAAGACGATAAACGTTTCAGATATCAAACGTTGCCCAAATTGTGGTTCAAATTTAGAATTTTCTGCGGTTTTCTCCGCCCATATTGGGCACTACTATTGCAACTACTGTTCTTTTAGAAGAAAAATCCCGAACGTATCGGCATCAGGCCTAGTTTTTAAAAGGGGATTTAAAACATCTTTGACTATAAACATTAATAAGAAAAAATCGAAGCTAAATCTAAATTTACCCGGTCTTTATAATGTTTATAACTTATTGGCAGCAAGCACAGTTTTCCTAACCGAGAAAATTGACAGCAGTAAACTAATAAGATCACTTCAAAAGTTCTCATCCGCCTTCGGGAGGTATCAAAGTTTTGAGATAAATGGGAAAAAAATAATTATCTTTCTTATCAAAAACCCTGCAGGTGCGAACGAAGTGTTAAGAACCATATCGCTTGAAGATAATCTGAACATTCTTGCTATTCTCAACGATAAAATTGCAGACGGCACGGACGTATCTTGGATTTGGGATACTAATTGGGAAATTATAGCAAGCAAAATTAAAAGTGTTTCAGTCTCGGGTACTCGATCATGGGATCTGGCAAACAGGCTGAAATATGCAGGGGTTAATTTGAGTAATAAAAATGTTTATAAACAAAATAATTACCCAATTGGGCATATAATTAAAAATATGGGGACTAAAGATACTCTATTAATACTACCAACATACACCGCCCTTTTAGAAACTCAAAAAAACCTTAGTAAATTATCTTCACAAGAAAAATGGCACAAAAACTAATATTAAGAATTTGTTATCTATATCCAGATTTAATGGACACTTACGGCGATATCGGAAACATAATTGCCCTAAAAAAACGCTGCGCCACCAGAAATATAAAAGTTGAGATAGTTAATAAATCGTTAAACGATAAAATTGAAAAAGATAAGTTCGATTTATTCTTTTTCGGAGGCGGTCAAGATAAAATACAAATTCTTGTTGGAAAAGACCTACAAAAAAAACGGGAAAATCTTATTAATTCTATAGAAAAGGGCGCCGTTTTATTATCCATATGTGGCGGTTACCAATTACTCCAAAAATACTTTAGAACAGTTTCCGGAGAAACAATAAAGGGGATCGGCTTGTTCGATGCACACACTGAAGGCTCAGATGAACGCATGATCCAAAACCTATGGATAGATTTATCAAAAAATATTAAAGATGAGATCAAGGAAATCTATCCAACAGTTGACAAAAAACAACTAACAACTGACTTAATTGGTTTTGAAAATCATTCCGGCAAAACTTATTTAGGCAAAAATCTTAAACCACTAGGAACTGTGATCAAAGGTGCAGGCAACAATGGGGAAGACAAAACAGAAGGTATAAGGTACAAAAACGCTTTTGGTTGCTATTTGCATGGAGCACTCCTGCCTAAAAACCCTCACTTTGCAGACTATTTAATAGCAAAAGCACTTGAACGACGGTATGGACAAATTAAACTCGAACCACTTGACGACTCCATCGAATGGCAAGCCCACAAAGCAGCCATCAAACGAACCTAAACCTTAACAAACTACCTCATGTGTCTACCTGCCACACACCGGGGGTGGTTTAACCGGGGGTGGTTTAAATAGACACCTAAGCACTAACAAAAGTATCGGTTTAATAATTTAAATCATCAAACTATCAGCACAAGTTAAAATTTGGTAAAATTCATTCAAAAACCAAGGTGGCGAAAGAACATCCCTATAAAATAGGGAGTGACAAACACGGAAAAAACAAACCCGGGTGGTGAAATTGGCAGACACGCTGGTTTTAGGAACCAGTGCTCCAAAAGAGCTTGGGAGTTCGAATCTCCCCCCGGGTACAGAGGTGAGTTTATCCTGATTCAATCGAGGAATCCACTTGTCGGCACTTGCTTATTACTGCTTGAGCTAGAGATAAACTTCTGTTTGATTTAAAATCAAAGTAATGCATAGTATTTACGCTAAAAGCTTAAAGCCTAAAGCCAAACGCTTGGTATATTTCTCTATATTCATAATCATGCTTTTAGCCTTCAGCATTAAGCATTCAGCCAACACCTACGGCCAAACTCCTTTTGAAAAGACTAAAGAGGAATACTCAATCCAGCTAAAAAAATATAATCTTGCAAGAAATAATTATTTAACGAAAAAAGCAAACTATGAAGCATTTAAAACGGCTACGGCAAAAAAAGAAACATTTGAAAGTACCAAAAGTTACCTTATTGAGATTAATTTTCTATTAGCAGATAAGCTGCGACTAGTAAAAGAATACGGAAATTCTATTGATTGGGAAAATTCAAATTACAACAAGAATGAATTATTGACACTTTTAGATGAAGAACTAAGCTATCTTCAAAACCATTGGGCTGATGTAGATAAAACTACTGCCCTTGAACAACTTCCGCCCTTAGCTCAAGAATTAAAAGACAGACTCAATACAACAATAGTTGCTAAAACGGACAAAAATATAGGCGCCTATGAACTTGTCAGCACGGAACGAGCGCACGCAAATTCTAATAGCCTAACGCAACAAATTAAAAATTATATTAATCCGCTATCAAACGATAACAATAGGGCAATAATTAATAATTGGGATTCGGAAATTGACTCTGTTAATCAAAATATACAGCTAGATATCGATAAAGCAAAATTAGAATTCGAAAAAATTTCAATTGAAAGAAAATCATCAAGAGTTAACAACGTTATCGAAGCTACTAAAGGAGCCAGAGCAGAATTGGAAAAATCTTTAGATCTATATAGAGAAATTTTACGAATAATATGAAGAGTCAAGAAATAAATACGATGGAAGGTGAAATTCTGACAGAAGAAAACCTCCCTGAAGATGAAAAACCCAAAGTTAAAAACCCAAAGTTAAAAACCCAAAGGAAATTTTCGCTTCCAAGCTTCAATAGCTTATTAATAAAAATAGAAAATCTACCAAACATATTAAAAAACCCGAGATTTATTATAATTTTCAGCCTTATTCTTATCATCCCATTTATTTATATTGCTTTCACATTACTAGGCTCTAAACCAACTTCCCAAACACCGGCTGAAAATCCGGCGCCCGAAATATTGAACCCAAGCCCACCTATAGATAAGAAACTCCAAGATATCGAAAACAAAATAAAATCACTTCAAACAGAGGTTGATCTTCTGGATGCAAATTTAGTTGAGTTAGCCTTACCCGAAGTTGATCTGAATATCAAGTTCTAGGCTCACTTTTTTTGACTTTAGGCACGAATTAATGTAAAATGTTACCTAAATGAATAATCCAAAAATAGCACAGCAGGCTGCGATAAACGCGGTTAAAATAGCCAGAGAACCTCTAGAAATTCTAAGATCTCAAGTAGCAAAACCTCTTGTTGAAGAATTTGGCAATGAACTGGAATCTTTTTTTGGAGCACCAAGGGGAATACGCAGTCGAGATCAAGCCTTAGCTCAAGAAGAATTAAATAGAGCTCGGCAAAAACAAGAACTGGAAAAATCAGAGGTTAGTGATAATAATCAATCCGAACAGCAGGCAAGAGAACTAGCATTCGCAATGAAGCAGGAATATGCAAAATACGAATCAAAAACTGATAGGCATCAAACTCAACTCAGGCAAGAAATGGTTGAACTTCAAGAAGAAATTGCTAAGCTTGCAAAAACAACGGGAGTTGACACTAAAGTCCATATGCAAAACCCAACTAAAAAGATCGGAATTATCGATATCAAATTCTTAACTAAAATTATTACTTTTTTGAGATTAAAAGCAGAAGAATCTAAAAGCGCAAAAGACCTGCAAGCACAAAGACAAAATTCAAAAAGGGCAACAGGCATGCTCGCTTGGGTTTCCGGAAAACAAATGAAGGTTCACGAACAAGGAACCTTACATCTTCAAGGATAAAAATAGTTGATTGTTTCAAGTTTATTGTTTATAGTTCACAATTAAGGGTTCGTAGCTCAGTTGGTTAGAGCACTGCATTGACATTGTAGAGGCCACAGGTTCGAGTCCTGTCGAACCCACCAGAATTGATTAATCTTAAACTTATATATTAATATGATATCAGTGGAATCAAAAATCGGATTAGAAATACCTGATTCTGGAGACACTCAATCAGCACCAGATCAAAGAAAACTCAAAAGACGACAGCCAATAATAGTCGACGGAAATCGAATTACAACTACTGTACCTGGACATCATGATGATAACTTTGGGGCAGTTAACACATCAACAGGGCAAAAAACTACTCTAAGCTCTCATCAAAGAGAAGCAGTTTATGGGCTACAAAATCGCAAACATGTCCCGCCTGAGTTAGCAGAAGGTTTAAGGGTTTATCGACGTATTAAAAAAAGAAAGCAACAAGAAAAAACAAAACGTAAACCGCCTATTTATGCTCCTTTCGAAGATCCACCTGAAATCGAATGATGCTTGAAGCTCTTAACTTCATAACATACAATTAATTCATGACCGACGCTAAACAGAAAATTGTAGAAAAATACTACATCGAAATTACGCCAAGCTGGAAAAAAAGATTTTTAATTTCTTTCGCAGGTGGCATAGGATGGGGACTGGGCGTACTCGTTAGTTCAACCATAATAATTGCGATAATTACTTACTTTATTTCAAAAATAGATTTTATTCCTATTTTAGGCCAGTTTCTTAACGACATTACCACTTCTTCTACATCCACACCCTCCAATTAATGTTAAAAAATAAATTAAAAGATCATAGGGAAATCGCTCGCGAGATGGATCTTTTTTCATTCCATGAATATGCCCCGGGTGCGATTTTTTGGCATCCCAAAGGTTTAAAAATTTATCATATTTTAGAAGATTTTATCCGCAAAAAAACTGAAAACGAAGGATACCGGGAAATCTCCACACCGGTTATTGTCAAAAGCGAACTTTTTAAAAAATCAGGCCACTGGCAACATTTTGGAGAAAATATTTTTAGCCTAAAAGTTGATGACGAAGTGTATGCCCTAAAACCCATGAATTGCCCTGAATCTACATTAGTATTTTCTGCACACACACGTAGCTATCAAGACTTACCTCTGAGGCTTAGTGAATTTGGTATTCTACACAGAAACGAGCTATCAGGCGTTTTAGGCGGTGCGCTGAGAGTTCGCCAGTTTACCATCGATGATGCTCATATTTATGTTACTCCTGAGCAAATTCATGACGAAATTATAAAGTTAATTTTAATGACGATTGATGTTTACAAAACTCTGGACTATAAACCCCGCTTCTATTTAGCAACACGCCCAGAAAAGGCTATGGGAAACACGAAAAGCTGGCAGCAAGCCGAAAAATCACTCGAAAAGGCCCTAAAAAGTACAGGAGTCGATTTTTCTATAAAACCTAAAGAAGGTGCCTTCTATGGACCAAAAATCGACATCCATATACTTGATTCACAAAAAAGGGATTGGCAAATGGCAACAATACAACTGGATTTTCAAATTCCGGAAAGTATGCAACTTAGCTACGTTGATAAAGACGGCGCAAAAAAGCGACCCGTTATGATCCATAGAGGTATTTTTGGCTCTCTCGAAAGATTTATTGGCATACTTATAGAACACACGCAGGGCAAACTTCCACTATGGCTAACACCCACTCAAACAATTATAATGCCCATTACTAATAAGCAAAACGCCTATGCAAAGAAGGTTGTAACTTCCCTAATAAAAGCGTCGATTCGCTCTCAACTTGACGAAAGAAACGAAACTCTCCAGGCAAAAATCCGAGATGCTATCTTGCAAAAAATACCCTACCTAGTTATCGTAGGAGAAAAAGAAGAAAAGGCTAATTTAATCACAGTCCGAACCAGAGAAGGTAAAAATTTAGAAAAGCAGAAAGTTTCGAGTTTTATTAATAGACTAGTAAAAAAGATTGAAAACAAAAGTTAGTTCATGTTAACATCTTCAAACTTAAATTATTCTTTCAAGGAGGTAGAAGGTAGCTAAGCAGTATAGATTAAATCAACAGATAAGAGCATCTGAGATTCGCCTAATTGATGATAAAGGCAAACAACTGGGAATAATTCCGCTAACGGAAGCATTTAAAAAAGCCCAAGAAAGTGAACAGGATCTAGTTGAAATCGCGCCTGATGCCAAACCTCCAGTAGTAAAAATAATCGATTTTAAAAAATTCAAGTATTTAGAAGAAAGGAAAAAGAAAGAAGCCAGAAAAAAAACTAAAGAAATCGAGCTGAAAGAGATCCGCTTTTCTCCGTTTATTGGGAAGCATGATTTGGAAACAGGATTGAAAAAAGTAAAAAAGTTTCTTTCCGAGGGAGATCTTGTTAAAATAAGCATCGTCTTCAAAGGCAGACAAATGGCCCACACTGAGTTTGGGCCTAAACTTTTAGAAAAAATACTATCTGAGTTGGGTGAAAACGTTCAAAAGGAAAGAGATTCAAAGTTTCATGGTAGACGCTATGTAACAATAATAAAACCCGTAAAAACCAGCCAAAATAAAAGGGGAACAACAAAAGATGAAACTAAAAACAAAAAAGGCAGCAGCGAAAAGGTTCAAAATAACTCCAAAAGGGAAAATCCTCAGGGGTCGCCAGATGAGCTCACACCTAAAAGCAGCAAAAAGTAAAAGCGCAAGAGGGAGATATAAGAGAACAGCGCTAGTTTCACCTTCCCAGAAAAAAAATATAGCCAGGTTATTAGCAAGCTAACATGAGAATAAAAAGAGGTGTTACAACCAGTAAAAGACACAAAAAAATACTTAAAGCCGCAAAGGGGTTCCGCGGAGGCCGCTCCAAGCTTTACAAACAAGCTCGTGAGGCAACTATCCATGCTGGCGCGGATGCCTACCGCGGTAGAAAAGAAAAAAAAAGACAAATGCGCTCTCTTTGGATCACTAGAATTAATGCAGCTTTAAAAGAGCACAACATTTCTTATAATCAATTTATAGCCAAACTCAAAAAGAAAAACATTGAACTTGATCGGAAAATTCTCTCACAAATCGCACTCGAAAACCCGGATACCTTCGAGAAGATTGTCAAGAAAGTCATTTAAATACTTGTCGTAAGTTGCTAAACTAAACTAATGAAGCCTAATGGTTTTATAAGTTTTATAATTATCTTAATAGCAATAGCCATCCTTGCTCTCCTTTATGTTTTAACAAACAAAATAGCCACAAAAAGTACCCCTGACGAAATTCGAACAATCACAACCCCACAGAGAATTGAAGAAACTCAAGATGTAGTTAATGAGCTCCAGCAGAAATCAATCGAAAGACAAACAATTGAGATTAAGTAGCCTCACAGTCACTCCTTTTGTATAATTGACCCAAATCATGGAAAAACGAATCCGAAAAATTCTCAATGAAGCTGCGAAAGAATTTGAATCGGCGGGCGATGAAAGTGAAATCGATCAGCTTTACGTAAAATATTTTGGCAAAAAATCACCTCTTAACAAACTAACTAAGAAAATATCGACTCTCGATCCTGCTTTAAAACCCAAAGCAGGGCAAAATATAAATAAGGCAAAAAGCACGCTTGAGAAGTTATTTGATAGAGCTAAAAGAAATGTAAAAACTAAAAAAGCTTCAGCAACAAAATATATAGATGTTACAGCTCCGGGTAAAAAAATAACCATAGGCCATCTGCACTTAGTTTCTCAAGCTATAGAAGAAATAGTCACAATATTTTCAAAGCTTGGTTACAGCTTACAAAGCTATCCTGAAATAGATTGGGATTGGTATGCATTCGAATCTCTGAATATGCCTAAAGACCATCCCGCCAGAGATGACTGGGAAACATTTTTTGTTAAAGCCCCACCTAATCCTAAACTAGGCAACCAAGTTCTGACTCCCCATACATCCAATGGCCAAGTCCGGGAAATGGAAAACGTTAAAAAACCACCTATTAGGATGATAAACATTGCCAGGTGCTATCGAAGACAAATTGATATTTCACACACACCTATGTTTCATCAATTTGAAGGCCTACTTATAGATAAAAACATTTCTATACCTAACCTTAAAGGTACGTTTGATTACTTCACAACTAATTTTTTTGGCAAAAATAGAGTAACGCGTCTTCGCCCCCACCATTTCCGATTCACCGAACCATCTTTTGAAGTAGACGTGACTTGTGATGTTTGCGGTGGAAAAAGTTGCAGAATCTGCAAAAGTGGATGGCTAGAACTCGGCGGAGCAGGTATGATTCATCCAAAAGTACTCGAAGCCGGGAAAATAGATCCCAAAAAATACTCGGGTTTTGCTTTCGGATGGGGAATCGAAAGAACCATCTCTATGAAAACTAAAATTCCAGATATCAGACTTCTTTACCAAAACGACATCAGGTTTTTGGAGCAATTCTCATGAACATTAGCGTCCCAGTATCTTGGCTGAGAGAATATGTAAAAACAGACATTACAGCTAAAACTTTAGCAAATGCACTTTCACTTTCTGGTCCTTCGGTAGAAAAAATTGAAAAAAGGGGTAACGAGTTAATTTTTGAACTTGAAGTAACCACCAATAGAACTGATGCTTATTCTATTTTCGGAATTGCTCGAGAATCAAATGCGATCCTTAATGCTCAAAGCTTAAAGTCATCACTAGTAAAACCCGGAGGGTTAAATCTTAACCTTGATCCTGACAAATCTAAACCGTTATTACTCGATATTGTTATTAAAGACAAAAATCTTTGCCCGCGGTTTACCGCAATAATTGTCGACAATATAAAAATCCAGCCGTCACCTGCATATATTCGCAATCGTCTATCAGCATCAGGAATAAGAGCTATTAACAACATTGTAGATATTTCTAACTATATTATGCTTGAGCTAGGCCAACCTATGCATACATTTGATTTCGACAAAATAAAAGGCGCAAAAATGACCCTTCGCAAATCCCAAAAAGGTGAATCTATAAAAACCTTAGACGGTAACATCCATAAACTGCCGGAAGGGTCGATTGTTATTGAAGATTCAGAAAGACTAATAGATCTTTGCGGTATCATGGGTGGATTAAATTCCACTGTTTCAAGAAGAACTAAAAGAGTTCTTCTGTTCACTCAAGCTTATAATGCTCAAGCTATCAGAAAAACAACACAAGCCCTGGCTTTTAGAACTGAGGCTGCATCCCGATTTGAAAAAGGCATAGACCTTGAAGGCGTACTTCCCGCCTTATCTAGAGCGGTCTATTTAGCTAAACAAACAGCGGGAGCGCAAATAGCCTCAGAGCTAATTGATATATATCCCGATAAACAAAAAAGTAAAACATTCAGGCTCAATTTTAATAAACTCAATAACTATTTAGGTATAAATTTAGAACAGTCAAAATCTGTCCAAATCCTCAAATCTTTAGGTTTCCAGACAAAACAGAATCCAAATCAAATAGTAGTAACCGTTCCATCATGGCGAACCCAAGATATAGAAAGCGATGTGGATCTAATTGAAGAAATCGCCAGAATCTACGGTTATCATAATCTGCCTTCAAAATTACCAACAGGTGAAACTCCAAATCTTCAGGAAAGCGAATTAAAAAACGTCATCACTCTTAAAAATGCTCTTAAATACCTAGGCCTCACAGAAGTTATTACCTATTCAATAATCTCTAAAAAGAGCTTGCGCATCTCGGGAAGATCGGCCAAAAACACAGTCGAACTTTCTAACCCCCTGACAGAAGAATGGCAATATATGCGGCCAACAATCATCCCATCTCTTCTAGATACCATTGTAAAAAATCAATACATAAAAGACGATATCAATATTTTCGAAGTTGCGAAAACTTACTTATCTAAGAAAGCAGACCTCCCAACACAGGATTTAATACTATCGATATGCCTCACCGACTCTGATTTCTATCAAATTAAAGGACTAAGCGAAAACATCGCAAATATTTTGCACAGACAGTTCAAATTTGAAAAACTTACGCGAAATCACCCATTATTCGATCATAGTCAGTCAGCCGTAATCAAAATAGACGATGAACAAGTTGGAATAGTCGGCTCAATAAAATCAAACATAATCGATGCTTTCCGGATTAAATCTGAAGTAGTAGCGGCGGAAATTAATTTGACAAAAATCGATAAGTTTCCCTCTATTCTAAATAACTTTAAACCTATTGCCAAATATCCTCCTGTAGTCGAAGATTTGTCTATAATCATTGCAAAAGTATTGCCAATAGAAGATTTAATTCAACAAATAAAAAGCACGGCTTCAACTTTGTTAAAAGAGGTTAACATTTTAGACGTGTTCGAGAATCCTAATTTAGGTGAAAATAAAAAATCAGTTACCCTTCGCCTGATTTTTCAAAAAACTTCCGGCACGCCAACTTCAGATGAAGCAAATGAAGTAAAAGAAAAAATAATTTCACACCTTGAAAAAACTTTCAGAGCCAAAGTACGCAAATAGTTA